>Ga0209190_1002463_pt1 | contig 12464 bp, 5 predicted proteins | sample M_140205_XF_Meta_FD_187315 | JGI IMG/M metagenome (GOLD analysis project Ga0209190, IMG submission 187315) | Freshwater microbial communities from Lake Montjoie, Canada to study carbon cycling - M_140205_XF_MetaG (SPAdes) (version 2) | ecosystem: Environmental > Aquatic > Freshwater > Lake... | reverse complement strand
AAGAACTCCTCGAGGCTCAGGCCTCCGTCCTTGTTCAGGTCGCGGGATTCGAAGCGTTCCTTGGCGATCTTCTTATCGGTCATGCTGGACTGAAACTCCTCGTAGGTGATTTTGCCGTCGCGATCGGCGTCGCGCTCCTTGAAGCGGGCGGCTTTTGGGTCGGCCTCAGCTTTCGGAGTGGCCGCAGCGGCTTTCTTGGTCGCCTTGCCTTTCTTGACGCCATCGGCGTTCTCACCGGTTTCCCCGCCGAAGCGTTCAGTCTGCTTGACGAAATAGTCATCGCGTGGGCCTTGATGGGCGGCGAGGAGGGCCTTGAACTTGGAGAGGGCGGCTTTGGCTTCGTCGGATAGGTCGGCCTCCTTGAGCGGTGTCTTCTCGCGGTCGTCGGCGACGGTGTCGAAGAAACGTCCGTCGGCGTAGAGCTTGAAGTGGGCGTCGTGGGCGAACTCGTATTTCGCCGAAGCGCCGCCGCTGGGATTATACCACACGTAGAGGGCGTCCTTCGGGTTGCCCTTCTCGCCGCGGAGCTGGGGGAGGAAGCTGCGGCCATCGAGTTTGAGGTCTGCGGGGATGGGTACCTGGGCGGCTTCGCAGATGGTCGGGAGCATGTCGACGGCCTCGATCATGTCGGCGCAGACCTTGCCCGAGGCCAGCTGGCCAGGCCAGTTGGCGATGCCCGGGACATGCGTTCCCCAGATGAGGCTCGAGCCCTTGCCGCCGGTGACGTCACGACCCTTGAAGCGAGACGGCGTGCCGCTGCCGGTACCGTTGTCGCCCATGATGACGACGAGCGTGTTTTCGCGGAGCTTCAGTTCCTCGAGCTTGGCGATGACCTTGCCAATGAGCTTATCCGTATAAGCGACCATGTCGGGGAAGTGGCCGATTTTCTTGTTAGCTTCCTCGGACTTGGGCTTTAGGTAGTCGGGACTGTCCGGCGTCGCATCGTACGGCGCATGCGTGAGCATCATCGGGTAATAGAGGAAGAAGGGCTGGTCCTTCTTGCGTGTGATAAAGTCGATGGCGTAGTCGTTGACGATGTCCGGGCCGTATTCGTTCTTCGAGTAATCGACTTCCTTGCCGTTGATCTCCAGGCCGGCGTTGCGGTAGCGACCGGGCCGGCGTATCAGCTGCCAGAGGCAATTTTCATCGAAGCCGAAATGACCGGGTCCTTCGAGGCCGTTGGAAAGCTGCCATTTGCCGGTAATGCAGGTGGCGTAGCCGGCGGCCTTGAAGAAGTTGCCAAACGTCTGCTGTTTCGGATCCAGATGTCCGAAGTGGGTGTAGTTCCGTTTGTTGATGAGTCCAGTCATCAGCGCCGCGCGGGTCGGCGTGCAGAGCGGCTGGGCGTGCACTTGTTCGAGGCGGACGCCGGTCGCGGCGAGTTTGTCCATGACCGGCGTGCGGTAGCTTTCGCCGCCGTTGGCCGTGACGCATTCGTAGCCGAAGTCGTCGATCAGGATGAAGACCACATTGGTCTTCGTGGGCGCGGCGAAAGTGGCCAATGAAAACAGGGCGAAGAGCAGCGTTGGGAGGCGCATGGTGGGGTCAGGTGATGATTCCCCTGGCTCCAGCCTTATCCAGCCTTAATCACTTCGCGGACACGAAGCCAGCGGGACGACGTTCCGTGCCCGGGGCTCCGGTCAGCTTGTCGCCAAGGGCTATGCGGACAGGGGCGGCTAGGGCGGAGAGACGCTGGACGACGTCGGGATGCTCCGCTGCCAGGTCGTGGGTCTCGGCTGGGTCGAGGGTAAGGTCGTAAAGAGCCAAGGGCTGTGCGGCGACCTTCTGTCCATGGCGACTGGCGATGGCGTTCATCGACGAGTCCGTGATCGGGAGCGGGGCGTATTCACCGTAGGCGGAGGGTTTGCCGCCTTTGCCTGGGTTACCCATGTTGGTGAGATAAGGGTGGGCGAAGTGGAGCTTCCACTGGCCCGAGCGTACCGCGTGGAGTTCCTCGCCCGCGTAATAGAACAGCGCCTCATGCGTGGCGGACTCGTTGGTTCCGCGGAGGAGCGGGAGGGCGGAGCGTCCATCGATCTTGAGCGTGGGCGCCTTGCCACCGACCACTTCGACGAACGTAGGCAGCAGGTCGATCGACATAAAGGGCGTGCCGCAAGTGCGGCTAGCGGGTACCTGGCCGGGCCAGCGCACGATGAGCGGGGAGCGCATACCGCCTTCGAAGCAGGTCAGTTTACCTTCGCGGAAGGGGCGGTTTGAGCCGGCGTGTTCGCCGTAGCTCATCCACGCGCCGTTGTCGGAGAAGAACAATACGATCGTGTTCTGGTCCAGGCCCGTATCGCGAAGCTTGGCGAGCACCGTGCCGATCGCGTCGTCGAGTTCTTCCACGACATCCCCGTAGAGTCCACGGGCGGAGCGTCCTTTGAATTTCGCCGAGGCGAAGATTGGCACGTGCGGCATCACGTGCGGTAGATACAGGAAGAACGGGCGGTCCTTGTGGCGCTCGATGAAGTCGACACCTTTGGCCGTGAAGCGAGCGGTGAAGGTCGATTGGTCGGGGTCGAGTTCGGCGACCCTCTCGCCATCGAGCAGGGGCAGCGGCGGCATCTCCGACGCGAGGGAAGGGTGGTACTTGGAGTTATCGTTCGAGTAGGGTAGGCCGAAGAACTCGTCGAAGCCTTGGCGAGGGGCGGAGAGCTCGGGCACCGTGCCGAGATGCCACTTACCGAAGCAGCCGGTCGCATAGCCGCGATCCTTGAGCATCTTCGGGAGCGTCCATTCTGCAAGGTTAAGACCGTTACGACTGGTGTGGTTGAGGGCGCCTTGCATGCCGACGCGGTTGGGGTAGCAGCCCGTCAGGAGCGCCGCGCGGCTGGCCGTGCAGACCGCCTGGGCGACGTAGAAGTCCGTGAAGCGCGTGCCTTGCTTGGCGAGGGCATCGATGTTCGGTGTCCGGATATCCTTTGCGCCGAAGCAACCTAGGTCGCCGTACCCGAGGTCATCGACCAAGATCAGCACGATGTTCGGTGGGCGATCCGCGGCCAGGGCGGCGGTAGCAATGAGTAGGAATAGGAGGCGCATCGTCATGAATTTATTTTTTTAGAACGCGCAGACGGTGATTTTCGGAATCGCCGACGAAGACCGAGCCATCCTTGTCGACGAACACGCCGTGAGGGCGGGCCAGCTGACACTTCAAGGGGTCGCCGTCGGGGCCGTCACCTTTGACGCCGGTGCCGATCTTCAGCTCCAGGTTCCCCGTCTTGATGTCCACCATGCGAATCGAGTGGGATTCCGTGTCGGCGATCCACGCGTTGCCTGCGGCGTCAAACGCGACGCCCTTGGGCCCGCTGAGGGTGGCGAGCTTGGCGGGGCCGCCGTTGCCAGTGAAGCCCTTCTTACCGTTGCCGGCGATGAGCGAGATTTTGTCGGCCTTGAGGTCGAGCTTCAGGACCTGATTGCCTTCGCGGGTACAGACCCAGAGGTTACCGGCGGCGTCGAAGTCGATGGAGCGCGGGCCCTTGATCGGCGTGCCCTTGACCGGGGCGCCGTCGGGAGAATCACCTGCCTTGCCGGTACCGGCGATGGTCGTGATCACGTGCGACTTCATGTCGACCTTACGAATCACGTTGTTGCCGATGTCGCAGATAAATAGGTCACCGTTGGCGTCGAACTGGAGACTGTGCGGGTTCTTGAGCTGCGCCTGATCGGCCTTACCGCCGTCACCGGAGTAGCCGGGTTTGCCCGTGCCGACGACGGTCGAGATGATGCCCGTCTTCACATCGAGCTTGCGGACGACGTTGTTCATCATGTCGACGATGAAGAGGTTGCCGCGTTTAGGGCCGAAGCGGAGTTCGTGGGGGAGATTGAAGGTCGCTTCCGTGGCGGGACCGCCGTCGCCGGAGTAGCCCTTCTGGCCGTTGCCGGCGATGAGGTGGATCTTGCCGTCGGGCGTCACCTTGCGGATGCGCTGGCCGGTGTATTCGCAATACCAGATGGAGCCGTCTGGGCCACGGGTCACGCCAAAGGGATTGTCCATCTTCGCTTCGTTGGCGGGGCCGTTGTCGCCCGAGTAGCCCTTCTGGCCGTTCCCGGCGAAGGTCGAGACGGAGGCGGCGGAAAGGGAGGCCGCGGCGAAGAGGGGGAGGAGGCGGAGGAGCATGGGGGCTGGGGGGAGGAGTAAGTGCAAAGGTGCAAAAGTGCAAAGGTGAAGGCGTGCGAAGCACGCGAGGGGGGCATGCGGGCAAGGTGACAAGTGGACAAGGGGTAGGGTCGGGACCGCGTCACGACATAGTTGTATCTCTCCGCTTCGGTGGCGGGTGGCGGCCCCAGGTGGCAGGTGGCGGGGATGGATAGCGCTCAAGGGGGAACCGGAGACCGGATGATTGGGTGGGGTGTGCGGCCCGCACACCCGAGGATGACCGGGCCGGTCATCCCTACCCAAAGCAGAGCCCCGGCTAACATTCCGGTTTCCCTTTGAGTTATACCCCCCCCTTGTCCCCGTGTCACCGTGCCCACGCGTCCCCTGCGTCGTCACGCGATAATCTCGCGGACGACGCTGCCATGCACATCCGTGAGGCGGAAGTCTCGGCCGCCGAAGCGGTAGGTGAGTTTTTCGTGGTCGATACCGAGCTGGTTGAGGATGGTAGCCCAGAAATCGTAGACGGTAAGCGGCTTATCGACGGCGTAGTAGCCGAGTTCGTCGGTGGCGCCGAAGACGGTGCCTGGTTTGAAACCGCCGCCGGCCACCCAGAGGCTGAAGCCGTAGGGATTGTGGTCGCGTCCGTCGCTACCCTGCGAGAACGGCGTGCGACCGAATTCGCCGGAGAAGATGACGATGGTATGCTCGAGGAGTCCGCGCTGTTTGAGGTCCTTGAGGAGCGCGGCGATGGGCTGGTCGACCTGATGGGCCATCATACCGTGGCCTTTAACGATCGCACCGTGGTGGTCCCACGGGTTGGCCACGTTGCCGCCGCCGATATTGCCGGAGAGGCAGCTGAGCTCGACGAAGCGGACGCCTTTCTCCACGAGGCGTCGAGCCAGCAAGGCTTGACGGGCGTAGCCGGCGGTAAGCTTGTCGGGCGAATCGATGCCATACATCGCCTTGGTGGCTTCGGATTCGCCGCTGAGGTCGCAGATCTCGGGGACGGCGGCCTGCATGCGGTAGGCCGTCTCGTAATTACGGATGGCCGCTTCGACCTGCGGTTCGCGGGAGGCTTCGGCGAAGGCCTGGTCGACCTCGTTGATGAAGCCAAGGCGTCGGCGTTGGGCGGCGTCGGCTTCGCCGGGTTGGATATTCGCGAGGGGCAGGGCGCCGTCCGCCTTGATGACCGAGGCCTGATGCTGGCCCGGGAGGTAGCCGTTATTGAACAGGCCCACACCGCCGTGGGGGATGCCGGCGTTGCCGCTCTGGAGGACGACGAAGCCGGGAAGGTTCTGGTTCTCGCTGCCTAGGCCGTAGTTGAGCCAGGCGCCGGCGCTGGGGTGCCCCATGAAGGGGAAGCCTGTGTGGAAGAAGTAGTTCCCTTGGGCGTGTTCGCTGACCTTGCTCGTCATCGAGCGCACGACTGTGAGGTCGTCGGCGCAGTCGGCAATCTGCGGGAAAAGATTCGTCATCTCGATGCCCGACTGGCCGTAGCGCTTGGCTTCCCACGGGCTGCCCATGATGTTTCCGTTGTTGTTGAAGACCGTGCGCTGGACCGGCACGGGCATCGGCTTGCCGTTGAGCTTGGCGAGGGCTGCCTTGGGGTCGAAGGAGTCGACGTGCGAGACCCCGCCGGACATGTAACAGAAGATGACGTTCTTCGCCTTGGCCTTGAGCGGGCGCTTGCCCGGGGATTCGGCACCGAAGGCAGGAGAGGAGAGCAGGCCGGACAGGGCGATACCTCCGAAGCCCAGGGAGCAGCGGCGGAGCAGTTCGCGACGGGTGAGCGGGTGCATGTTATTTTAGATAAAGGAACTCCTTGAGGTTAAGGACGGATTGGGCGAAGTCCTGCCAGACCATGACTGGCTTATCGGCGTGGGCGACCTTGAGGTCCGCCAGGTAGCGCGTCGCCGCAGCCTGTTCGGCGGACGAGGCCTTGCGAGCGAGGGCTTGGAGGAAGAGCGTATCGACCTTGGCGGCTTCGGGTTGATTACGATCGAGGCTCGCCGCCCACTGCTTGGCGGCGTCGATGACGAAAAGGTTATTCAGCAATGTGAGCGATTGGGCTGGTACGTTCGTGGCGTCGCGGCGCCCGACCGTCGTGAACGGCTTCGGTCCGTCGAACGTGGTGATCAGCGGGTTGAGCGTATTGCGTTTGATTGTCAGGTAGACGCTGCGACGGACCTGCTCCCGTGGTGCGGCGATGGCATTGTCGCCCGGGCCATACATGCGATCTTCCCTCTTGCCGGTAAACGTGATGAGCGAGTCGCGCAGGGCTTCGCCTTCAAGGCGTCGGATGCGGACGTGGGAGAGGAGGTCGTTGTTGGCATCGTGGGCCAGGGCCGAGGCAGTGGGGAGACTGGAGCGCCGGAACGCGTCCGTGAGGAGCAGTTCTCTGAGCTGTGCCTTTACGGACCACTTCTGGTCGACGAATCGTTTCGAGAGATAATCGAGCAGTTCGGGATGCGTCGGTTGGTCGCCCAGTCGTCCGAAGTTGTCGACCGTGCCGACGAGTCCGCGTCCGAAGACGTAATGCCAGAGGCGATTGGTCATCACACGGGCCGTGAGCGGATTATCGGGGGAGGTGATCTTTTCGGCGAGTTCCAGACGCCCGCTGCCGGTGGTGGCGAAGGCCTTGGAGTCGAAGGCCTCGAGGTAACGGCGCGGGATAGCGGCGGCGGGTTTCTTGTAATCGCCGCGCACCATCAGCGGCTGATCGAAGCCGACGTCGTCCCAGAGGCCGGGCGCACGTCGCGGGGTGATCAGTTCTGCTTCCAACTTACGGTATTCGGCGGTCGAGGTGGTCAGCCGTGGCGTGAGGGTGCTACGAGCGTCCAGGAGTCCGTGACGTAGGGCTGCGTCGAGCAGCGCGGCTTGAGCTTCGTCGGCGGCGTCCTTGGCCCAGGCGGAAGCGGCGTCAGCCAGCGCGCCTACCACTTCATTGACGGTCTCCATTTTCGGGGCTTGGACGACGATGGCTTCGCCCGGCGCGGGGCCGGCCCCTGCTGCATGGAAGACGACTTGGCGGACGCCGTAGGTTCCGGCTGTGGATTCTTTGCCTTCGGGGCGGGTCGAGTCGTCAGGCAGGGTGAACTCCAGGTAGGCGGACGAGCCTTTGCGATAGGCGGTGTCGAGCGTGATCCAGACAGGTCGGTCCGAGTTGATTGCAGCCTTCGGGAAGCGGTTGCCGGAGTTGCCGATCGGGTAGTTGTCCGTGATGAGTCGCACCGTGGCTCCGTGCCCCATTGCCTGGACGCTGATGAAGTCGGTGGTGACCTGGAAGCGCGGCGAGGTGAGCACTGCGCTGTGCTTGGTCGAAAGCAGATGGGAATGGAGTCCGGACGGCAGAATCTGTTTGGTCACGTCGGGCCCGCTGGTCTCGATGCGGAATTCGCCCGGGGTGAAGCGGGCCTCCATGCCGTTGCCATGACGCAGCCATTTCGCGGATTTGCCGTCGCTCAGCGACCAATCGGATTTAACGCTGCTCGGGGCCTTGGCTTCCTTCGGCTTGAGTCCGAAACGCAGGAAGGCCGCAGTATGCAACGGATAGGTCGGGTCTTCCTCGTGCTTGAAGCTTTCGGCGAGTTTTCCGTCGGCCGACTTGAGCGCCGCCAGCTTGGTGCGGAGGTCGTCTGCCTGGGCGCGGAGGCCGGCCAGTTTGTCATCCTTGGTCGCGACGGGCGCGAGTTCACCGCTGACCTTACCTGCTTTGAAAGAATCGGCGATCTGGGCCGAGGTCAGCGCAAAGCCGTACAGGCGGGCCTCCTCGAGTTCGCCGCGCAGGAAGGCGTTACCGCCGCCGGTGTGACGTCGGCCAAAGAGCAGGCGAGACTTGTCCTGATCGAAGGTGTGGAGCGCGGCCTTCTCGCTGGCCGGAGCGTAGCCTTGGCCGTAGGGCTGGCCGTTACGGTAGAGTTCAATATTTCCGTCGGGCTGATAGACGATGGCTAGGTGAATCAGTTCGCCCGGTTTGCCGGTCTCGGCCGGTCCGTTCACGTTCTGAGTGCGCACGCTGTTGTTGCTGCCGGCCATCCATTTCGACTTCTGCCTCTCAGCGAAGACGAGCGAATCAAACGCACCGCCGCCGATGGACTCTACGGTGATCACGCCGCCGCCCCGCTGATCGAGCGTCGGCAGCGCGACCCATGCCTCAACGGTCTTGGCCGTCAGGGTTTCGGTGGTCGCACCGGTCTCGGCGAAGGATTTTTCGCCGTCGAGGATGAGACGGCCATTCCTGATGACCGCGCCACCGTTGAGTTTGGCGTCGAGCTTACCGACGAGGTCGCGGCCGTCCTGTTCGAAGGTCCACCAGTGGCTCGGGGCGGGTCCGGCGCTCTGGTCAGCCTTGAGTCTGCGGCGGAAGTCATCGGCAGAAAGTTCTTTTTCCACCTTCGCCAACTCGTCTTCGAGACGGACGCGTTCCTTGGCCGAAGAGCGGATGCGCTCGAGCGCGGCGGGGATATCCTTGGCTTGGCGGATCCAATCGGAGGCGAGTTCGGAGCGGATGGCCTGCTTGAGTGCGGTGAGTCGGTCGCGGTGCTGGCCCAGTAGGGCGGGGGAGTCGACGGTCACCTGGCCGGGACGCGTCGAGGCGAAGATGCCGTAGAAGGCGGTGAAGTCCGCCTGGCTGATGGCGTCGAATTTATGGTCGTGGCAGCGCGCGCAGGAGACGGTCAGTCCCAAGAAGGTCTTCGAGACCACGTCGATCTGGTTGTCGACGTTACGGACCTGTTCGTCGATGGTGTCGACCGGCTGGAAGCCGTGTTCGATCATGCGGAAGTGGCCGGTGCCGAGGGCCGACTCGTTGAGTTTTTCCGAGGGGTTGATGCGCGGGGACTTTAGCAGGTCGCCGGCGAGCTGCTCGCGGACGAACTGGTCGTAGGGGACGTCGGTGTTGAAGGCGCGGATCAGGTAGTCGCGGTAGCGCCAGGCCTGCGGGATGGCCGGATCGCCTTCGCTGCCGTGCGTGTCAGCGTAGCGGACGAGGTCCATCCAATGGCGGGCGAAGTGTTCGCCGTAGCGAGGCGAAGCCAGCAGGCGGTCGATGACCTTGGCGAAAGCGTCGGGCGAAGCATCGGCCTCGAAGGCGGCGATCTCGGCGGGCGAGGGCGGCAGGCCGATCAGAACGTAGGTCGCGCGGCGGATGAGCGTGGCCTTGTCGGCCGGGGCGGACGGCGTGATGCCGGCGGCGGCGATCTTCACGTCGAGGAAGCGGTCGATCGGACTGACGGAATTGCCGGCAGGGATGGCAGGCGAGGCGATTTGCTGGAAACTCCACCAGTGTTTGCGGACCTGCAGGAGGTCGGACCAGGTTGGGGTGATTGAGTCCTCAGGGGCTTTGGTGCGTGGATCCGGCGCGCCGCGGTTAATCCACTCGACGAAGTCGGCGATGATCTTGGCGTCGAGCTTCGGACGCTTCTTCGGCATCTGGAGCGTCTCATGGCTGTAGTCCATGGACTGGATAAGGATGCTCTTCTTCGCGTCGCCCGGGACGATGGCAGCGCCTTCTTCGCCGCCCTTGAGCAAGCCATCGCGATAATCGAGTCGCAGGTCGCCTTTCTGTTTCTTCGCGTCGTGGCATTCGTAGCACTCCGCCACGAGCACCGGGCGGATCTTCGATTCAAAGAATTCGAGGTCCGCCGGCTTGAGGTCGGCGGCCAAGGCGGTGGTCAGCGAAAGGCTGAGCCAGGTTAGGATTCGGCGGGGCGGGGCCAAAGGGGTGGGGTACCTTGGTTATCGCCATCGGGGGAAGGCATGCAAAGGACTAAATACGACAGCGGCGAGGAGATGAAGTTGCGGGGTGTTTCGGGTGGCAGGACACATTTTCAGGCCTCGGGTCTCGGCCGTCAGGTCCCAGGTTCAGGTGTTCAGCACCAGGTGCAGGTTCGGGACCTGTACCCGCACCCGTACCCGACAACCCGTACCCGATACCCGGCTGCCGAGACCTGGGACCTGAGATGTTTTGAATTTCTTGGGTAGGGTTGAGCGCCCTCGCTCAACCGCGGCTGACCAAGGGTGGTCAGCCCTACCCCATGCACCTAGGGCAGCACGCGGTGCTGCCCCTACCTCGCTGCAGGGGCACGTCTTTCCCAACCGCCAACCGCTATCCGCTAACCGCTTACTCCAACACCTGAATATGGTTGATGCTGGTGAACTGGCGGTGGTCGGTGAATTGGCGGATGAGCTTCTTCTGGGCGTCGACCTCGAAGATCTGGGCGGTGGCGCCGAGATGGCCGTGGCCGAGCCAGTTCATGACGATCGTGTTGCCGTTCGCCAGCCGTTCGACGGAGCTGGCCAGGTAGATGGGGTTATCGGTGACTTCGTCGCGGCTGATGTTCCAGGCGATCTTGCCGGCTTTGTCGTATTCCACGACGCCGTCGCCTTCGCCGAGGGCGACGAGCCAATTGCCGTTGGCGAGTTCGCGGACGTCATGCGGTTCGCCCTTCACGGATAGGTTGCGGAGGAGCTTGCCGTCGGCGGAAAGCTCAAGGATGGCGTGGTCGCCGGTGGCGCTCACGAGGTAGCGGCCGTCAGCCGTCTTGCGGCAGCCGCGCATCTGTCCGTGGGTGCGGACGGTCGGGGAGAGCGGGACCTTGATCTCCTTGGCGATCTTGCCGTCGCGTCCGATCTCTAGGAGGCGGCCCGGGCCGCATTCGACCACGAGCACGCGTCCGTCGGCCAGCGGCTGGCAGCCCTGGATTTCGGTCTTCGGGTCGGCGACGTATTGCCAGGCCACGGACTGGTCGGGCTTCACTTCCTTGGCGCCTTTGAGGTGGCTGAAGAGCACGTTGCCGTTGGGCAGGAGCCAGGAGTCCTGCGGGCGTTCGGCCGGGGTGGACCATTCGACGTGGCCGTCGGCGGCGACGATGGACACCTTGTTGCCGACGTAGTCGCTGACGAGCAGGCGGCGGCCGAAGGGTTTCGGGTCGAGGCTCTTGATCGGGCCGGAGGCGCGGCTGCCCATCGCGTTGAGGTTATTCTTGCTGGTCGGAGGCATCGGCGGTTCCCAGCCTTTCGGGGCGCCGGATAGGATGACGTTCTTGAAGGTGTTGTCGCCGACACGAAGGTTGTCCGCGATAATTCCGTTCTGCGAATGGCGCCAGCAGTGAATGGCCTCACCGTCGCTCTTGATGACGTTTCCGATGACTTCATAGCCATCGAGGTTGAAGTTCGGTTCGATGGAAGTCGTCTTGGTCTCCATGTAATTGAAGTTGCAGCGGAAGTTGCGCAGGTTGCCGCGGAAGGAGGGGTGTCCGAGGAGAGTGCCGCTCCCGTTCGGATTGATCGTGCGGGTGAACTGTACCGTGATGTTCTCGGCATCGAACGATTCACCCGGGCCGACCTTACCGCCGGGTAGGAACTTGCCGGTATGTTCGCCGTAGGCCATCACTGAGCGGTTCGTATCGGTCATCGTAATACCATCGACGAGCACGTTGCGGACGCGGCCGTGGGCGAGCACGCACGCGTTGATGTTCTTCACCAGGAAGCCGGGCTGGACATTGTGGGATGCGTTCATGTCGATCGTGCCCTTGCCGGTGATGCGGACGCCGGAGATGACGTCGGGCTGGCGGCCGTGACCGATGCGGATGCCGTAGGCCTCGGGGCCATCGTAGCTGACATACCAGACGCTGCGGACGTTGTGGCCGGTCTTGCTGCCGAACTTAACCTTCACGCCGCGGCTGAGTTCCTGCCAATCACCCGTGATCGGGGTGCGCTTGTGGGAGGTGTCGCTGAACTTGTCACCCCAGGCGAAGGTATCGGGCTTGCCGTCCTTGCCTTCGCTGTCCGTGATGATGGTGAATTCGCGGACGCCGCTCAGGTCGTAGTCGCCGCCGATCTCGAGGTCGTCGAGTTTCTTGCCGGCATCCTGGTCGGTCGTGATCTCGCCGGCCTTCTCCAGTTTGCAGAACTCGTCAGCGAGCTTGAGCGTCGCGCCGGCCATGAGTTCGATCTCGACGGACTTATCGACGTAGAGGATCGCGCGGTGCTTCTTCAGGCCATGCTGGTGCAGGCCGGGCAGGAAGGTCAGCTTGTCGCCCGGCGCGGCGGCATCGAGGACGGCCTGCGGGTCGTCGCCCGGCTTGATCTTATGTTCGGCCGCGAACAGGGAGGTCGCGAGCAGGAGGGCGAGGAGGCGCATGGAAGAAGAGGGGTAGGGGTAGGGGGGGTAAAAAGTCAGAGGGGGACAAGGGTCAGCTTAGGCCGATGAGGGGGCCTGTGCTGGAGCCGAAGGCGTCGGCATCGACGCCCATCTTCCGGAGCATGGAGACGTAGAGGTTGCAGAGCGGCGTGTTCTGGTCGCGCCGGAAGGCGAGGTGCTGGCCGTGCTTGAAGCCGCCGCCGGCGAGCAGGATCGGCAGGTTGG
>Ga0209190_1002458_pt1 | contig 12475 bp, 25 predicted proteins | sample M_140205_XF_Meta_FD_187315 | JGI IMG/M metagenome (GOLD analysis project Ga0209190, IMG submission 187315) | Freshwater microbial communities from Lake Montjoie, Canada to study carbon cycling - M_140205_XF_MetaG (SPAdes) (version 2) | ecosystem: Environmental > Aquatic > Freshwater > Lake... | reverse complement strand
AAAGCCAAAGTGGCCAATGTTGCAAATAAAACTTTTTTCAAAATAAAACTCCTTGTTGTTAATAGTGGTTAGTTATTCTGTTACGAGGAAACTAACCGAAACCCTAAGCTGCGTTTAGGCTGCTAATGCGAACTGTGAGTCGTTTGCGTTTACTTTTTTTTCTTCTTTTTACATCGTTGCTGATGTGCTGTCCACTCTGTTACTTGTTGCCCTGTCGAAACTATTCTCCCCCATCAGAAGCACACCCATTAGAGCCCATAAAATGGTTTCTTTCATCTAACACATGCACTTCTGGTGGAGGAGGGGGAATTTGCATCCCCGTCCAGAACACTTTTCTCTTTACTTCATACAGCAATATCACTCCAGTATTTATCAATGAATTGATTTAATTCTGGCAAATATTCTTCCTTGTCTTTCACAAATACCTGTGGTACTTCTTCTTCGGTCGCAATTGCAACCACAATCTTATTGATTGGTAGGTTCGTAATCTCTCCAAACATCTCAGCATAAGCTGAACATTGCATAAAGTAATTACGAATGTTACTTTCTTTCTTTTCCTTTGTGGAAGATTTGAAATCAATTACTGACAACTCACCATCCCACTCTGCAATCAAGTCAACACGACCTGCCAATCTTAAACTATCACTATACAATGCCTGTTCAAGGCAATATACATTACCAACATGGTCATCTAATATTGGTCTTAATTGACCAAACATCATTTTATCCAAAGGCATCAATGATTGTTTTTTCATCTCGGTTAATTCACCAAGAATATATTTCTCACACAAGGTATGCAATTGCGTACCACGGCGAGAAGCACGACCTGCAATTTTATTTGCTTCTTCGTTACCAACACGCTGACGCCATTCATATATGGCCTTTTTATTATAAGAAGATAATACGGTAGTAACGGAAGGATACTTTTGTCCTTCTGGTGTTACATATCGTCTACCTTCTTCCGTTGTCTCTGCTTTTAGGTCAAAATCTAATTCAGGTAATTTTATAAAGTTAAATGTCATGCAGTTCTAATTTTTTTGCGGTACTTATCAACAATATCACGAGCCTTCACTTGTGCGATTGTTTTATTACCATATTCACGGCCAACTTTACTATCAGGATGATGCTCACCAACCTTTGCTAGAACTTCTTTGAAACCTTCTGGTACTTTTTGATAAGAACCAGAACCACTAATCAAAGCAGGTGCAGATATGATTGGCTGAACTTGAGGATTCTCTTTGAGAAATTCTTCACGCTCTGCTATTTTCATAACAACTTCAAATTCTTCATCTGTCTCAGTATCAATAAAATTATACGTTGGCATTAAACCTCTCCGGTACTTGTCGTTTTTTCCAATTCGCTAAATGCGCCTTGTTGTTTATATAGTAGTTACGATAAGACTTAATAGAATCACCAGAAACTTTTACATCATCAGGCATTGCAGGTGTTGGTTCTGTAAATGGCGCAATAGGAAGATTTTTAGGAAATTCATTCTTTAATAATTGCATCAAACCATCTCTTTCAACTTTATGCACTTTACCATAACGATATGTGTATTCACCGCAAAGCACCTCAAGCATTTCAGCAAGCCACATATAATTTTGAGCTGACTTCCTTACCCAAACCGCAGAAGGATGGTTGATATGAGTAGCCTTATACAATGTATAATCACGGCTATCACCTAGTGTCCAGAATTTCTTTTTTCTTCCTGAATCAGAAAGACCAATGAGTTCTACACCATCAAGAACACGATGAGCAGTAGAAAGTAATTGAGCATATTCAAGAATCATTTTGACCACATGCTTGTCATTGTGCATTTCGGCACATTTTCTAACATCATGGTCAAGATAAAATATATTCACGGTAATTCACGGTCGGTCATTTGTTTTTTCTTCTTCATGCCGCCTTTGTGTTTGTTCTTAACTTTCTCGGCCGATTCGTCAAAATTGTCAAAATGTTCTTCACGAACAGTTTCCCAAAGCGCATCAAAATCACTTCGCAATTCATTATGAATGTCACTTAAAGAACCTTCAACATACCACAAGGCATTACGAACATCTTCTGCACTACTTTCTTCTGCACCAGATGCCATCACACTAAACAAAGACCGCATTGTTTCAAGGCGGATAATTTGCGTTTCTAAGTTACTTAATTCAGTCCAGTATTTCATTACCATTCTCCGTTATCAATCCAAAATCTAATCGTTAAAAACAAAAAAACAAAACTATATGTTTCTTCAGGCGAACCCCATTCAATGTTGCTTTCATTCCTAATTTTAGGAAGCAAACTCCAATGCAACGGATTAAGATTTATTATAACACATGCGCCACTATATTTGAGGTAATTATACATCATACATCCTTACATTCGGTTAAAATAGGTTTCATATTTTTGTTATCTAGTATCATTGCCTTCTCTGGCAATTGTAGAAAGACCACTTCACTATTATCTGTTTCAAAACGGCGTACAGTATTTTTCGTTGGTTTTTCAGTCATTGATAAAACTGTTTCCCTTGATTTCAGATATAGTCTTTTATTTTGGTCACGATAAAGTGTTTTAATTATTAATCCATTTTCACAGAGCTTAGAACCTTCAAGTTTTTGTTCCTTGAAGACCGGCGCACTAGTGGCATTTAGAGTAAAAATTAATCCAAGTGCCGATAATAATAAAGAAGGTTCCATTATCTTACTCCAAACTTTGCATTAAATTCTTTATCAAAAATATCTGCGGTAGGATTCCATTGTTCAAATGATGGCAACTTTGGTGGCAAATTTAATCGTCTACGGACAATCGGATCATCACCATGATATATTGCTTTCTTTTCCAAAACATCTTGTTCTTCTAATGCACGACCATATGATTGTTGTTTAGAAGATAAAGAAACTTCACGCTCTTCAATAATTATCTGAGGAGATTTATCTCTTGATGACCTGAACTCTTGCAATAATTGGTCGAGAATTAATGCGGTTGCATCATTCTTTTCTAAAATATTTTCTTCAGGTTCTTTATCAGATTCTTTTTGAAAAGATTCGGCAATGCCTTGAACACCGACAGAAACACCATTAACGATAGCCAAACCAATTTCTGGTTTTAGTACCAATAACATTACTGCCATACCGACACCCAACATCTTAACCGATGAAGCCATTTCAAACCACCTCTTCTGTATCAAAAATATTCGACCACTTAATTAACTTATGTCTTTTAAGTCCAGATGCATTTAATAATTCTTTTCGGTCAACCATACCAGATTCAACCATCAATTCAATCATACAATGCAAATCACCAAGTTCTTCAGTTAATCGTTCTATGTTAGTTCTATCATTATATGAACCATCAATACCAAAACGAAAAATCTTTGAAATGGCTTGCGTTACCTCAGCACATTCTTCCTGTGTGATTAGTAAAACTTCTCTTTGTGCATCATTCATTTTTTCAATCACCTTAAAATTAGTGCTGGTTTTATTTTATAGTCAAAACCAGCAAAAGTAGACTGCTGTTTGTGCTAGTTTAAGGTCTTGCACCGGATATTCCTCCATTAAGACTATTAACCAAACTTATTTCTAAGCATTAGTAATTTCAGTCACTTCAAGTTTTTCAGAAACGGGTTCTGGTTTCACTTCAACGACTGGTGAATCAACTGCAACAACTGGCACAGCTTTTAAGTCTGCCAATTTAGCAATTTTACATACTGATGGAGTCTTGATAGATCCACCTGGAGCATAACCACTTTTTGTGATACCTACTCTATTCATGTATTCTTTTACTTCTTTCACATTCATAATCTGATAAGCAACAGCCTTACGACCTTCTTTCATTACTTTAATCACACCACCTGCATCGGTTTTGATACACCACATATATGTGGATAATTTATACATATAAATTTCATTACCAAGGGTTGCCTCGATTTCATCAACTGTAACAGGTTTGCCTGTTACCATGATGGTTACGAGTTTTTGCCAAGGTGCAAGTTTGTTAGATTTTCCACGAGCCATAATACAATCTCCAATTTAATTTAAGAACACTCAGTATAACACACATCGGTTAATTTGTCAAGCACTTTTATCATGTTTACCGAACATACACAGTAAAAGTTTTAGCACTCTCTTTTAGGCAACTTGATTGCCTATTATTCATAGTGCGTCCTTTGTCGGCAATTGTATTTCGTGGTCCACGAAAACGAATCCTAATCGGTCTGCCAACAATTTCTCTAATCACCTGAATCTTCTCAGGTGTATATTTACTTATTGGAATATTCTTATACAAAGAAGTTTCCCAAGGAGGTGAGCTATAATCTCTTAATGTACTATTCATATTTTTCCTTTAATTACCATACATAAATTTAGATTCAATATTATCGGATTCTTTTTCTGTGGTCAATGCCAAGAATTCATTCCAAGAACCTTCGAAAATCACTTCGGTTGGATTCTTAACAACCACTTTATTTTCATAAACATGGTATTCATAATCTTGCCAACAATCTTGGTTCATCTCAACTGGATAGATATAAAATCCACCAGGTGTTTTCTTAAACCAAACAATCATCTGAGCAGCAAGACAACCCATGCCATTTGCAAAAGTAAATAATTCTGATTTATCTAAAATGCCATTACCAATGGTCAACTCATTCAAAAAGTTGGCCAATTCTTGACCGTGACCTTCAAGGTAACCATCAAATTGACGGTACATACAAATGATAGGAGTTTCACCTTCATACACATAAGTTAAACTACGAGTTCCCATATTAAGCAGCCTTCAACATAAAAGTAGGATATTTCACAAAACCAGAGGTATCTTTTTTCGCCTTACCTTTGGCATACAAACCAACAACAACATTTTTTGGATCTAAAAATCTTAAATCAGAATCATCACCATTAAACACGGTACGACCCAAATAGGTTTCTGGCATTGGTTCGGTTTTCTTCAAACCAAACACAGTAGCAACATTGTAACCTTCTGCAATAGCACGATAAACATCGGCATCATTACCATCAGCAGCAGAAAATGTCAAATGGTAATTAGAAATATTTTTCACTTTGCGACCAAGAATCTTGGTATAGTCATAAAATTGGACTTCAGGAAAAGCGGTAAAAATATTACTGTAGGTTTGACCATTGCGAAGCACTTCGTATTTTTCAAATGAAAGGTCGGAGGTGCCGTTCATACGGAAAACAGGAGTCAAACCTTTTTTAGCGGATTGTTTAATTCCTAATTCAATATCTTTTACCAATAAATTCATAAAGGTAATACGGTCTTCAAAAAACATTTTGGTTTTACGAATACGTGCCTTTTGAATCATATTAGTATTTTCGCCTTTTTTGAACATTCCGCCACGACCTGCGGTATTCAAACAAGCAGAGGTACAACCAGCGGTGCGTTTAGGACAGGTTTCATAACCAGATAAATTGGCAGGTGCAAGGTGCATAATATAAGTATTAAAACCTTGTTTCAAACCTTTTAGAATCTTAGGATTACCTGTAGATAATAACTTCATTTTTTAAGTGCCTTTCTCAACAACATAGGTACAGTATAACACAACCACGGTAAATGTCAAGCCTTATGTTGCATAAAAGCAACAGTAATACTTTAGTATTCATCTTCGCATATTCGCTTGGTCGATTGCCTCTTCATTAGAGAAAATAGGCACAGCATTACTTTTATGCAAAGTACCAATACCCTTCATAGCAGTACCAGTATAAACATTACCAGCAACTGGTTTTGTAGCAGAACCGCCAGGTGTCACCATACTAGGATATTGTTTAACATCACGACCAGGAGGTATTGTCAATTTTGGTACTGATTTAGGATCGAATGATATTTTTCCCATATTTTTTCCTGAAAAATTTGTTTTCTGATTGTTAAGATTATCAAGCCAAGCCTGATACTCAGCAAGTTGTTTTTTGGTCTTACTTTTTTTCTTGGACTTTTGATAGGTATAGATTAGCATAATTCTAACACCTTGGCGGGAAAGCGAATTGAACCTTCATACTCTAATTGTGATTTTTCAAATTCGGTCATAAAATCATCAGCGACAATATCCCAACCAATAATTTCGCAACGGAAATAATCATTATTTTCCTCAATATCACCACGAACCGCCATTACAATAGCGGTTGCGGTTTCTGAATTAATACGGTTACCCATCGGGACAAAAAAGTCCGAACCGCCCTTGAATTTCCAATATTGTGGGCACTCACCAACTCCGTCCCAATCGTGGGCGCCGTAGTTTTCTTGGTTTTGGGTGTAGATGTGTAACTTCATAAAATCTCCAATTAAGCAGTAGCGTTTCTTTTTTCATCCATCATTTCTGAAAGGATAAATTTTGCAACATTCAATTGTTTGCGAACCTGTTCTTTGGTATCACGACCAAAAGATTGTAATTCTTGGCAATCACTAAGAATACCCATCACTACCATTTCTGTGCCCGCCATTTTGGCGGTGAATGAATTGATGTATTGTCTACGAATTTCAGATTCAGACATACCATAGCATTTTTTTTCAAACTCAGTCATTTCATTCTCCAGTGATTTTCCAGTATCCAACAAATATTCTTCAATTGACATTTTTTAACCTTTTCTCAACAACATAGGTATCATTATACACGAATTGGCCAGAATGTCAACAATTATTTGCCTAACTGTTGTGTTTCTACAACAGCAGTAATATGTTTACATTTTCCACGGAAATTGAAACCCGTACAGGTGCAGGTGTAATTGTAATCAGAAAGTTCTACAAAATATTCTTTTGTTTTACTTACAACTTTGAATACTCTAGTATTACTTTTGGTGGGTGTTTTTTTGATAAATTTTTCAAGACCATAGTGCTTGGTCTTTACAAAGGTGCGGTACCTTTTATCAATTTTGATTTGTGTTTTTAATACTTGAACCTCATCACCGCCGAATTTTGCATAGGCGACAATTTTAGTACCCTCAAGTAAATAGGTATGGTTTGCGTTTGACCTATCGGACCAAACTGTGGTTTCTTTAAGAATTTCTAACATACAGACATCTTAACACAATTCGGTATGCCTGTCAAGCGTGTTGTTGTTTTTTTACAACACTTATCCTTTTAGTAACTGTTGGTCACTTTCGGTTGCCATATCCTCTTCAAATTCGGCAAGTTTTAATTTATTCAATTCCACTTGAACTTTTTCTTTTTCTTCAGAAGTTTTGGACATGGTTTGTTCCAATTCTTTGATTCTTTTGTTAAGATATTCTTTATAACTCATATTTTTCCTTTTGTTCGGTTCTGAATAAACGCCATGTTGTTTTATCATGGTGTTTTTTTCTACTCTTTGGAGACTCAATATCTTGGTCTTCTTTGAACCTCTTTTTCAAAGGCCTTTTAATTTTATTTCCTGCTAACATTTTGAACGATTAACCTCCTACTCCAAAAAATTATCAGCGATACCTAATTCAATTAATTCTTCTGCGGTCAACCATACATCGGTAGGGCATAACAACTTTGATTTAATTGTTCTGGTTTCTAGTCCAGTATTTTCTTTTAATATTTCAATCATTCTTGTATTTGTAAGTTCTACTTCTTTGAACCTTGATTTAATATCATGGTGCTTACCTTCCATGCCATCAGTATATTGGTGACACATGATACTGGTATTATTTGCAATATATCTTTCACCTTTTGTTCCAGAGGAGAAAATCATAAATGCAGCCGAACAAATAGAACCAATACCGATAGTTCTAATCGGACATTGTGAGGTTCTCATAATATCAATTAATCCAAGGCTATCGTTTAGATTTCCGCCACTTGAATTGATATACATCGTCAAAGTTTTCGGATTGTTACCACAAATGAGATTTTCATAAACAATCCATTTGATAGCATTTTCTATATTTTCTTCTTCAATTTCGCCAGTTAAAAAATGGACATGACTATTAAGTAATCCAAGACCAATTTTCTCTAATGCACTTACATCTAAATCAAAATCTTTTTTATTCGTCATCTTTATTATGCCAATCATAAGCTGTTTTTAATATAGACATTATATCATGCTTAGGATGGTAATTCAAGACTTCTGTGGCAAGATTAATATCGGCAACTAAACTGTCGGCATCTCCAGGTCTTCTTGGTGTTACGGTATAATTAACTTTCTTGCCCGTAACTTCTTCTAGTTTAGAAATTATTTGTAAAATAGAAAGACCTTGGCCTGTGCCTAAATTCAAAGTGATGGATTTACCACCATTGAGTAAATATTCAGATGCCTCATTATGAGCACCTGCAATATCGGTAACATGAACATAATCCCTAACACAAGTTCCATCTGGTGTATTGTAGTCATCACCATTTATCTGAAAGTTATTTAGATTTTGTATCAACCGAGGAATCAAGTGTGTTTCAGGTTCGTGTGATTCACCAAACTCACCTTCAGGATCGGCACCAGTCAAATTAAAATAACGAGAAATGACATAATTCAAACCTGATGCTTTAATTGCGGCCTCGGCACAGAGTTTAGAATTACCATAAGGTGAATTATCAAATTTTGGATCATCTTCTTTAAGTGGTATATTTGATGCCTGATAAACGGCTGCGGTTGATGAAAACACAATATTCTTCACACCATGTTTGACCATTGCATTAATAACATTACAAGTACCGCCTGTATTTACAGAATAGAATTCAGTTGGTTCCTTAAATGAAACACCGGCTTCAATACGAGCAGCAAGGTGAAATACAACATCAAATTGTATGCGAGAAAATAAATCATCAACATCATCTATATTACGAACATCCGCATAATGCATAACATCAAGGTATTGATTCATTGTGTGTCGTTTGTGTCCTAGACCAACAACTTTCCATCCAGATTTTTTAAGTGATTTAGCTAAATGCGAGCCAAGGTAGCCCGCAGCGCCTGTAATAAGTGCAGTTTTCATATTAAGTGATTATTGATATACCAGGTCCAACAGAAATGAATTGTTGTCCTGTTTGCCAAGGAAAGACTCCTTGGTATTTTTCAGAATTAATTTTGTTACCTTCAATAAAGAATTCTTCGTTTACTGAATTATCATTTCCATCAAGTCTGTAATTTGAAGTATATTCATTCGTGCAATCGTATCTATTAAAATACTTTTTTATTGCTTCAAAGAATTTTCTATCTGCGCCCCATTTGCCGTACCAATGATGCCCAACGTGAATAGCAACATCACGGCGTACGGCAAAACATGATGTATCAATGTGGTATACTTCAGGATTAAAGTATACAGGCCATCTTCCAAGACTTTCACAATTGTCCTCACATATAAATTTTCCATTTTTATCAACTACCTTTCTAAGTGAATAAACCCAATTATTACCTTCTTGTATTTTCTTAACAACTGATTCAACATGATTAGGGTCTAAAAAGTTATCTTCATCAAGGTAACAAATAACATCTGCATTAACTAGAAATGAACAGGCCGCATATACACGGTGTCCATACCAGTCTTTGCCGACATTCTCTTCCAGTTCAATCATTCTGGTCTTAGATGAACCCACAAGAATTTCTCTTGCCTTTGGTTCATATTGACAACCATCAATAAAAATATAATGGGTCAAGTCTTTATAAGTTTGTTTATCAACCGAATCAATGCATTGCGCTAAATGTTCGGATGCAATAGTGGGAGTTACAACAGCTACTTTCATGGTATATTAATATCAGGATATGCTTCTTTAATAATTCTTGGTGTAAGATATTTCACATCAAGGTCTTTTTTCGTAATCGCTTTAACTAATAGTTCAGCTTCATCTTTATGGAGAGATTCTAAGGTTGATGTTAGTAAAGATTTTTTCTTTTTCTCATCAAGAACCGCACCTTCAAGTTTTGGATGACCTAGTATGAACCGATACAATTTCGGTACTTCAATATCCAAATATGTATAATTTAATCCTGCAGGTTCAATCGCAGGACGATATGCAGGTATTTCTACCTCAAATTTGATATCGGGATTATATACCATTGCAAGAAAATTTCTAAATCTTGGATGGTCATTTTTTCGCAACACGGCAATTTTATCTGACCTTGTAGGTGCAGTATCAAACTCTGCCAAAATTTCGGAGTATAATTTAGCTTCCATTAGAATTCATCAATCACTTCAATTAAGTTTTTAAGACGGTTCGCAATCATGTAATTCATAAACTCTTGTCTAGTCTTACCTTTTGCGGTCTCATATGTATCTAGTATAGATGTTTTGAGTGTTTCAGGTATTTTTGTAAGGTCTATCAACATTTCATTTCGTTTGAAATTACGCAACATTTCATCGGTACAAAATTCTTCTGGTGACTGGTTCATCCAATTAATAATCTTTGCTTCAGTAATAGGTTTTTGTCTAACACCCTCAACAAAGGTATCATCTTTACTTAGAATGTTTGGAATGCCGTCACTCTTATCACCACGAATAATCAACTGTTTCAATTGAGCCGCAGGTAAAGGTTCTTTGATATTCTTTTTGAGAATAGGTGAATACTGTTCAACATTAGGAAACTTTTGCAATTGTGCAAAGTCTTTATCAGAGGACAGAATCATTACCTTTTGCGTAGAAGAATACTTCATTGCCAAAACAGCAATGATATCATCTGCCTCACAAGTATCAACATCAATCACTTTATATGGAGAACTATCTTTTAATTCTTGTTTGATTTTACCCAAACAATCAAAGATAGAAGACCAATCGTGACCAGAAGAATCACGAGCCTTCTTACGACCCGCTTTATAATGCGGAAAAATATCACGGCGCCAGTAGTGTCGATTATCGCAAGCAATAATGACCTCTGGTCCATGAGAGTCTTTGTATTTCTTCACATAGGTACGAATGGTATTCAGAATCATATGGCGAACCAATGTTTCATCAACCGATACCTTGGAAGAACCGATTTGTTCCATCAGATTAGAGATGGCAACTTGATTGTAGTCGAAAATTATCATAGTGTAGTCATTATATAACAAACACCACCTCTAGTGAGGCAATGTTGTTACTTAAAAGGCCAATTGGGCAATCCCGTAATTGGGTCGGTTGTAAATTTTCCTTCCCATGGTTTGAAATACAATTCATAAAGACCTTCTAAAATCTTCATAACATCATTTTCATCCATGACATTACTATCATCCAATCTGTCTTCAAGTGGAAGAATATCCCATGTATCTTCAACCACATCATGCCAAGCATAGATACAGACCTCTTCTGCCGGTCGATGTTGAATCATCGAACCAAAAGTGAAACTGTATACATCATGCGGAGGAAAAATAAAATCTTCAACTAAGGCATCCTTATGAATGAAGATGGCAAATGATTCCATATTCTTATTGCCACCTTCTGTATAACGATATTCACCGTTTTCATCTTCATCTTCTAGGTCACCATAACCATCAAAGATAATTTTTACTTCGGGAATACTTGAAACATCTTCACCAATATCCGACCCTTCATCAGAATCGTGATATATGGCATTTAGATGATGTTGCAATAATTCTTCATATCGAGAATAATCATAATCCATTTATATCTCCACAGTTTTTAATTCAAACTTATCGGCTCTATCTTCGTATTTAATGTAACCTCTTGGATTACAAACAACACGGGTAGAACCAAGCATGTAGTCAAAATCTTCATGTGTGTGTCCATGAGTCCACAATTTAATTTGTGGATGGTCAATAATGAATTCATCTAATGATGAACTATAAGCACCATTCATTAGTGTATCGTGTTTATAACGAGGGTGAGTAGACAAACGACTTGGTGCATGGTGTCCCACAACAACAAACTTTTGGTCAAACTTACCTTCAATCACAGTCTGAATGTAATCAACCATTTTTCGATGGTCAACAACCGCATCTTCTGGTGAGAATGTAGAAACTTCTTGTTTCTTCTTTTCACCAATTTTGATATAAAAACCGGCTTCATTCTGTGAATACTTACCACCGTTTAGACCATCTTCTGTCCAATCAGGATTCAATTCATAGATTGGAACTGTACGAGTAACCATACGGACACCATTCTTCACACATTGAAAGTCATTCATTCTACGGCTGACATGAAACATTGTCAATGAATCTTCTTTGTTCATATCAGTCCACAATGTACCACCAACAAAAGTTACATCATCAATCTTTTTAGTTTCTTTATCAAGCAAATAAACATTACTCAACATGTTAGATTCTAACAAAGATTTTAATTTGTTTCCGCTTGTAGCAAAGTCACCATGATAGTGTTCATGGTTACCCATAATAAAAATCACATGCGGAAACTGGAAAGAACAACGCTTGAAGAAATCGGTAATACGATTACTTTTTGCATCTTCTAAAAAATTGTTTGGGTCTGGTTTGCCAATATCAGAGGCCACGCAAATATCTCCACCGAGTATCAATACATCGGCGTTATCGGTGTTCTGTAAATTAATATCACCAAACTCTAGGTGAAGGTCAGAACAAATTGCAATTCTCATTTTACAACCTCTTTAAATTCCATATCAACATCTT
>Ga0209190_1002455_pt1 | contig 12478 bp, 5 predicted proteins | sample M_140205_XF_Meta_FD_187315 | JGI IMG/M metagenome (GOLD analysis project Ga0209190, IMG submission 187315) | Freshwater microbial communities from Lake Montjoie, Canada to study carbon cycling - M_140205_XF_MetaG (SPAdes) (version 2) | ecosystem: Environmental > Aquatic > Freshwater > Lake... | reverse complement strand
GAAGACCAAGTGATATTTTTGGAATGTGTCTTGAAGGTTTCAAGCAAGGTTTCAGTTTCAACTGTAATAAGGTTATTACCAGGAAGAAGGACATAAACCTTGACGGGTTCCTTAAGATTGGAAAGGAAATTCTGAGTGCTCTCACTAATTGAATAAAGGCCGGAAGCGGTGAAATCAAAAGTACGGTTGAAAAAGTCTAGTTTGCCCATGGGCACATAAGCAAGCACATTGACAACACCCAGAACGGTGAGAAGAAGCATACCGGTAAGGAAGGCGTTGGTGCCATAAAGAAGCCTTCGAAGCCCAACGCTGGATTTTTCAAAGTTTTTGGCGAGCATGACGCTACCAAACATAAGAGCAAGGCCGCCAAAAAGAAGGGCAGCACAAAGAAGAACGGTATTTGGGTTTTTACGCCATTGCGCAAGGCCGCCACCAAAGATATCGCTGTATTGCATCAGTGGAAGAAAGAGGCCAAGGATAGCGGTAGCGAAACCGATGCCTCCTCCGAGGAAGATAAGGCCGATTCGGAGGGCATTTTCTGGAGAGGTTTCTTCTCGGTTTCGGTTACCCAAAACAAAACCAACGCCTGCGCTGAAAACAGCAAGCGAGCCTGACCAGATAATATAAGCCATTGCAGGGCGGCCCATCCTCCAGGAAATAATCCCACAGGTAAGTGCGAACATTACCGCCATTAGGAATGCGCCAAAGTTCATCACGATTGGGTTTTTAGATAACCCACTGATCAATCCATTATTCATGTTATTTGACTCGCTCATGTTTACTCTAAAATCCCTTACTTCCATTTACGCGATTCCAACACCTTCGTAGTGAGGAAGAGCCAGAAAACCGCCAAGGATGCATGGAACAACAAAAACTTGGGAACCAGTTTGCCTTCGAGTGTGGTATTCCAAACATCGAGATAAGAAATATGCATAAGAATCTGATACCAAGGGCTGCCAGGGTTTTGGCCAAAAATTCGCTCACGAATAATAGCCACGATGAATAGCCCCAGCATACCTGCAAAAGTCAAAACGCCACTGATGATCTGATTTTTACTAAGGCTACTAAAGAACAGCCCCATGGAAATGAATGCTGCGCCCGTAACACACAACCCGACAAAGAAGCTGATCAACGGCCTGTAATCGAATGCAGGCGCACCCGATAAAGGCAACGCCAAGAGGTATAATCCGAAGGGTGCCCACACCACCAGATACATGACAAACCCTGCAAAAAACTTGCTCAGCACAATGGTGTATTCATCCACAGGCGCGGTAAGCAAAACCTCGATGGTTCCAGATCGTTGCTCTTCGCTTAACAGCCTCATAGTGATTGCAGGAACAATAAAAATGATTGCAAGAACAGGAACTAGATCGATCACATAGTTTCGAACAATCGGTTCAATATTGTTGCGGGATACGCTTAAGCGGTTGACGAAATCTACATACCCAAACCAACCTGCAACTACAAACCCGAGCAGCACAAAGTAAGCAATTGGTGAAAAGAACATCGAACCTAATTCTCTTTGGGTGAGAATTGCCAACTTGCTATCCGAGGAAACGAGCGCTGCACTTACAAAGTAAAGTGTGCCAAGCACCATGAGGAGAAATCCTCCCGGTATGAAGAATTCCGCAGGTCGAACTTTGATATAACCAAACGCATACAAGAAGGGGGGCAACGCAGAACGCAGCAGTGCGTAAGTAAGAAGAAGAAGTCCGCCCCAAAGAGCCAAGCGTGCAACTTTATAGGTGAAGTCATCGCTCATTCCCCGACTACCCAAGTAGGAAGCTAGGAAGAGCATGCCAAACAAACCTGCAACAAAGAATTCAGGAAGAAAATTGGAAGAGCGCAAGTTTTCAGGCCCAATCAAGCAGCCAGTAATTCCCACTACCGCACTGATAGAGCCAACGAAACCAAGGGCACCTTTTGCGATACCAGTTACTATTTCATCAGTTTCATGTCTTAGAAAAGCCAAGATAAAAAGCAGTGCTATGACAAAGGCGAGACAGCCCAAGCCAAACAGGCTGGGTTTGCCGAATAAAGGTAAGAGAAAGCAGATTGCGCCCATCAGCAAGAGGATGTAGCCAAAAAGCATGTAGGCTCTTCGGAACTGTAATTCGTGATCAAAAGCAGCATGAAAGAGCAGGCCTGAAATACCAATAGCCATTGCAAAAGCAGCCCAGCCGGATCCAACAGTTGCAAACTTACCAGAAAGATTAAGCGCCAGCGCGAAGCCCCCAAACATCGTCAAGGCAGCACCCAGGCAGCCCATGATTCTGGCGAATGTAGGCTGATCTGCCACCATTTCGGATGGGCCGTAATCCGCACTTGCTTCGTTTCTATATTGCACCAATGGATCCATCACCTACCTCCAGACAAACCAGTCGATTAAATGTATTGGTTGCAAAACGCCTGCGCAACCTGTGAATTTTATTACTTGGACCCCGCATGAGATTGAAGGGCATGCTCATCTTGATTGTTGATTTCGTTCCATTTGTCTTGAAGATTCTTGCGCCTTTGGTCTAACTTCCTAAGCGACCAACCACTCTGCGACATCCGCTGGTAAACAGCTTCACGAATATCATGGTTTTCTGCGCAACGAACATCAAACGAATTGAAACCCTCGCCTAGTGACTTATGAGCGACAGTGATCACACCTTCAAGCGAACGCAAACTGTTAGCGATTTGCTCTTCAGGGCCTCGGGCCTCGATTTGAACAATTGTTGCGGCTTCCATTTCGGAGATCTTGCCTGAAAAAGCCAGCCTTCCCCTGCGCATGATCAACACACGCTGAACAATCGTCTCCACTTCAGAAAGCAAGTGGGAAGAAAACACAATGGTGTGATTCTGCCCGAGCTCCTTGAGCATCTTTAAGGTCTGGACTTTTTGTTCGGGATCAAGGCCATCTGTGGGTTCATCTAAAATCAAGAGTTGGGGATCGGAAAGAAGAGCATCAGCAAGGCCTACCCGCTGCCTATAACCTTTGGAAAGTGTTCCTAAAAGCCTTCTACGAACTTCCACAACCCTGCATTTTTCAAGCACTTTATCAATTTGGGCGGTACGAATTCTTCGATCAACGCCTTTTAATCTTGCCCTGAAGCTTAAATATTCTTCCACCCTCATCTCGGGGTAAAGAGGAATGCTTTCGGGCAGATAGCCAATTCTTTTTCGTACTTCCAAAGAATCATTCATGACATCAAAGCCTTCGACCCTTGCTGTGCCGTTGGTTGCGGGCAGAAAAGTCGTAAGGATGCGCATCAGGGTGGTTTTCCCTGCGCCGTTGTTTCCGAGAAGTCCTACTATTTCGTTGTGCTCAACTTGGAAAGAAACATTCCGCACTGCAAAGACAGGGCCAAAATATTTTGAGAGGTTTTCTACTTCGATCATCATTGAAACAGTTACTCCGAACCAGAGCCTACAGTTAAATCCTTTAAGCTATGAATCATAAAGGAGAATTCTATCAATAGCGACGCAATTCTTCTTTATCATCTAATAGGTAACTAACTCATCATCATAATTCAAGTATTAACCAAGTAAACTAGTTAAAATCATGATAATCAATTGTTTTATAGAAAGCCCTACCTTTGGTCAGGCATTGCATGAAACAGAACCTGCAACTCTTCCCGATCTACTTCTTCCAATAATTTTTGGTTCATTTCCTGCATTTTGCCCGCTAACTCCTTTTCAAACTTTTTTAAATCCTGCTTGCTGAATTCATAAGTATGCAAAGCATCATGCTCCAACAGAACAAGCCTGGCCCTGACGAAATCTTGTTCTTGGGGAATCAAATTGCAATTGAGCAAAGCTAGTGCGTAAAGCTTCATCTGAAACTGATGATGGTCGATGGATTTCTTGGCAGACCCCGCATCCGTCTTCCAATCAATGATTTCAACCACTCCCCCCTGATTTAATAATTTATCAATCCTACCTTGAATCACATACCCTGCGATGGGCAAAAGAAACTCGATCTCCACTTTACCCTCTGCAATAACCAAAGGTTTAATCTCGCTACCCTTTGCAGTCTCAAGAAGTTTAACCACCTGCGCTTTGATTTTTTGAATTTCATCCGCGCTCAGAACAGATGCCTGCTCTTCCCCAAGCTCCGCCAGCGCCAAGCCTATCTCTACATCGACCATCTTGTGAATCCAAACAAGCTGTTCATCCTTGGTTGAATCGAGCCATTCGCCATGCCTTTCGAGAGAACGATGCACCGTGTTCCCAATCAAGGCACCAATGTATTTACGGATATCATCTTCGGGTTCGGTATCAAATCTGGGAAGGGAATAGAAGTTTAAAACATGATGGGTGTTTCGAAGTTTCCACTCTGCGGGCTTTTCTTCGAACATCTTGATTTCATCTTCAATCCGAGTGACGGAAAGTGTAACTATCCTTGGCGTCTCAGAAAATCGCCTAAGATCTTCCTTAGTCTCCTCGCCTTTATCCTGGGTTTCATTTTTCAATTGCCCCGCATCACTCCTTAATCTGCAACGAATACGCATCGCATCTTTTTCCCAATAGCCTCTTTCAAAGTGGGAAGGTTGCAAATCGAGTGCTTTATAAATCCAACTGCGCCAAGATTGAATATCCCTAGAGGGCTTATGCCCTGCCAGCACTAAAACTTCTTCAGCCCGGGTGGTTCCGACATAAAACAGCCTTCTACTTTCGGCAAGCTCTCTGCTATCGATATCTTTTTTGATGAGATCAAATTTTGAATCTGCGACAATCTTTCGTGGGTTTAAAGGGTGCCTGATTTTTAGCCCAATCTCGCCCTCATTACTTGCAAGGATGCTTTCTGTCTTATTACGGCTGACCGTCTTCTGCATGTTTGCGACCACCACCAGAGGGAATTGCAGGCCCTTCGATGCATGGATGGTCATGATTTGTACTGCATCAATACCATGGCTGCCGGGGTTTGCCTGAGAATCTCTATTGCTTGCTTCCACCCTTTCTTCCAAGGCATGTGCAACTTTTGCCAAACTAGAACCAGGCTTCGACTCTTCATTACGCAGGAACTCGAAGAATTTTCCGAGATTGGCAAGCACCTGCTCGCCATCGGGTAGGGATGCATAAATTGCATATGCCCCTGTCTGCTCCATGCAATGTTGCAAAAGATCCGCATGAGAAACCCTGTCAACAAGTAACCGCCAATCACCTAATAACCCGATCGACTTCGAGGCCCGTACCAAACGGGTTCTATCCTCATCAGAAAAACCAACCCAAGCTTCATCAAGATCCTTTCTATCCTCAGTTTTAAGATGCTTCAACTTCCCTTTACAAGCTTGCTCAAGATTAACATCTATAGAGTTGAGAATGGATAAACCGCGGGGCATTCTGCCACTACCTAGGCAATGAAAAAAGTACAAGTCCGCATCATTGCAACGCAGGCACGGACCACGCAACACTCCAAGCAACGCTAAATCATTTCCGGGTTGCGATAACGATTGGCAAAGCTGCATCATGTCGAGCACTTCCTGCCTTTGCCAAAATCCCACCCCGCCATGAAGCAGATAAGGTATGCCCAAAGAGCGTAGATGTTCTTCGAGTTTACGAAGCGTATCATTTCTGCTTGGAACAAGAATGGCCATGTCTTTCCATGAGAAAACCTGAGGTTGCTTATCTTCACCAAGCTTGGATCTGTGCGCACCTTTGAAACGAATGAGCTCCTCAACAATCATCCTGACCTGCCCCATGGACATGCCATCGGCTTCATCATCGTTTTCTTTAGCTTGGTAATCGATGTAAACCACTTCGCCCTTGGATTCTTTATCCAAGCCTGTGACTAACTCCTGAAATTTGACCTCATAACTTTTCGAAGAATCGATCGAGTGCGTGACGGGGTCGAAGACATAATTGAACAGGTGGTTAAACACACCAAGAGGAGAGATTGCAAGAGTGCGAAAATTTTCGCTTAACTTCACATCGCCCATACGCACTTCGGGAGATGCGATTTCGTTTGAATGGCGTTCATGTAAAGTCTGAACCTGATGAAGGTTGTTGGCTTGGTTGCCAATGGTGATTTTCTTGATCACCTCGCTAAACACCGAAACATCGGCTTGACGAAAACCATAGATCGATTGTTGGGGATCACCAACGATGAACAAGCGATCGGCATCAAGAGGCTGATCAGGGTCTGGGCCATTGCCCACGAGGTAGGAGAGGATTTCCCATTGCAATCTGCTGGTGTCTTGGAATTCATCAACCTGGATAAAGCGATAGCGTTTTTTCAGGTCTGCGATGATGGTGGGAGAGCGCTCGAAAAGCCTGAGAACGCCCCGGGCGACGGTATCAAAGTCGTAGGCGTTTTTTTGCAGGCAGAGGGCTTTATACTTTTGATCGACCTCTGCAAGGATAAGCATCAAATAATTGCGAGCCAGCAATGCTTGCTTTTCCAATTCGAAATCAATCCGCTTTGCAGCGAGAGGCAAGGCCCATGATTCATGCAACGCATTGATTTCATCTCTTACCACATCGCATCCTGTAAACTTTCTTGGCTCGCCCCCTGTCAGCAGCATACCTGCTAGAAATTTCAGGATATCAACTTCTTTGCCCGTAACATCGCCATGAAGCATTTGTAATGCTTCTCTTGCTTGTTGAACTAATTTGAAGAGGTTTTTTAATGTAGGAGGCTCCTGCCCTCCCCTTGTTTGAAGAGCATTAAGCATTTGTAAAAGTTCATTCTTTTCTGTTTGCAATTTAACATAAGCAGGGTCGGTGTTAACTCTTTTGATCGCTTCAGCTTCAGGATCAACCTGAGGGTTTCGTTTAAGCACCGCCTTCACTCCTGCAGAATTACCCAGCAATTTCAGCAAGTTGCCCTCAAGCACTTCCGCACCATCAAGATTCTTCCACCAAGCCAAAGCCTCTGCTAACTGCGGATGCATTTCCCCCTGCGATTCCAGCACCAACTGCACCGCGATGCCTTGCAGTTCCTGGGCATCATACGGGTCCATCAATTCAAAATCAGGTTCAATACGATCCTCAGAATCATCCAGCAAGGCATTTTCTCTGAGGATACTGCCAAAGAAACTATCGATGGTTCCGATGGGTGCATCTTCCAGTTTTTCGATTTGTTGTGCCCACCACTTTTTTACATGGCCACCACTTTGCACCTCGAGTTCCTGCAGGAGTTTCATGAGCCTGGCTTTCAATTCGCCCGCGGCTTTCTTGGTGAAAGTGATGGAGACAATATTTTCGATGGAAAAAGCAGGCGTCGGGCCGGGTGTGAATTCGTTTTCATCCGCAGGACGGTTCTGCTCTAGAATCTGAATGATCCTATCAACAAGCACGCTGGTTTTTCCACTACCAGCGTTGGCACGCACGCCTAAATTACGGCTGCTATCAAGCGCATGTTTCTGCGGTGTGGTAAACTTGGCATTGGCGGAAGTTTTAATCATGCTGGGCGATTCCTAATTGAAGTTTTTTTGCAATCCTGCAGGCTGCCTACAGGCATGCCCGAACGAACAATAACTCATACACTCAGGCGTTTTACTGTTGCGATGCATCGATAGGGGAAATCTCCCCCGCCTGATTCCATCTGCGTTCCCAAGCGCAATTTCCCTGGCATGCTCGATACTATTTTCATCAAGGGGAACTTTGATTTCATAATCCTTCCCGGAATCGGTATCAGCAAGATGCACATACATTGCAGATGCAATATGGAGTTCTCCCTGCTGATTTTTCATGAGTTCATTTTTCGCAGTGATGGCATAAAGAGGGAGTTGCAGCAATCTGCCATCCGCTGTTTGAGCTGCCACCTTTTCCTTGTTTGGTTTACCAGTTTTGAAATCGACCAAAGCAAATTCGGAAGGATCAGCGCGGCTGGCATCAATGCGGTCGGTAATTCCCGCCAACAGTACAGCTACACCTGCTGAATCAACCCCAATCTGCGTGCCTGCCAAATTTCTCTCACCTGCGATGAACCCGAACTTTAACTCATAGTCTTCGAGCCATTCCAGCAACAGATCCAGCACCCCATTTTTCACAAGCAAAAGATTCAAACGATGAATCCCAATCATGCCCGCAAATTCTTCATTGGTATCCTGCCAAAGCCTTTTGCATTCAGCTTCCAAAAGTGTTCGGTCATTCTCTTTATCGAGCGGTGGTAAAGGAGCATTGGCAGGCAGATTCAAACTTTCCCGCTTGTTGTTGTAAACCGTGAAAAGCGCCTTGTGTACTAGTTTGCCAAGAAGAGTTGCTTCATTATCTTCGAAGGGTAACAGGCGCATGATATTGTTTGCAAAGAATCGGAACGGGCATTCTGAATAACCTTCAAGCGAACTGGGGCTGAAGGGCTTGGTGCCAGGAAAAGAGCGCTCTAAAATCTTGGCAAGGCTTTCGGGTAAAGTAGCGCCCCCCTCTTCCAACAACCTGGATTTGGGCCAGTTCTTCACTTCGCTTAAATCGCGGGCATCCATATCGACAGGGTCATGGCCCGTTCTTAGTTTTCTTCCAAACTCGGTATATTTTTCGCTGGTACATGTGATTGCAGGTTGCATGGAAGGTACCAAAGCAAGTGATTCAAAAGGCTTGATAAACAAACTTGGAATCAACTCTTTCTCTTCATCATGCACAGGAAAGGAGAGGATGAGATTTTTCGAAGCAGCTTCAAACAACTGGGTGAAGAGGTATTTTTCTTCCCTATGTTTGGCTTGCATCAAAAGGCTTAGGACGCCATGGTTTTGCCTTAGGCGCGCAAGATAAGACTTACCTTTAGTTGAGGGAACTTTCCCCGAAACTAGACCAAGAGCAAACACGGTTTCAAATTCCAACCCCTGGATTTCACGACCTTCAAAAACCTGCACCCCTGCATCATCATCATTCGTTACCTGATAATGCCTGTCTGCCAGCAGGGTTTGCAAAAGCTGCAAAGTTCCCTGTGCATAAGCTGCAGGGCTTTTGGCATTCGTGATAGCGGCAGGCAACCACCTATCGCCCAGCAAAAGCACCTCTTTCAAAATATCCCGAAGCTTTGAAAATGATTTCTGATCTTTTTCTATTTCCGTCCAGGGTACTATGGTTGAATCATTGTTGATGTTCCCTTTTGCGCCAAGCCATGTATTCATTTTGATGATCGGGAAAATCGCAAACAAACCCCGGATGACATTGGCGATCTTCCCGGTGCCAAGCTCTGTCTCAAGATTTTCAACGGGTTTTAAAATAGCTTCCAAAGAATTAACAAACTCTTGGAATTTACTCCCCAAAGATTCAGATCTCTCTTTAAGTTTCAGAGCATGTCTAGCGATGGCTTCACGCCAGATTTTGAGGGAAGCGGGAGAAGATACCGGCAGCCTTAACACTTCTTCCACAAAGTATGGCCTGTTTAAAGTTTTCAAAACAAAGGGAAGATGCAAGAAGCCTGAAAGCTCTTCCCTAGTCCATGAACTCTGGATTAAATCGAGTGCTGCTTGAAGAACCCGAACAGGCCTCGATTCAGCAAGTTGAAATCCTTTTCCCGCAAGGTTGAAAGGAATTCCAGACCGGGTGAAAACCTCTCGCACCAAACTACCGTAAGGGTCGCCGGGAATTACCACTGCAATTTTTCGAAACTCCGCATTATCGAGTGGGGCGTTGCGTTTCAACCAGCGAACCAAAGCTTCAACCTCAGCAAGTGCGCTGCCACATTTAAAAACCTGCAACCCCGCAGCATTGATGGGATCATGAATTGGGCCGGTTTCCTGAAACAATTGATTGCCCAATCGAGCGATGGGATTTGGCTTGGAGGGAAAATAATCCTCAAGAGAAGCGAGCGTGCTGACGGATTCAAAATATTCGATTGCATTTTGCACATTATGGGCAGGTGCGGCATCGAGGTTTGAAACAAGCCAAAGAACAACATCCGCATGTCGGGAAACCTGCTGGATCAATTTTAATTCCAAAGGTTGAAAGAGGTGAAACCCTTCGAGAAGGAACCAAGGTTTTTGCGTTTTGAGCCAATTGGTAGGGCCTTGATTTTTAGCAAGTGCATCATGCAAAATGTTGACTTGGGTGTTACGATCTGCAAAATTTTCTGATTTAAGAAGAGAGATATAGTTCTTGAAACAATTAAAAATAGCAGGATCTTTAGTTTCATCCGGAAAAGAATTCGTACCTAGGAAGTCGCGGAAGATCCGATCGATATCGGTAAGGAAAGCAGCGCCCGCTTCTTTTTTTGTGGTTTGATGCCAGGCTTTAGCAAGCACCAAATGCCTTTGTGTTTCAGTCATCATGGTCAGCTCGCCCAGCAACCCCTGGGCGGAAAGCTCGTTGATCCATTGGTCTAAAGTAATGATCTGTGGGATGATTTTTGCGCTTTGGGCCAGATGCCTGATGAGAAATTTGCGTCTGCGGGAAGTGGGTACAATTCTATAAACCCGATTAGTTGCGTTAAGTGGGTCTCTAAGTTTTTGTTGGATATCCTGCAGCCAAGCTGGGGAATTAGCAGCAATATCATGGGGTATTGAGTTACAATTTGAACGAACGATTTTGAGCATGATAAAATTCCCTGCTGCCAAGCTTGTAATGTCACAAGATCTAACAGATGATTATTCGAACCTAAATAAAGATTTTTTCCAGCCCAGTCGTGAAAATTTATTTCTTTAGGAATTCTGGAAATATTTCCTAGAGTGCAACGAATAAAGAATAACAAACTTTTTCCCCAGAGGTTTTTTTAATGGTCCGATTCATCCATGCCGCAGATATCCACCTCGATAGCCCGCTAAAAGGATTAGCAAAGAGGCATAACCTTCCAACCGACAAGATATTAGCTGCAACCCGTGAAGCCCTTGTAAATTTAGTAACCCTTGCAATTGATGAAAAAGTGGATTTTGTACTGCTTGCAGGTGATGTCTACGATGGCGAACCAGAAGAGCTTAAAGCTAATTTTCATTTCAATCAGCAAATAGGAAGGTTGAATCAGAAAAACATCAAAGTAGTCATGATCACGGGAAACCATGATGCCAAATCAAAAATCTCGAAGCCCCTGTCTCCCCCCAAAAATTTGACAATTCTTTCAACCGACCAACCCGAATCGTGTGAAATCACCAAAGATGGCGAAGTAATAGCCATCATTCATGGGCAGGGTTTTCTTAACCAATCTGAACCTCGAAACCTTGCAACTACCTACCCCGCACCCGTTGCAGGCAAATTAAACATCGGAATATTGCATACCTCGCTGGATGGCAGAGAAGGGCATGCCAATTACGCCCCGACTACTACCAATGAACTAATCAATAAAGGTTATTCCTACTGGGCCCTGGGCCATGTTCACACCCGCGAAGTAGTTCATGAAAAACCCTACATCATTTTCCCCGGGAACATTCAAGGCAGACATATCCGCGAAACAGGCGCCAAGGGTTGCTACCTTGTTAGCTTTAAAGACAACCATGAAGCGCAATTAGATTTTAAACCGCTTGATGTTTTCCGCTGGGAAGCGATCACTGTAAATCTCGATGGTATTGAGGAAGAATCAGAATTTGAGGGAAGATTAACTGAAACAGTTGAATCAAGAAACCTCGCATTCAACGAAATCCCACATGGAATACGCATTATTCTAAAAGGAAAAACGAGCCTTCACTCCTGGCTAATCTGCAGCCAAAATCGCATATCTGAAAACATTCAAGGCATATTCGATGGCATAAGCGCAGGCAACTTATTCCTTGAGCAACTCAAGGTTGAGACCTCCGACGAAAGCACTGCCATTCAAAACGAGACCCTTGGTGAAGATGCACTTTCCATCCTTAACCAAGCGATTGATAATCTAAAAAATAATTCAGAAGAATTGAAAACCATTTTGACAGAGACCCATTTAGATAATTTAAACAGAGCTATTCCGGGTGATTGGAAGGCGAAGGATGATACCAATGCGATTCAACCAATCGATCCAAAATGGTTTAAAGAAATTATTGAGGGACTTGTACCCCTGATCCAAACAATTGCAAAAAATGAGGAGAAGAAGTAATGAAGTTTGCAGATATACGATTTAAAAATATTGGGCCCTTTAAAGACACCACCCTTGATTTTTCAATGGGAAAGCTGGGGTTACATATTGTGTATGGTTCAAACGAAGCAGGCAAAAGCTCTGCGTTAAAATACATTGATTGGTTTCTCTTTGGTATACCGCAGCAAAATGATGACAACTTCAAGCACGACTTCAAGGATTTTCTCATTGAATCCACCATCCTTGATAACAACAGTAAAACCCATCTGCTTAAACGAACGAAAGTACCACGAGGAAGAACATTTTTAGATGCAAATAATTGTGATGCAACCCCTTTACTTGAACCCATGCTGGGGGGCTTGGTTCGAGAAACTTTTTCCATGCAATTTGGTATAAGTCACGCCCAATTAAGGGCGGGAGGCCGCGAGGTTCTTGAAGGGGAGGGAGATTTGGGTCCCATGATTTTCGAAGCAGGTGCGGGGCTCTCCAACCTTCGTAAAATTCTCCAACAATTAGAAAAAAGAGCAACAGAAATTTACACACCAAGGAAAGGTGAATTATATGAAA
>Ga0209190_1002453_pt1 | contig 12479 bp, 12 predicted proteins | sample M_140205_XF_Meta_FD_187315 | JGI IMG/M metagenome (GOLD analysis project Ga0209190, IMG submission 187315) | Freshwater microbial communities from Lake Montjoie, Canada to study carbon cycling - M_140205_XF_MetaG (SPAdes) (version 2) | ecosystem: Environmental > Aquatic > Freshwater > Lake... | reverse complement strand
GGGCAACTCGAGTCTGTACATTGGCACGACCGCGATTGCGCTCAATCGAGGATCTGGCAGTCAAACGTTGACTGGGACCAGCATCGATGGCAATGCCGGCACGGCGACGACCGCATCGAGTTCGACCAACGTGGCCATCACCGACGACACCAGCACCAATGCGGACGAATACTTGACTTGGGTGACTAGCACGACCGGTAATTTGCCGGTAAAAGTCACATCTACTAAACTTAAATTCAACCCATTTTCCGGCGTTTTGACGGTAACCGGCGGGACTGGCGGGGGTACGTTCTGATGAACGCGAATTGGAAGATCCTGTCGATTAAATCCCCAGACGGGGAATTAATCACTCAAGCCAGATATTTCGTAAAGGCTACCGACGGCGATACGGTTGTCGAATCGGAAGGCAATTGGGTATTCCTCGAGCCTGTTTTGACGGTCCCGTTTAAGGATGTGACCGAACAAATGATCGTCGGTTGGATTAAAGACCAGACGGTTCGAGACGGGGCTAACATGGTGGAAGCCCGACTTGCCGAGCAGATCGCAAGCCTGAAGGCCGAACGCGAAACCCCGTTGCCCTGGTTGCCCCAAGTGTTCACGCCGGAAATCTGACAAATGGCGCAAACAGGCTATACACCGATTTTCATTTACAGCAGCACCACCGCGGCTGCGGCGCCGACTGCTGGAAATTTGACCAACGGCACGTTGGGGTCCGAACTTGCGATCAACATCACTGATGGCAAGCTGTTTTACAAAGACAACACCAACACGGTTCAGGTAATCGGCTGGAAGTTGGTCCCAGTGACGGCCGGCGGCACCGGCCAAACGTCCTACACCGACGGCCAGCTGCTGATTGGCAACAGCACCGGCAATACGTTAACCAAGGCCACGTTGACTGCTGGCGCCGGCATAGCGATCACCAACGGATCTGGGGCAATCACAATTGCCCGTAGTGGAGCGTCGTTTAGCAGCGCCCCAGTAACGGCAACCAGCAACTACAGCGTTGCGTCGACCGATACTTGGATCATCAACAACAAGTCAGGCTCGAGTCTGACGGTTACTTTGCCGACGGCCAGCACTAACACCGGCCGAGAATTGACCATCCAGAATTACCAAGCGCAAACCGTGATATCGGCCTCGAGCAACGTTGTCCCCCAGGGCGGCGGTTCGGCCGGCACGGCAATTTTGGCGGCCAGCGTCGGTGATTCGGCAACATTAGTGTCTGATGGAACAAATTGGGTAATGATGCAGTACGCCTCTTACAACAATTTGCTGATTGAATGAGGAATTACAAATGTCAGTGACCCTTTCACCCGTCGGCGGCGTTGCAGCGCAATTTTTCAGCAACGACGGCGTTCCGCTGGCCGGCGGTTTGATCTACACCTATTTGGCAGGGACCAACACCCCAGCGGCCACCTACACCAGCGCCGCGGGGTCCATCGTTCATTCGAACCCGATTGTGCTGGATTCATCGGGTCGGGTGCCAACCGGCGAAATTTGGCTTACTGACAGCACGAGTTACAAGTTCGTCCTAAAGGATGCCAGCAACGTTCTGATTGCCACTTACGACAACATCATTGGCATCAACTCCAACTATGTAAACTTCTTTGCACAAGAAGAAATCCAGACTGCCACAGCGGGGCAGACGGTCTTTACGCTGGTCAACCCCTATGTGCCTGGTGCCAACACCTTGAGCGTGTTTGTTGACGGCGTGAATCAGTACAGCGGCTCAACCTACAGCTACGTTGAAACCAGCGCCAACACCGTGACCTTTGACTCTGGCCTCCATGTCGGCGCGTTGGTGAAGTTCACCACCGTGCAGTCGTTGACTTCCGGCCAGCAAACGGACGCGGCACTGGTGACGTACAACGAAGGCGGAACCGGTGCGGTCACAACAACGGTTCGCGTCAAGCTACAAGAAACAATTAGCGTCACAGATTTTGGCGCTACAGGCAACGGCGTAACAGATGATACGGCGGCCATACAAGCGGCGCATGCTGCTGCTGTAACAGCCGGCAATTCGCTGGGGTTTGCTGAAGTTGTTTTTCCTGCCGGAACGTATGTATTTTCTAATCTTACTTGGTCGCCAATGGTAGGGATTAATTGCCTTGGAACAGTAATTCTTAAATCGAGTATTACTACAGGAAAAGGCATACACGTTTCAACTCTATACGGAAATTGGAATACGGTACCAAAGCAATTGGCGTACAACAGCAACGCTTTTGTACATGGCGGCAAATTCATTATAGAAAATACCACCGGCTCAGGCGGCAACACTGCTACAGGCATATTTTTTGGAGATGACGGATCCGCTGCATATTCGGCAGAAAGTTTGGCGCTTTATAATGTTTATTTACGCGGGTGGAATAAGTCGCATCGCTTCGGCACTCACGCCTACTTGATTACATTTATCAGCAGCCAGTTTCGCTACAACGGCGATGCGATCTTCAACGATCTTGGATCGTACGTTGACCGTTGCGAGCGCATGACGTACATCAATTGCACCTTTGCTCAAAACACCAACGTCATCACGGGCGACACAAATTGTTCGGGAGATTTTTCGTTCATCGGTTGCTCGATGGACTACAACACTCAAATCCTGCCCAACATTACGCAAGCCATGGTTATCAACGTAACGGGCGGCTCTCACATTGAGACCAACACTGCGACCCCGTTCTTTACTGTAGCCGGTGGCAGCCTCAATCTTGATGGATACTATGTTGCGTGGCTGGGCGTGGGTTCTGGCCCTGTTCCGATCATTGCCAAGGTCGGGGCATCGGGTCTTGTCACATCTCGTGGAATGGCAGCGTTGACCCCTACAGGGGCCACGTTGTTTGAACTGACATCTGTAACAGCAGTTCTTGAAGCTGACGATTTTTATCGGCAATTTGGCGGCCCTGCAACGTCATATATAACCAATACGGGCAATGGTTACGTCGATCAACAATTTTCAGCTATTGCTGCAAATGCTTTTTTGCTTGGCGCTCGTGGCAACGTCAAGGTGCGAGCGACGGGTGTTTACACTCACGAGTTCACCAAGACCGGCGTCGCCGCTGCCGCGACCGTAGATTTGTTTTCTGTTGGCCCAAGCGGCTCTTACGCTTCGGGTCGCATGACAATTCAAGCAACCTCTGCAGGTTTGATTACCGTCAAAATCGTAGATTTTGTGCTAATCGGCGCAGGCACTGCGGGCGGCACAAACGTGACGGCAACAGAAAATTACAGTGGCGGCGCGTCTGCTTTTACGGTAAGCGAAACAATTAATTCTCCTTCTGCTGGGTACAACAAATTGTCAGTGACCAACAACAGTGGCGCGACGTGCTCGTTTACGGTGTCTGTGCAGATCAATTACTTAAGCACTGGCGGTTTTGTAACACCTCTTTGAATAAAACGAAATTATGAGTAACAGCAAAATATCTGCTTTAACTTCCGCTACTACGCCTTTGGCGGGTACGGAAGTTTTGCCAATTGTTCAAAGCAGTACAACTAAAAAAGTTGCAATTTCAGACGTAACAGCTGGCCGAGCTGTTTCAATGTTGTCGGCAAACATTAGTTCAGGTGCGGCTTTTTCTAATGTAAGAGCAAGTATTGGAAACAATACCAGCACACCAGTGGGTTGGGGTATTGCATCGCTTGAAAATTGCGGCGGAATTTCACCTCCAACAAATGCTGGGTTAAGCATTGGATGGAATTATTCCAACGGCAGCGGCGAAAATAACATTGTGTATGGCATTTCTGCTGGCGGCGATCCACGGCTTAGAATTTCTTCTTGGAACGGCGCATCGTTAATAGACACTCTTGAATTAAAGTCAAATAACGATGTAAAAATTAGTACAGGCAACATTATCCCCGCCACCGCAGCCAAAGGCGTCAACTTTACCGCCAACACCCCCGCAGCGGGTATGACGAGCCAGTTGCTCAATTGGTATGAGGAAGGTACTTGGACGCCAAGCACGGCCTACGCAACCTTTGTTGGCGCTGCAAGTTCTAGCGGAACGTACACTAGGGTTGGCCGGCAAGTCACTGTCAACGGCACTCTGACAGGAGCCACATCAGTGACCGTAGGCGCATCGGGCATTTTAACATCCAGCCTTCCGTTTAATGCGTCTTATGACGGTATAGGCAGCATGGCAGCATCAACTAACACCGCTAGCGGCGTTGTTCGTGTTACAGGGTCATTTGTGGTTGCAGTGACTACAATGTCGCCGGTAGGAAGCATTACTTTCACGGCCACCTATTTCGTTTGAGGAATAAAAATGTCTCTCACAAAAGTTAGTTTTTCCATGATTTCTGGCATGTATGCCAACGTCATGGACTTTGGTGCCGTAGGCGATGGTGTTACAGATGACACGGCTGCGTTTGTCGCTGCACAAGTTGCGTCTAAAGACATTTACGCTCCTCCTGGCACTTATGTGTTGAATGGATTACGCATTCAAAACGGTGTTCAATTGATTGGCGCTGGATATCAAAACACGATATTCAAGCAAAAATTGGCGGGTACAGCTGCAATAAATTGTTTGTCTGATGCCAGCACGGGGCAACTTAGTTCGCTTAATCTGTGCAATTTCAGTGTGGTTGGCGCAACCGCTGCGACATCTCCTGCTGTAATAGTGGCCGCTTATGGTGCATACGCTATTTGGAAGTCCAATTTTGACTTTGTAGCGTCGCTTACTTATTGCGCGATGGAATTGCAAGCTGCCGACGCCAACAATGTGTTTCGGTGTAATTTTAAAATTACATCTCAAGATACGGTCAGCACGGCCATTGTTATAAATGGCGGCACATACAACACGTTTGATCTGTTTCTTACCAACTGCAACAACGGAAAATCGTTAGATTTCACTGGGTTGGCGTGTTCTTTTTCACGATGCGTTACAGACGGTCAACAACTGTTTCAAGGTAGCGAAACAGTAATTAACGATGCAACAGTTGAGGAATGGCCTGGCACTGCAATTCTTGGAGATGCAAATCCAGCTGCAATTGTTTCAAAAGGGTTTACAGAAACTTTCATTAATCCATTAGTTATTTTAACTGGCGCATCGGCAGCAAAAGTATCTTATGCATTTAGCGCGTTTGATAACACCGTTTATATAAACCCAAAAATATTAGCCAGCACGTTAAATAACCCATTTCAGGCAGATAATTCCTATAATTTTACAATTGTAGGCCCCGGGCAATCCACTACGGTAAACAAAATGAATACCGTTTTTGTGGACAATGGAGGGTCAACAACCACTACTTTGCGCCGCGTATCTTTTGTTGGAAATTGCTCTCAATGGTTAACCAACAATACGCCAACAGCTGGCAAAGCAATTCAGTATTTGGCTCCAAGTTCGACGTTTAATTTTACTGTTAACAATCAAACTTCGGCAGTAGTTTGGCAACCATCAGGAACTATTTCGGCGTGTAATTTGGTTTTGCCGCAAAATCCTGTGGACGGGCAAGTGTTGTCTTTTTCTACTACTGCAACGATTACGTCAATTTCCGTGTCTTCCGCTTTGCCGTCTGGAGTGGACGTAAGTTTGGTGCCAACAACGATGACCGCAAACAGTCAATTTTCGATCATTTATTACGCTACGGGTAATAAGTGGTACCGCATTTAAGGACGCACCATGTACGAAAAAACAACCGTTGTTGACCGCATTGAAGTACTGGCTGACCAGACGGTCACGGTGCGCTATGTGGTCACCGTCACCGAGGATGGCAAGCCCTTTGCCGAGCAGGTCAAGGGCAACTACTTCAAGCCTGGCGATGACTACAGCGCCGAGGGCGACCGTGTAAAATCGATTTGCGCGACCGTACACACGCCGCAAGCAATTGCGGCCTACAAAGCAGCGCAGGAAGCCGCGATCCTGAACGTAGGGGCATAACATGACGACGCCGCTGGACCTTATCACCCGAGCCATGAAAGACATTGGCGCTTTGGCCGCAGGTGAAGTGCCGACGGCGGACGAAGCCCAAGACGGGTTCGACATGATGAACGACATGTTGGACCAATGGTCCAACGAAAACATGATGGTCTTTTACAAGACCGAAATCATCTTTCCCGTCGTTCAAAACCAGATCCAGTACACCATCGGACCAGGTGGACAGGTTGGGTCCGCGTTCACCGGCTCGATTTCCGGAACGACCCTTACGGTTGCGGCCAACAGCGTGACCAAGGGCGCCATTACCATCGGGCAAACTCTGTCGGGATCTGGGATTGCGGCCGGCACAAAAATTGTGGGGTTCAATAGCGGCGCCGGCGGCAACGTCAACGAGGGCGGCACCTACACCGTCAGCAAGTCTCAGACGGTCGCCAGCACGACCATCAGCGGGTACTACCAGCGTCCATTGACCATCGAATCGGCGTTTGTGCGGGTTACCACAACGTCCAACGGGGTCCCGATTTATGGCGGCGGGTTGGACTATCCGGTTGCCGTTTTTGCGCTCGAGCAATACGAGATGATTGGCCTAAAGTCCCTAAACGGACCATGGCCGAAGGCGGTCTACTATCAGCCGTCCGAGCAGCTGGGCACCATTTACGTTTGGCCGAACCCTGCCCAGGGCGAAATGCACCTGTTTGCCTATACCCAGTTTCAGGCGTTTTCGAATTTGACCGATACGCTTCAGTTTCCGCCAGGCTATGTGAATGCCATTCGGTTCAACCTCGCAGAACGGCTAATGCCCATGTTTGGCAAGGTCAATCAGCTGGCCATGGCCAAGATCGAAGCCTTGGCAGCCGCGGGTAAGGCGACCATCAAACGCACGAACATGCGGCCGCCGCAAGTTGCGCGGTACCCCGACCAGTTGTTGTGGGGCAAGTCCAAGGATGCCGGCTGGATCATGGACGGGGGTTTCTGCTGATGGCCGATTTTGGTTTTGTAGGCGGGTCTTACGAAGCCCCGTCCATTTACCAAGATGCCCAAGAGTGCATCAACTTTTACCCCGAGGTCGATCCGACCAAGCAGCAGGGTGAAAGGGGCATTGTGGCGCTCTATCCGACGCCTGGGCTGGTCGAGAAGCTGTCCCTATGGCAAGCCCCAGTTCGAGGAATGAGGGCGCTATCGGGCAGCCAATGGCTTTTGGCAGTGGTTGGAAACAGGGTCTACAGCGTGACCACCGCGTTTGTGGCCGCCCAAGTGGGCACCCTGACAACTAGCACGGGATCTGTTGCGATCACCGACACAGTGACCACGGACAACGGCCTAACGGCTTATATCGTCGACGGTGTGAACCGGTATACCTGGGTGGCCGGCACCAACACGTTTGCGACTTTGCCCTCGACCGACGGGTTGTGGCAGGGCGCAACGTCTTGCGACATCGTCGACAACTACGTCATTTACAACGAGCCAAATACCCAAAACTGGGCGGCCGCGGATCTGGGGTTGGTCGTTTCCACCACAGGCAACTACGGCACCAAAGACGGGTCGCCCGACAATCTGATCGGGCTGATCGTCGACCATCGGCAAGTTTACCTACTGGGCGAGGTGACGACCGAGGTCTGGGTGGACGTTGGCAACCTTATCGAAGGCATCACGACTTTTCCATTTCAGCGGGTGGCCGGCACCAGCATGCAACACGGTTGCGCCGCGTTGTTCTCGATTGCGCGATTCGGCGAATCGTTCATGTTCGTCAGCCGCGACACTCGAGGTCAAGCGATCATCGGGACCGTGAACGGGTACACGTTCGAGCGCAAATCGACTCATGCGGTCGAAAACAGTCTTGTCGGGGTCAATATCTCTGACGCGGTGGCCTATACCTACCAGATTGAAGGCCATGAATTTTATGTTGTTACCTTCCCGCAGATCGACCTGACTTGGGTGTTTGATCTGGCGACCGGCCTTTGGCACAAATGGCTGTCCTGGGACAATGCCACCGGTTACTACCGGCATCGGTCCAATTGCGCCGCGGCGTTTGCCGGCTACAACTTGGTTGGCGATTTTGAGAACGGCAAAATTTACGCATTGGACAACACGGTTTACACCGACGACGGCGCCACAATCCGCCGGTTGCGCCGAGCCGTCCATTTGACTAGCGATTTACAACGGCAGTTTTTCGACGAGTTCCAAATCCAATTTCAGCCTGGCGTCGGGCTTCAAACCGGCCAAGGGGACAATCCCCAGGCTATGTTGCGCTGGTCCAATGACGGCGGATCGACTTGGTCCAACGAGCATTGGGTCAGCATTGGCCAAGTAGGCCGGTATCAGAACCGAGCCATTTGGCGCCGGCTGGGCTGGTCTAGGGACCGGATTTTTGAGGTTGCGATCAGCGATCCGGTTAAAACGGTAATTGTGTCGGCAAACTTGAAGGCCAGCGTTGGGGATAACTGATGGTTGCGCCCCTGCCCACATCCAGTTTTGCCACCAACATCCGGTATCCGCAATCACCGTTTCTGGATCCGCAGACGTTGCGGCCAGCTCGAGAGTGGACCATTTGGCTGCAAAACCCGAATCTGGTGTCGCAGACGGTCAATTTTATTATCATCAACGGTGGAACAATTTCCAACGTTGCGATCAACAACTCGACGATCAATTCGTCGACCATTGGTTTGACAACACCGGCGGAAGGCCAGTTTACGAAACTGACGGCGCTCGACGGCATCGGCGGGGGGACGTTTTGAACATCGTAGAATCCATTCCGCATGTTCCCAGCAGGGACCAGATCGACCAACTGCAAGCCGAAATGGTCAAGATGCCCCAGCTGGAACTTCAGACCGAGCATTTCTTTGTGCCTGGCATGTACTGCCGGCGGGTCTATCGGCCGGCGGGAACGTTGATTGTGGGCAAGGTCCACAAACATCCGCATTTCTTTCTATGTGCCAAAGGCGAAATCATTGCCTGGACCGAGACTGGCATGCGGAAACTTCAGGCTGGGGATGTGGTGGAATGCCAGCCAGGCACCAAGCGGGTCACGCTGGCGACCCAAGATTCCATCGGCGTGACGATCCACAAGACCGAAAAAACAGACTTGGACGATATCGAAACCGAATTGGTCGAACCGGATGATACCGCGTTGTTTGATTCGGGGAACAAACTCAAATCAATCGTCGCGGAAATGACGAAATTGGAGCAAACATGACATTTGTTGCAGCAGTTATTGGCGCGGGACTTGGCGCAGCTGTAGGCGGCGCTGGGCTTGTAGGCGGGTTGACCGCATTGGGCGGTGCTGGCATCGGCGCATTGGCCGGCGGCAGCATTGGCGGCGCAATGAACCAAGCCAAGGCAGCCAGACAGGCAGCTGGCGCCCAGCAAGCCGCGGCTGCGGATGCTACAGGGCTTCAGCGCGACATTTTCAACACCATCAGTACCCAACAGGCGCCTTATCGATCTGCCGGCTACGGGGCGCTAAACACGTTGCAGTCAATGTTGCCTGGGGAATATCAGCAGTACGACGCGCAAGGCAATCCGACGACCATGGCCACCGGCACCGGCCAGCTGACGCGGATGTTTACCAATGCAGATTTGAACGCCAATCTGGCGCCCAACTATGAGTTCATGTTGAACCAAGGTCTTGGGGCGACTAGACAAGGCGCGAATGTCGGCGGCGGCGGATCCAATGTGTTGAAATCCGGCATTACTTTTGCCGAAAACTATGCCAAAGGCGCATACCAAGATGCGCTGAACAACTGGCGAGCGCAGCAGGGCGACATCTACAATCGACTGGCTGGCATTGCCGGCATCGGTCAAACCAGCCAAGGTCAGACAAATTTGGCCGGAACCAACTTTGCCAATGCAGCTGGTCAGCTGGGCATTGGGTCCGCGACGGCCTACGGTGCGGGTCAGGTGGGAGCCGCAAACGCTTATGGCAATGCCATAAGCAATTTGGGACAGTGGGGCGCGGCAATTTACGGAATGAAGAAACCCTAAGAGGTAGTTATGCCAGAGTTTTTTTCGTCATTCCCGTCGCTGGATATCAAGCCGCAGCCTCAAATGTCTGCGTCGGACATTATGAACATTGGCCGCACCGGCATTCAGTACCAGAAAGAAAGCCAAGGCAACACCGAACGTTTGGCGTTGCAGGATTTTTTTAGCAACCCTGATAACTTTCAGACGGACGGAACTATTGATCTTGGCAAGGTAACTGCGGCGGTGCCGAAAATTGCTCCTATGACCGGCCGCGATGTCATCAGAAACGTGGCTGAATTGTCACAAGCACAAACCAATGCAACACAAGCCAAACAAAATTTGACTCAAACCCAAAGGGGAATTGTGGGTCAAGTGTTTAACATTCTTGGTAAGGCCGGCATCAATGATCCAAATGCCTATTTTAAGGCATTGGACGACATGGTTAAAACCAATCCTGACAATCCCGATTTGGCAAAATTGGCCGATTCGTACAAAACGATTTGGTCAAAAATGCCCGAGAACACCAATTGGTCACAACTGGCCATAACGGGCGCCCAAACGTTGTTGCCGGTTGCAACTCAAGAGCAACAATTTGCACCGCAAATCGGGACCATCAATACTGGTGCGGGAACGTTCCCGACGCTTATGCAACCGTCGGTTGCCGGTCAGCAACCATCAATTCAAGTTGGCCAGCGACCGATTGCAGTCAATCAGCTGGGACCTGGTCAGCGCTCGGTTGCAACCGGTCGCACTGACCTGAACGGCAATCCGACGGCCTTCGTGTTTGGTCCCAATGGCGAAATGGTGGGCGAAGTGACAATCCAAGGGGGCGTGTCCCCAGGCGCAATGCCTGGCGCCCAAGTACCAGGTCCGCTTGGTACGCCAACAGGCGCTTTGCCACCGACAAACGTTGCTCCGCCGGTCAATGCGCCGTTTCGTATGCCTGGCGAAAGTGCTGCAACATTAGACGCGGCAAACAATCTGCGAATAGCTGCTCGAACCGCCGCGGCAACTGTGCCTAATTTGATAGAGTTCAACAATAAAATTATTGAATTGGCTCCTAACGCTATAACCGGCCAAGGGGCATCAACGCTGGCTAATTATATGGGCGGATATGCCGGAATTCCGTTGTCAAGTGACAATGCCACCAATTTAAACTTGCTTGGCGATTACATGGCTAAAACGCAAGTTCAATTGGCACAAAGCGCGGGACTTGGTAGCGATGCTGGTCGAGCATTAACAGCCGAAACGGTTGGCACTACGTCATGGACTACAAAAGCAATTCAAAGCACGGCCCGTACTAATCGCGCATTAGCTACTGCAACCAAACTTTTTTATGACGGCATCGATAACGAATTTAACCGAACCAAAAACCCGTTTTCACCGCCGGAATTTCAACAGCGATGGAATAAGACTTTGGGAACAGATGGCATCAAGGCAATTCGGCTTTACGATGCCACGTTGAACCGTGACAACGAAGCGATCCGCGAGGTCGTCAACAGCATCGGCGGCAAGGATTCGCCCGAGTACAAAAAGCTGGTTGCCAAGATTGGGAGCATTCTCAAACTGACTGGGGCACAGTGATGGAAGCGTTTGATCTGTCGCAGATTGACGATGCAGTTAACGACGCATTCGGCGCCAAGAAGAAAGCCGCAGTTCCGGTCAGTTCTGGCGATTCGCAATTGTCGCAACGACTGGACCAAGCTCGAGCAGCCTACCGGCAGCAGTACGGCAAAGACATGCCCATTTCGTCTGGTCCTCGCAGCCGCGAGGATCAGCAGCGCCTGTTTGATGCAGCCAAGGCAGGGGCGCCCAACGTATACATGCCGGTCAACCCAGCCAATCAGCCTGGGCGCCAAACGTTTCACCAGAATGCGGTCGACATCCCGACCAGCGTTCCCGAAGATTTTCTCAATCAGTTTGGCATTCACCGGCCGTTGGGCAAGCAGGATCCGGTGCATGCGGTGGCGATGCCGGCCAACAAAGAACCCAGTGCGTCAGATACTTTTGACCCCGAACAGATCAATTCAGCGGTAAACGAAGCGTTTAGCGAACCGGCAAAAGAAACAACCGGCGGCAAAGTTTCAAAAATAGCAAAAGAAACTTTACTAGGAACAGGCAAATTTGCTGGGGGTGTTTTAACTGGCGGAATCGTTGGACTTCCCAAACAAATTTTGCAATCCAACGAAGCTGTTGGCGAATTTGTCGCGCATCCAATTGAAAGCCTAAAAGCCTTGCCGCAGAAAGCTGGCGAGTTTTTTAGTGGTTTGAGCAACATTTTGCCAACACCATCAGAAGTGCCAGGGCAATACGACCCCGAGGCATATAAAAAACTGCAAAATATTCAAACGGTTGGGAAAACGGTTGGCAAAGCAGCGGTTGAACATCCGTTCGAAGCCGGTCAGTTTGTTGGCGAAATGGTTTCACCTGGTGCATATATGAAAGCGCCAGGAATAATTACAAAATTTGGCAAAGCAGTTGAAGGTGGTGAAGCCGCAATTCAAGCCGCAAAGGTTCGAGGTCCAAAAACTATGCCTCAGCCGGCGCCAGCAGCGCCGACGGTTCGTGCGTCTGGTGTGGCAGCCGAAGCGCCAGGGGTGCAATTGCGTCAAAACGCACCGGAATTGCAGCAGCGTTATCAAGCTGAACAGC
>Ga0209190_1002448_pt1 | contig 12485 bp, 8 predicted proteins | sample M_140205_XF_Meta_FD_187315 | JGI IMG/M metagenome (GOLD analysis project Ga0209190, IMG submission 187315) | Freshwater microbial communities from Lake Montjoie, Canada to study carbon cycling - M_140205_XF_MetaG (SPAdes) (version 2) | ecosystem: Environmental > Aquatic > Freshwater > Lake... | reverse complement strand
TTCAAGACATGGAAAACATCATTTCATTCATGGATAAATTGAGTGAAGTGAATACGGACAATGTTGAACCACTAATTTTCATGACAGAAGGTTATAACAACCTGCGTGAAGACGTTGCTGTTGATTCCATCACTCAAGATGAAGGATTGAAAAACGCTCCTAAAAAAGATTCCGACTATTTTAGAATTCCAAAGGTTTTGGATAAGTAGTCACACCCAACCTCGAGACAAAGACACTCCAAGAAAAGCTATTATTAATGCCAGTAAAAGATTCTATCTGTCTGACCAACGCGCAATGAATTTAAATTTTAGGTTTTGGTTTTGTTGTAAATCTTCAAGTGCTCTATTTCCGTTATAAAAGTCATGAACACCACTGATTAATAGCATAATCACAAATAAAATCACTTTATAACTGACCGTTTTTACATATTCAATGTTGGTGAATCTCTGAATTAATAATAACTTTGATGAAATGTATGAACAAAAAGTCGTTAATCTTGTTTAAATAAAAACCATGATAGCACGACTAATCGGCGTAGGAAAAGAATACCAAATGGGCGACCAAACTATTGTCGCCCTAAAACCTGTGGACTTAGAAATTTATGAAGGTCAATTAGTTTTGATTATCGGGCCGTCGGGATCAGGAAAAACAACGCTACTATCACTAGTCGGTTGTGTAATCTATCCAAGTTATGGTGAACTCTATGTCCAAGACCAGTTGGTAAATGATATGTCACAGAAACAATTGGCGTCCCTTCGTCTCAATACCATCGGATTCGTTTTCCAAAGTTTCAATCTCATAGCACCGCTCAATTCATTCGATAATGTCTTGATGCCGCTGCAATTGAAAAGGGTCCCCGCATCAGAAGCTAGAAAAAAAGCGGAAGACGCCCTCGAGCTTGTGGGAATGCTAGACCGACGTAAAAGTTTGCCGAAGCAATTGTCGGGAGGACAGCAACAGCGTGTAGCAATTGCAAGAGCCTTGGTGACTAATCCAAAACTTATTCTCTGTGATGAACCGACAGCATCACTTGACGCATCCTCCATTTCTACGGTCATGAATGAACTCGTTGCTTTGGCAAAAGGCGGAAAAAGTGTGTGCGTAGTTACGCATGACCCACGTTTGCTCGCGTATGCGGATCGTGTAATCAAAGTCGATGGTGGTGAAGCAACAGAAATAATGAAAGACGGAATTACAAATGCATTTTCAATCCATTAATATGAAAAACAACCTGTTGGTCCTTGCTGGACTAATACTCCTCACATCTTGTGGTGGAAAAAACGAAGAACCGAAGAAGAAATCTTCTGATTATAATCTAAAAAACATCAAAGAACTCGTCGGGATTGCTCGAATTGAACCAGAAAATAAAATTTCTCCAATCGGGGTTGAAATCGCAGGACGAGTGGTAGAGATTCTTGTAATAGAAGGTGAGCCTGTCAAAAAAGGGCAACTTATTATGCTCTTGGACGACAGCGCTGAATCGGCACAGGTGGAACAAAGCAATTCAAAACTCGCAACACGAAATCAACGGGTGAATAGCCTGCAAGCAAAATTGGAAGGTATTAAAATTAAAGTGGACGCAGCAGATGTAGAACGCAAAAGAGACCGTGCACTAGCTGACGCTAAAGCTGGAACAGTAAAAGCAGCGATTGATGCTGAAACGGCTTATGACAATTTACGCGCTGATTTGCTCATTGTACAGGCAGATTTGCAAGAAGCGAAGTTTGGCGTAAACGAAGTGAGTTCGGAAACGAAATACATCAGCAAGATGCGTGACAAAAAACGCATTTATGCTCCAGTAGACGGAATGATACTCAACTGGGATGTGAAACTAGGTCAAGCCATCGGTGCTGGAACCAAACTGGGTGACTTTGCCCCTGCAGGTGAATTGATTGCCATTACTGAAGTTGATGAGTTATATGCCTTAAAGGTGAAAAAAGGACAACGCGTTTCTATTAATCTGCAAGGAACAAAACAAACGCTTACCTCTGGTTCTGTGGTGTATTGCGCACCGTACCTTTCGAAGAAATCAATCTTCAGTGACCGTGCGGACAACCTCGAAGACCGACGAGTACGTGAAGTTCGGGTTCGTGTGGACAATCCATCTGCCGTATTGATCGGTAGTCGAGTGGAATGCATCATTAAACTGTAAGTCATGCAGCTGCTATTTACCGCACTGAAATTCATGAGGTTTGATAAGCCAAAGAGCGTTGGTGCGCTTTTCGGGGTTATTATTTCCATCTTCTTGATTGGACAGCAAACGGGAATATTTACCTTCCTGACCAATGCAATGTGTTATTATGTGCGGGTGAATGATGGCTATGTATGGGTGACAGACAACAAAACAGAAAATGTAAATGCCCTGGCTCCAATCGATGTGCGCTTGGGCTATGAAATAGAAAGTTTACCCCATGTTTCAAATGCCCATCAATTGGTGATTTCTGCAGGAGCAGCTCGCTTCAATGATGGAACTTCAGCAGGTATGAGCGTGGTGGGTGTTGAACTCCCAGAATTTAATGGCATCCAAGATGGAATTATGTTCGATGGCGAAGCAACGGATTTAATTCCCGATGGAGCAGTGTCAGTTGATTTTTTCGACTTCAAAGCCTTGGGGAAACCAGAAAAAGGAAATTATTTCGAAATCAACGGCAAGCAGGTATATATTGCAGCAGTCACAAAAGGTGCCCGATCTTTCGGTGGCGGATTGATTTCATACACCACCATCGCCCGAGCACGTTTTTTAGGGAATGTCCCTGTGAATAAAACATCCGCTTTTTTAGTGAAAGTCGATCAAGACAAAAACATGCAAGAAGTAGTGAATTACATCAACGAGAATATCCCCGGTGTAAAAGCTTGGATGCCGAAGGAATTTAAAAATCAAACGATTCTAACCGTATTAAAATCAAGTGGAATCGCTTTCTCCTTTGGAACATTAATCATTTTCGCCTTAATTTCGGGCTTCATCATTATTGGACTTACATTGTATTCTGCAGCCATCGACCGGATTAAAGATTATGGAACACTCAAAGCAATCGGTGCAACCAATGGATACATTCGAAAATTGATTTTAATGCAAGCCATGTTATACGCGATTGTCGGTTTTATGATTGGTTACGCACTTATTGAAGGATTTAGAAACGGTATAGCAAATGCGGGTACATTGTTCTCTTTCCCTACTGGGGTCAAATTTGCGTTCTTCGTTATTACCGCAGTAATCTCCATTTCAGGTACTTTGTTCGCGATTCGCCGCATTGCCAAATTGGAACCTGCCTCTGTATTTAGAACTTAATTGTATGATGAAATATATTCTTCTTTTCTCTATGTATATCGCCTCGTCGGTATCTTTTGCTCAGCAAAACCCTAAAGCAACGTATACTATTGAACAACTGGTTAATGTTGCGCTTAAGGACGATCCGCTCTTTGTAATCGCTCAAATGGATTCACAGATTTATAGCTTGCAATATGCGCAATCGTTATCTGCTTTACTTCCGAAGTTAGACATGAGTTTTGATACGCGATACAATGCAATGCGACAGTCTTTCATTTTGCCAACAAGTGCTTTTGGTGGCACAGATGGGGGATACAAGCGCATTCTGCAAGGTACTCCTTGGAATGCAAATCTTGCCTTTGACGGGTCCATACCCTTGTTTAATGCAAGTGCTTTAGCAAACCGAAAATTGGCAGGGATGAAGCGCACGAAAGCGATGATCGATTTAGAAAGCCGAAAACAACAGTTGACTTATGACATTTCATTGTTGTATTTTCAATTGTCCACCCTGCAATCATTGGATGTGATCTACGATCAACAAAAAGCAGCAAAGAAAGAAATCCTTATTACTACAACACAAAAATTATCAAAGGGAACTGCAACCCAAATCGATGTTGAACAAGCGGCAGTAGATGTTGAATTGAGCACCTACAACCTAGAACTTAATTCCATTCAAATAGAAAATGTAGTGGCTAAAATAGAACGCATTACTGGAAAGATAGACGGAGAAATTGTTACAGTTAATGGTGCCTATTTACTTTTGTCTAACGGGGTCCTGTCAACAGAAACAGATCTTTCAAATCGTCCTGACATACGTTTGCAGCAACAGACATCCAGCGAATTGCTGCAAATCTCCAAGGCGGCGTCATGGAATTACTTGCCAACTATCAGCATGAACGGGCGCTTGGCTAGTCAGGCTTTCCGTCAGACATTCGACCTCATGAGCGCCAATCCGTGGTATGCGTATTCGTATGTTGGTGTGGAACTCAAATTGAGCATTTTCCAAGGAGGTTTCCGCATGCAAGCGACAAAAATCGCACAGTTGGAAGCAGAAAAAAGCAAAGCGCGATTGAGTGATTTGGAACGTCAAGCACAAAGTGAAATCACTGAAAGTCAAAACAACTTTCGTCTGGCACAATTTGAATTAAAATTGCGTGAAAAAGAATTGGAGGCCTACCAACTTCGTGAAAAAAGCATGACGGAAAAAGTTGCGCTTGGAGCTGCATCGAGTGCTGATCTTGCTAAATTGAATGCAGAATATACGAGCATCATGAAGAATCTCTTGAATGCAACAGAACAAGCCCTTAAATCGGCATTAAACAATAAAAAGGCACTCGGAAAATTTTGATGAATTGAAGTCGTGAGCTTTTGAGATTTTTTGTGCTGCGTTGGGATTTTGGGATGGTCGTTTATAGGGGATGTATATGAGTCACAGGTAATACCTGTAATACTAGATAGACCTAGATTCAATTGCTAATGCAAGTTTCCGATTCCTGTTAAGAGCAACAAAACAATTACTATCCATCCATAAAAACGAAATTTCATCCCTATTTTATTGAAAAGAAGAATTCTATCAGGGTGATTCTTGTTGTTAAGCAACAACACTAATTGCAGAAATTACATTCCCCCAATCCAAAATGCCGCTTCAATTAAGTGGAAGTATACTGATTTGATAAACCAAATAGTCATTTTATTTCTTCTTCAACATTTCCTCAACAGCTTTCACTAATTGTTGATCTACACCATTTGTGAATTGATTGTATTCATTTTTCACTTTGATATCTGGTTGTAATTCGTGGTTTTCCACCAAGAAATTATCTGAAACGCCCCGCATTCCAATTTGTGGAATCCCAAAAACTGTTGCCCCATCAATCATCATTTCCCACCAAACTGCTGTTCCTGTTCCAGGTACTGGCATACCGATAAGTGGGCCTATTCCAAGAGCTTTATACGTGTAAGGAAATAAATGCGCATCCGAATAATTGCCTTCGCTCATTAAAACGCAAGATGGTTTTTGCCATTTCCAAATTGGTTCACCACCCATGTTTTTTTGTCCACGAGGTTCAAATTGCATGTACATCTTTCCACTTAAAAAAGTAGCCAAATCGTCGTGTAACCATCCACCACCGTTAAAGCGTGTATCGACAATTAAGCCCTCCTTCTTGTTTAATTTACCTAAAGCTTTGTCAAATAATTTTCTAAAACTTTCAGAATCCATTCCTTCAATGTGAGCATAACCTAAACGCCCGTTCGACAAGCTATCCACTGTATGCTCGCATCTTTTCATCCAACGTTCGTATGCTAAATGGTTTTCTTCTCGAGTATTAATTGGAGTTACTGTTTCTTCCCAACGATCTTTTGATGTAGGGTTATAACATGAAAGCAAGACTTTTTTACCCACTTTTCTATTCAACAGCGGATAATAGTTCTGGTTTTTCAAAATCGGTGAACCGTCAATTTTTTCAATGATGACGCCACTTTTAATTTTCTTTGAATGCAATGTCAAAGGACTTTTGTCCATGATTTCACTGATTTTCAATCCGTCTCCAGTAAAATTTTCATCATAATAACAAGCAAAAACTGCAGTTTGGTCTCCGCCTTGCATTCGGGAACGGTATCCTGAACCAGTATGTGACGCATTTAATTCTCCCAACATTTCAGAAAGCAATTCACTGAAATCTTCACCAGTCGTAATCGAAGGTAATTTTTCTTGGTAAGCTGTTTTATACATGTCCCAATCCACGCCGTGTAAATCTGCGACATAAAATTTCTCGCGTACTTGTCTCCAAGCATGTTCAAACATATATGCGCGTTCGGCTGATGTGTTTAAATTCATTTCACCGTTTACAGCAACAGGTTTAGGTGTTGAAGTTGCAATTTCAAGTTTTGTAACTGCACCATTTTGACTGTAAAACAAGGATTTTTGTTCTTTATCCAATAACAACGCTGAACCGTCAAGTCCAGTTTTCATGAGAAGTTTTGTTTCTTTCGTTTTAAATTTTGTTGTCCAAATGTCAAACCCTTTCTCGAAATTGGATAAATAATACATTTCAGTAGCTTCGTTATTTAGAACATAATCCCCTAAACTTGAAGAGTGAATCGTTAAACGAACTTTACGGTCATAAAGACCATCCAAATCAATTGTGATTGGTTTAATTTCGGCCACTGGTTCCTTTTCTTTTGAGCTTTTCGAAGGATCTTTTTTACATTTCCCTTCTTCCTTTTCACTTTTTTCTTGATCCTCCACTTTTTTGGCTAAATCTTCAGCTTCTTTCCAAGCTTTATATTCCTCCTCGTTTAAAGTGAATTTGTAATATGCATCTTTGTTTAAGAAAATCGCTTCAACATCGTTTTGACCACCCCAACTACCGTGTGAACGCAAACCATATTTGTCCGTTGCATAATACACCATTTCACCGTCCATTGAGAATTTTGGCCATGAACTTCCATATCCACTTTGTGTTAAATTCAGTGGTTTCTCTTTTCCAGAAGCAGCAACCAACCCAATGTCTGTACTCCATCTTTCAAATTCAAAGAACTGAACCAATAAGTATTTTGAATCTGGTGACCAGGTAAAATATTGATCCCCGTCAGAATAAGAATAATTATAACTTCCTGCAAGAACCTCTCGTACTTCCTTACTTTTCAAATTTATTACACATAATGTTGTTCTGTTTTTGAAAAATCCTACTTCTTCTCCATTTGGTGAATATTTAGGGTCAAATGTTTCATCTGTCGTTAAAACCAATGCCGTTTCCTCTAAAAGCGTCGCATTATGGAAAAATAATTCCTTTTCATTGACTCTTTTTACTTCATAAATATTCCAGGAATTGTTGCGTTCACCTGCGAAAAGAATCTTTTTTCCATCAGGGCTAAAAGACACGTTTCTTTCTTGTCCAGAAGTAGCTGTAATTTGTTTTGTCGTTCCAAATTCAACTGAACTTGCAAAAACATCTCCTCGATAAACAAAAACAATTTCTTTTCCATCTGCAGAAACAGCAAATTCAGAAGCATTTCCGCCAATAGGTAAAATCTTATTGTCATTGTTCAATACATCTTTGTGGATCGTGATTTCTAATTTTGTAGAAACGCCTTTATCCATTGTATAAATTTCACCATGATACCCAAAACACAAGGTTCCATTGGTTGCCATTGATAAAAAACGAATTGGATGTGTTTTAAAATCTGTTACTTGTTCAGAATACGCTGTTCCATCCATTTTTCCTTTCCAGATATTAAAAGAGCCAGATTTTTCAGATAAAAAATAATATGAGTTTTGATCAATGATAATCGGGTTTCTGTCTTCTCCTGTCCAATCGGTCAATTGACGATACGTCTTTTTCTGTGTATCATAACAAACGATATCTCTCGCTACAGAAGACTCTTGGTGTTTTCTCCATTCATTTTCATATCCTTTTACATCTTGAAAAAGCATATAATTTCCGTCTGCACTATAATTAATTGCTTCAGCACAAATTGATAAATCCATTACTTCACGTCCACCATTAACACTTACAGAATAAACTTCTCCAAGTAAATCATACGGGAATTGAACCGATTCTTTGCGGTCTAAACGGCTCGACATGAACACAATTTCCTTATTATTTGGCTTAAAATCGTATGGCATATCATCTGAAGAATGAAACGTTAAACGTGTTGGAACGCCTCCTTCTTTTGCAACGATGAACACATCAAAATTTCCAAATCTATTACTTGCAAATGCGATATTTTTTGAATCATTGGACCATACTGGCATGAAATCATAAGCACTGTGCGATGTGATTTGATTTGCTTCACCGCCTTTTACGCCAACAACAAATAAATCTCCTTGGTATGAAAATGCGATTTGAGACCCATCAGGAGAAATAGCTGAATAACGCATCCATTCAGGACTTGCGAACGTTAAAAATGGCGTTGCGAAAAAGATAAAGGCTATGAATTTTTTCATTTATTTTATTTTATTTATGGGGTTGAAAGTACTCTTTATTTTGGTTAATCGAATAAACGGGAGGGGAAAATATAATCTACTTGAAAAACATACTACTCGCTTTAAAAAATGTAATTTTGAGTTTAGTTTTGTCATGATTTTTACAAAAAAAATCTCGCCAAAACTCATTTAATTGCGTTCTTTATTCTGGCTACAACTATTTAACTCCTAGCGGAGTATAAATAATAGCCAAAAAAAGTTGTTAATAGTCTTTAAAAGCATGTCTGAATCAAAAAAAGAAAAACACGATCCTTTCGCAGTATTGAGAATCAAAGAATTCAATTTCTTTTTGGCGAATCGCTTTTTCTTAACATTGGGAATTCAGATGCAAAGTGTGATTGTCGGCTGGCAGGTTTACGATCTTACTCATGATGTTTTGGCTTTAGGAATGATAGGCCTTACTGAAGCTATTCCATTTATTATAATTTCGTTGTTTTCTGGTCACATTGCTGATTCGTTCAATAGAAAATACATTATCCTTTTCTTCAGTTTTTTATTCATTATGGTTACAAGTTTGCTCTTGTATTTTTCGTTGGATACGGTTCATGTAATTAAAAACTTTGGGACAACTCCTATTTTCATAGCAATTGCTTTTGTTGGAATGATTCGTGGTTTTTTATCGGCTGCCTATCCTTCTTTTATGTCGCAAATTGTTCCCCGGGCTTTTTATGCAAATGCTGCAACGTGGAACAGTACTTTTTGGCATATTGCTTCTGTTATGGGGCCATCCTTAGCAGGAATATTAATTGCAGTAAATTACACTGTGGCATATACCGTTGATATTTCCTTTATCCTTTTAGCATTCTTAGCGTTTTTATTTATTGCTTCAAAACCAATTCCCGCAAAGGACAAAACAGAATCCTTGTTTGAGAGTCTTTCAGCAGGAATAAAATTTGTATTTAAAAACCAATTGATTTTAGGTGCATTGACACTTGATTTATTCGCGGTTTTATTTGGAGGAGCAGTTGCGTTATTACCTGCATTTGCTGATAAGGTTCTGCACGCTGGATCTGTAGAATTAGGTTTTTTAAGGGCGGCCCCAGCTATAGGAGCTGTGCTTATGGCGCTCATAATTGCTTATAAACCACCAACCAGAAATGCTGGTAGAAATTTATTTCTATCCGTTGGAGCGTTTGGAGTGGCAACGGTCTTATTTGGTTTGTCTACTAATTTTTATTGGGCATTGTTTTTCTTGTTCTTAACAGGAGCTTTTGACAACGTCAGCGTTGTTATTCGACATACTATACTTCAATTATCAACCCCTGACAATATGCGTGGGCGAGTTTCCGCCGTGAACGGTATTTTTATTGGTTCCTCAAATGAAATTGGAGCCTTTGAATCCGGAACTACAGCAAGAGCATTTGGTTTAAAACCTTCAATTGTAGTAGGAGGAATACTGACTGTTTTGGTAGTGATTGTTACGGCTAGGTTGACACCAAAATTGCGGAAATTGAATATTGATAATTTGTGAAACGTTAATCATATCTTTTTCTAAAATAGTTTTGTCATGGTTTTTACCAAAAACACATGCCAAAACTTATTAATTCCAATCCTTTTTCCACGACGGATAAAATCCATCGCTGCCAACATTTAACTCCGCTGGAGTTAATAAATGGAAGCGAAAAGAATTTTTTTAAATAAGCCTAAACTATTACATTCACCGTATCCGCTGTAATTTCTAATTTATATTCTTTCAAATTTCCAGTTGCTGGAGGGTTTTTTACTTTACCTTCTAATGTAAACGAACTTCCATGAGCATTGCAGAAAAAGCCATTTTTTGTGGGTACTAGTGAATTTGCTTGGTGAGAACATTTCATTTCAAGTGCTTTAAACTCATCTTGACCCAATTGAACTAATGCGATATCAAACTCGAAAGAAGTGTTTTTGATAAGAACAATTTTGTTTTCAGCTGTAAAATTAGAACGCATCACCAATATTCCTCCTTGTTTCACATCTGTTTTGATCTTTAATAGAGGAGAACAACTTTGAGCAATTGGAGCTAAAGCCACAATTCCTATTAAAGATGCGCATAGCGAACACGATTTCTTTATAAATTCCCTTCTTTCAGTATCCATTTGGTAACATTAAAAACTATAAGCGACACCTAAATTAATAAAGTTTTGTTCTGTGTATGTTTTGTCGACTTGATACGTGTAATCCAATTTCACTAAAACCCCATTAACTGGCTGAAAACCAATCCCGCCTATGACAAATTGTTTTCTTTGTGTCAAGTCACTAACAGAGTTGGAAGGGCGTTTCATTTGCATGTCCATGTACTCATATCGCCCAAAAACAGTCCATTTCTTTCCTTTTGGAGTTGTTAATTTATAAGCTGCTTCCAAATAACATCCTAAAATTTCTTCAGGTGTATTATTGTTGTAAGCTGCATTGATTTTGTCCGCATCAGCAATATTTATGTAGCTCACTAAACCCTTAAAAGTGACATTATTCGCGAGGTATTGAACATCCGCTTCTAAAAGGGCAACAGGCGTCCCAAAAATTCCGTTTTTTATATTCAATAATTTTGCTTCATCATTTGTAATTCCCGCAGTTCCGCCATAATAAGCAGAAACTTGAGATCTAAAATTTTTATAATAATGTAATAAAGAACCTGTTATTGCTAGAGCTGAAGCACTTGCATCACTTCCTTCAAAACGTCCGCCTCTGATACCTTTTCCACTTTCGAAATTTGCACTTGAAAGACCATTAATTAATGCAAAAGTGTAATTTAATCCAGGAATTTTTGTGCTTGACCCATAATAACCTATTCCCAATTCTCTCCACGTTGCTGGAATGACATATCGTTCAATAAAAGGGCGCTTGTTACCGTTGAATGTTGTCGGTAAATGGTTTTCATTTATGATTCCAATTCTAGGTATAAATAAACCTGCTGTGATATAATTATTGCGATCAATATTGAATTTTATGAAAGCTTGTTCCATTGCGACTTCACCAGTGTTACCGTCACCGGCAACTTTTGCATCCTCAATTTCTAATTCTGAGAAAAATGAAATTTTATTGTTGAATTTATGCCCGATGAATAAAACAACTCTATCTAAATTGATGCTTGCCTTTCCTTCCGTAAGATTATTCTCATAAATCGCACTTCCGTATCCAGAAATGACAGTTGCTCTATCTGAAGCAATCAATCCAGCCGCTAGTGAATCTTCTTTTGTTAATACTTGTCCAAAAGAAACAAATCCTAAAAATTGTAACCCGATAACTAGTAATCCTAATCTAAACATAACTCAATTATTTATGAGCGCAAATTTAGAATGAGTCTAAATAAGAGGCAATACCACAAAAAAGGTATAATGAAAATAGGATGAATTTAATTTAAAAACACCAATCGTATTTATCCAATTCGCTCACGCAAGCCACTAATAAATCAATACTTCCTTGGATGTCATCTTTATGCGCCATCTCAATAACTTGGTGCAAATGACGGGTTGGAATTGAAACGGCACCGGCAATTGATCCACCTTCAGTCATTTGTTGAATTCCTGCAGTATCCGTTCCTCCAGCTGTAAATATCTCTGGCTGCCATATTAGTGTTGTATTGATTAAAGTACTAATAATCTCAATAAAGTTAAAAGGAAGAAGGAAAAAGTAATTTGGTTTTTGGGAAACAACTCTTTTACTTTTTCCTTTTAATTTTTCCTTTTACCTTTATACCTTATCAAATAAAAATGGCCAAAGTAAAATCAGCATATTTCTGTCAAAATTGTGGACACGAAACCCCGAAATGGTTGGGTAAATGTCCTTCTTGTGGGGAATGGAATACATTTGTTGAGGAGATTATTGAGAAAAATATTCCTTCTGTTGTTGCATTTTCATCGTCGACCAGAAATGCTAAACCTCAAGCAATTCATACAATTGAAAACCAAGAACATGTTCGCATATTTTTAAAAGACGCTGAATTGAACCGTGTTTTGGGAGGTGGATTAGTCCCAGGATCTTTGATATTATTTGGTGGTGAACCAGGAATCGGAAAATCAACGTTGCTTTTACAAATGGCTGTTGATGAAGATCAATTGAATGTGTTGTATGTTTCTGGTGAAGAAAGCGAACAACAAATCAAAATGCGCGCTGAGCGAATTGGATTGACCAATCAACAATGTTATATTCTTACAGAAACAAATATTCAAAATATCTTTTTACAAGCTGAAGAAACGCAACCACAGCTTGTAATTATTGATTCTATTCAAACATTATATTCTACCCAAATAG
>Ga0209190_1002441_pt1 | contig 12507 bp, 9 predicted proteins | sample M_140205_XF_Meta_FD_187315 | JGI IMG/M metagenome (GOLD analysis project Ga0209190, IMG submission 187315) | Freshwater microbial communities from Lake Montjoie, Canada to study carbon cycling - M_140205_XF_MetaG (SPAdes) (version 2) | ecosystem: Environmental > Aquatic > Freshwater > Lake... | reverse complement strand
CATACGGTTTCCATTCGCGCCATCATCGCAGTGGTGGAGCGCCCCGGCACAAGCGGCAAGATACGTACGTCCGCGCCGCATCCGGCGAGGACCGCGCGCTCCTCGGGATCAAGGGAGTCCGGCGTGTAGTCTCCTCCCTTGGCATAAACGTGGGGACGCACCTCGCTCAGCAGGCGCGTGGCGCGCTTCTCGTCGAAGACGACCACGTAATCCACACAACCCAAAGCGGAAACCACTTCGGCGCGGTCCTGCTCCGCATTCAAAGGACGACCGGACCCCTTCAGCTCACGCACCGACTTGTCGCCGTTGAGCCCAACGGCCAAAGCATCGCCGAGGGCCCTCGCCTGCCGCAGGTAGCGCACATGCCCGGCATGCAGCAGATCGAAGCAGCCATTGGTGAAGACAAGCCGTTGCCCGGCGGAGTCCATCTTGTCGCGCACGGCGGACAATTCCCCGGAACTCAGGACGATTCCCTCGTGCATGGCCCCGAAAATCGCATCCGGCCGACCATTGCGCAACACCTTAAGCGGCGTCTAGGATGGACTCATGCGCATCGCGCGGATCGCCCAGCCGGACGGAAACATCAGTTACGGAAGCCCCACCGAAGGCTCTCCAGTCTATCGGGAACTCCAAGGTTCTTGGATCACGGGCTTTGCTTCTACAGGAAGGGAGATCACGGTCGCGAGGATCCTTGCCCCGCTGGAGCCTGCCGCCATATTGGCCATCGGGCTCAATTATCGCGACCATGCGGCAGAAACGGGCGCGCCGATTCCGGAATACCCGGTGCTCTTCTTCAAAAATCCGCGTTCGGTCGCCGCACCGGGTGAACCAATCCGCCTGCCCCGCCGGCTGCGCAGCGACGAGGTCGATGCCGAAGCCGAGTTGGCTGTGGTTCTGGGACGCGACTGCCGCAATGCCACGAAGGAAAATGCGATGGAATTTATCGCCGGCTTCACCTGCGCCAACGATGTGAGCGCGCGCGACTGGCAGCGGCGACGTTCAGGAGGCCAGTGGTCGCGGGCCAAGTCCTTCGACACGTTTTGTCCCCTGGGGCCATGGGTCGTCACGCCTGACGAGCTGCCCTCCCACGCCAATCTGCGCATCGGCGCGAGGCTCAATGGGGAGATCACGCAACAAAGCAGCACATCGCAAATGATTTTCGACATCCCCTCGCTGATCGAATTCCTCAGCGCGGATACGACGCTGCCGGCCGGCGGCGTGATCCTCACCGGCACACCACACGGCGTCGGTATGGCCAGAAAACCTCCCGTGTGGTTGCGGGCGGGCGACACGGTCGAAGTGGAAATCGAAGGCATCGGCACGCTCTCCAATCCCGTGGAGGAAGCCTCCGCATGAAACCCTCATCGAGAGCGGTAGGCGGCATGGTGCAGGCTGGGGAAATTATTTTATGAGCGGTTGTTGTGCAGCCCAAACATTGGTGCCGCCCTGCGGCGTGGCGCGCGCCGGGGAAGAAGACACGTCATGCCCGGTCGCGCGCTTGGCGCAGTTGCTGCAGAAGGAACCTCGCTTGGAGGCCGTTGCGTTCAACCCGGCCAGCCGGCGACTTTCCATCGCGACCCTCGGCCGGGACAGCGATGGATATCTGGCCAGCCTCGTGACCGAGGCCATGCTGGTCAGCCACGAGCCTTGCCCGCATTACACGAAGGAAGGCTGCAGCGTGTGCGGCGCACGTCCGGAATCCGTGCCGGGTGCCGCCCGCATTCTCGTCTCGGAAAAACTTGGGACCACGCTCGTGCGCAAGGCAACATGTGTCACGGCCATCTCGCTCTGGCAATGGGTGAAGCTCGTCTGGCCCGCCTACGCCCCGCGCCAACAAGGCACGATCGAGGAGCATGGCGAGGAGGAGTGGAAGCCCATGGCGGCATTGGCGGCCGGTTGCGCGCTCTTCGGCCTCGCCGGATGGGCTCTCGACTTGACCCATCTGCCCTCGTGGGCGCCGCTCGCGGCCTATCTCGCGGCTTATCTTTGCGGCGGGTGGGATGCGGCGGGCGACGCTTGGGAGCGGCTCAAGCACGGGCAACTGGACATCCATTTCCTCATGCTTGCGGTAGCCGGGGGCGCGGCGGCGGTCGGCGCATGGAGGGAGGGCGCACTGCTGCTTTTTCTTTTCTCGGCGTCTGGCGCGATGGAGCACTACGCGATGGGCAGAACGCGGCGCGAGATCGGCGCTCTGCTCCGCGGCGCACCCAAGACCGCGCTGGTCATCGAGGGCGGAGAGGAGAGGGATGTTCCCGTTGAGGAGCTGACCACAGGGATGATGGTGAGGGTCACGGCCGGTCAACAAATTCCCGTCGATCTCACCGTGGCGCGCGGACAGTCGGAGTGCGACGAGTCCAACCTCACCGGTGAAGCCGTCCCGGTACCGAAGAGCCCGGGCGATACCGCGTTGGCCGGGACGATGAACCTGGGCGGTGTGATCGAGGGCGCGGTCCTGCGCCCGGCGGCGGAGAGTTCGCTGCAGCGCATCATCCGCCTCATCCGCGAGGCGCAGTCGCTTCGCGCGCCTTCACAGACCTTCACGGACCGCTTCGGCACGACCTACACCTGGACGATCCTCTCGGCCTGCAGCGTGATGTTCTTTGTGTGGTGGCTGGTCTACGGGCTGCCACCTTTTGCCGGGACGCAGGAAACGCGCAGCGCATTCTACCGGTCGATGACGCTTCTCGTGGTCGCCTCTCCCTGCGCCCTCGTTCTTTCCGTTCCCTCGGGTATCCTCTCCGCGATCGCAGCAGGCGCGCGCCGCGGGATTCTCTTCCGCGGCGGCGCGCCGATCGAGAACCTTGCGCTGGTCGATGTCGTCGCCCTCGACAAAACCGGCACCCTCACCTCGGGCCAACTCGTCCTGGCCAGCATCGATCTGGTGGACGGGAGCGAGGAGCGGTTGCTGCAGGTCGCGCACGCTCTCGCGCGCCACTCGGCCCACCCGCTGTCGCGGGCTATCCGGCGTCTCGCGCTGCAACGCGGAACGAGCTTCGCCGAAGCGGAGAAGCACGAGACTGTTCCCGGGCGCGGGGTGCGCGCCACGATCGGAAAAAATCGCTGCGTGCTCGGCAACCGCGCGTTTGTCGCGGCGGAGAGCGGATCGACGCTGCCCGAACTTCCGCACGGAGCGGACGCCGCCGAGGTATGGGTGGCCGGAGACGGTGCGGTCGGATGCCTCCGCTTCCGCGACGAAATGCGGCCGGAAAGCGCAAGGCTCCTGGGACAGCTGCGCGCGCGCGGACTGCGCACAGTCATGCTGACCGGCGACCGCGAGGGGCCGGCGGCGGTGATGGGAAAAGCCGCGGGGATCGACGAGGTGCGGGCCGGGCTTCTACCGCAGGACAAGGTGCGCGCGGTGGAGGAACTCAAGGATGGAGGACGTAAACGCGTGGCCATGGTCGGCGATGGAGTGAACGACGCGCCCTGCCTGGCTGCCGCAGACATCGGCGTGGCCATGGGGGCGCGCGGATCGGACGCCGCGCTCGAGCAAGCCGAGGTGGTGCTGATGAACGACCGCTTGGAAAACTTCGTCCTCGCTCTGGACCTCAGCGTCAAGACGCGACGCATCATCCGACAGAATATGACCGTGGCGCTGGGAACCGTCGGGGTCATGGTGGTGGCGACCTTTCTTTTTCCCTTGCCGCTGGCGCTGGGTGTGGCGGCCCACGAGGGAAGCACCGTGGTCGTGGTGCTCAACAGCCTGCGTCTTCTGTTTCTGCGCCGCGCCTGACAACGGCGCCCCGCATTGCTACGTTAGCAACGTCATGTCTTGGCGGATCTACACGCACCACACGCTGAAGGCCGCGCTGCGCGCAGTGCAGGTTTTTGTTTTCGTGATCGTGCCCGCCGCGATCCTCTGGCTCGAGATGGCCGGGGTGCCGTCGCTTTGCTATCCACCGCTCATTGAGGCGGCCAGGCAAGAGGGGCTCGATCTGTCTTTTTCCAGCATGCGCATCAGCCTTATGCAAGGACTGGTGCTGGACAAGGTGCGCCTCAGCGCGCGCGGACTACCGGCCAACAGCGAGGTTGCGGTCGACCACGCTTCCATCGCGCTCGACTGGCGCAAGCTTCTGCGCGGAGCGGTGGAGCTCACGGCGCTGGAGTTGCGCGGAGCACAACTCTACCTGCCGATCACCAGCGCAGAAGGTGTGACCAGATCGCTGCGCCTGACCAAAGCGCGCGCGCGGTTGCTGCTGGCGGACGGAATCGTCAGCGTGCCGCTGGCGGAGTTTAATCTGCAAGGCATCGAGGTGACCGCCACTGGCCAGGTCGCCCTCGGGCCAAGCGGGGCTCAAGCCCCCGCGTCGACGGCGGCGCCGGCCGAACTGGCTCGAGGCATCGAGATCCTTGAGTCGCTGGATTTCGGACAAAGCCCGCCGACGCTCGACTTGGAGTTCAGTGTCGATGCCGGACGTCCGGAAAGCTGGCGTATTCCTCGGATCCGGCTGGCAGCCGCCGGCGCCGCTTACGGGACGCTGCGGTTGCGCGACATCCGCTTGGACGCATCGTTTACCGCCGGTCTGTTCGATGTGCAAAATCTTTCCGCGCGCGATGAAAAAGGGGGGGAGTTGAACGTGTCCGGGCGCTGGGACGCGACCACCGGCGCGGCGCAGGCCTCCGTGGAATCCAGCCTCGATCCGGCGGGATGGGTGCAGGAACTCGGTCCCGGCAAAGATTGGAGCGGGCTGGTTTTTGCCAAACCGCCGGTGCTGCGGGCCACCCTGGAGACGTCGGCGGGAAAACCACGCAAAATCAGTATCCTTGGCACAGCGGAGGCGGAGGGCTTCACGCTGCGCGGGCTGCAATTTACCGGGCTGGAGGGGGGCTTCTCCTGGCGCGGCGCGGGCGAGTTTTTCGCCGATGACGTCATCCTCCGGTTGCCGGCAGGCGAGATCCGCGCGGACGTCATGGTTCGGCCCGACGACGCGCGAGTGCTGCTGGATTGCCGGGCAGACCCGATGCCGCTCGTCGCGCTGCTCGGCGGGAAGGCGCGCGAAGCGATCGGGAAGATGGAAGTCGCGTTCCTCGATCCCCCCCACATCGTATTCGAAGCCCGCGGCACCAAACTCGACATCGCCAGCATGTCGGCCACCGGCACGATCAAACTCGGTCGCACATCCATCCACAGCTCAACCATGGAAACCGGCAGCGCTCGTCTCGCCTACAAGGACCGCGCACTGACCTTCAGCGACGCGCGCGTCACCCGTCCGGAAGGGACGGGCTCCGGTGCCTTCACCTTCGATTTCGCGCGCGATCTGGCGCGCCTAGAAGGAATACACAGCACGATGAACCCGTTTAATGTGATGCAGTGGGCCGACCCGAATGCAGCGCGGGAAACCTTGCCCTACCGATTCAAGGGGCCGCCTGAAGTAACGGTCAACGGAGTGATCGGGCTCAAGGATCCCACGCTCACGCAGGTGACTGCCGACTTCAGCGCACCGCAAGGGCTCGACTACGATCTGCTGGAACGCACGCTGACCTTCGGCGCGGCGCGCGGCACCCTGCACTTCAAGGGGCGACGCATCGAGTTGGATGCACCCGCAGCGAAGCTCTTTGGCGGACAGGCGCGGATCACCGCAGATATCGTCACAGGCCAACCTGAGGCGCGGCAGCAAATGACGATCGAGTTGAACAAGGTCAATTTCGAGACGCTCACGCGCCTCTACTTCGACTACCAGAATTCGAAGGGCGTGGTCAGCGGGCGCTACAAATTCAGCTTTGTGCCGGGGCAGCCGAAGCTCATGCGGGGCGGCGGCAATCTGCTGGTCGAAAACGGAAACGTCTTCGCCATCCCGGTCCTCGGGCCGCTATCCTTCCTGCTCGACGCCATCGTGCCGGGGGCGGGTTACCAGACTTCGCGCAAGGCGACCTGTGACTTCCGCGTGGCGGATGCGGAAATCCGCACAGACAACCTGGACGTGCAGGGACAGGGCTTCGTCATGATCGGCCAAGGCACCCTGTTTTTCCTCGAAGACCGCATGGACTTCGGGGTGCGGGTGAACGCGCAGGGCGTCCCGGGCTTGCTGCTCTACCCAGTGAGCAAACTCTTCGAATACGTGTCCGACGGCAAAATGAGCGAGCCGAAATGGCGCCCGCGCCTCCTGCCCAAGGGTGGCGCGGAGCCGAAGCCGCCGGCCGAAGAACCGAAGCAGAAGGAGACTAGCGGAGCAACAAAACCGCGCGGGCGCGCTTGATCGCGTTGGTGATGCGGCGGTGCAGGTGGGCCGGCACACCGGTCAGCCTACGCGGAAGAATCTTGCCGCTCTCGGTGATGAAGCGCCGGAGCACTTCGGGATTTTTGTAGTCGATAGCCTCCACCGTCAGGTCGATGCGACGGCGCGGCATGGAGCGGTTGGCACGGCGCATGGCCGCGCGGCGCTTGGGTGTCTTGGGTTGCATGATGCGTTATTTGGTCTCGCGGTGCAGGGTGTGCCTGCGGAGATGCGGGTTGTATTTCTTTTTCTCGAGCCGGCCCGGCGTGCGGGGGCTCTTCTTGTTTCGTTTACTCATGTAGCGGGACACCGGTTTACCTTCGGCGACCGCCTCAGTGCATTCGAGGGTGATGATTTCTTGGGCCATGTCTTTTTACTCCTTGCTGTCGGCGGAGGATTCCTCCTCCGAGTCATCCGATCCTTCCTCGTCGACGGTGTCGAAGAGCCGCACGACGGGTTGGCGGATGCGTGAAAAGCGGTTTTTGCGCTCGATCTCGTTCTGGCACTCGACGGTGAAGCGGGCGAAGGGACGCGCCTCGAGCCGGGCCTTGGGGATGGCCTTGTTGCTCATCTCGCAGACGCCGTAGGTGCCGCGGAGGATGCGCTTGAGAGCCTCGTCGATTTCAAAGAGCGCGTCCTGTTCCTGGGAGAGAAGGTTGAGCGCGAAATCGCGGTCGTAGGAATCGCTGCCGGCGTCCGCCTGATGCAGACCGTGCGCCGAGACCTCGTGGGAGTCGTGCGAGCGCAGGTTGTCACGGGCTACTCCGGTCATAGAGTCCAGCAGGGTGTCCTTGAGGGCGAGCAGGCGGAAATGCTGCTGCTTGAGCCAGGGATTGAGGCGGCGGGATTTCTCCACCGGTTGGCCGTAAGCGAGGAGCTCGCGCGTGCCGACGGCCTGAGCCTTGGTGGCGCGGGATTTGCGCGCAGGAGCAACCGGGGTACGCTTGGACGCATCCGCTTTTTTCGGAGCGGTTTTTTTCGCAGCCGGCTTTGGGGTGGATGTTTTTTTTGCCGGCGTTTTTTTCGCGACGGCAGGTTTCTTGGGGGCCGGCGTTTTTTTCGCGGGCTTGCCTGAAGTTTTCTTTTTGGATGCAGCCATTTCTGAAGAATTGAAGGGGCCGGGAAACTACCGACCGTCCTGCGCCGAAGCAAGGCTTTTCGGCCTAGGGGCCGGGCATCGGTACGGGACGGTCCCCCGCCTTGTCAGCCGCCTGCTGCTCGGTCTGCTCCTGGCCGGGCGTGTAAGGGCGCCCCCCGACCACCTTCACCTCGCCGCCGTCCGCCTTGACCAGCGAGGGCCGCGAACCGACTTCCAGATAGGCTTGCTGGGCAAGGACTTCACCCTGCAGGCCTAGGTGCGTGTAGAGAAATTGCTTGGGGGCGCTGTTCTGCAAAATATGGACCTCATTGCGGCCGTCAAGCATCACGGCGGGAAGCCCGAAAGTCAGGTAAGGCCCAAGCTGGTGCATGGCATAAATTTTCCCATTCTCCTTGTCCTCGATACGCGCGTAGAGCCGAGTGCTGCGGGAAAGTTTATGCGAGAGCAGGGTGATGGTGCGCAACTCGGGCTTCCCCTCGCTGCCCGGCACGCCCACCACCTCCTGCCAGATCTGATGTGCTTCGGTGATCTCGATGGGGAGAGAGGCCGAGCTGAAAAAACGCCCGAAAGATTCCGCAAAAACCGTCGCCTTAATGCGGTAGAGCCCGAACTCCTGCAACGGGAAAAGCGGCGTGAGGTTGACTGTGCGCGATAACTTTTCTCCCGGGGCGATGGCCACCGGCGAAAGTTCGTAGTCCGGGTTATTCGGCGGGACAAGCCGCCCGTCGGCGGCCTCGATGCTGAAACCGAACCAACGCTGCTGGCCATCATTTTCGAGGAGCAGCGGGCGCCCGCTGAGGTTGTCGATGGTCACCGTGGCGAGGATCGGTTCGTAGACGACGTAAAGTTTGCGCTTGAAGCCGATGGTGACATTGACCTGCGCCCGCGCGACACCAGCCGCGCACAGCAGCAAAAAAACGGCAAGCAGAAAGCGGAAGACGCGGTGCATGCGGAGGAGGGCGGAGCTCATTATTGCGGGGGCGTTTCGGAAGCCGTACGGAAGCCCAGTGTATCAAGCGCCTGCAGCGGGTCGAGGATCGCGCGACGGCGCGTCGCGTTATATTCTGGGTTGTTCCAATTGCCGCCGCGGACCACCGGCACATTGCCGCCCATACCGTCCTCGGAGGGCGCCATGGTCTCCGTCCATTCGGACACGTTGCCCGCCATGTTGTGCACTTTGAAAAAGCTCGTGTCCCCCTCGGGCTTGTTGACCGGGGACCAGCGCTTGTAACCGTCGATCTCTCCTCCCTCCTTGGGGTTGGGTTTGAAGTCCTTACCGCTGTTCACTCGCTTGTCGTCCTCCTCGTTTCCCCAAGGATATGTACGTCCATCGATCCCGCGCGCGGCCTTCTCCCACTCCCGCTCTGTCGGCAGACGACGACCTTTCCATTTCGCGTACGCGTAGGCATCGAACCAGTCAACGTTGAAAACAGGCGAGTCGACGGTGAGCGGAAACAATTTCTTATACGTTCCCTTCTGCGCGCTGCGGTAGTAACCCCAGGCTGGTGGATCGAGTTCCTTTTTGTCCGCCCAATCCAGCGGAACATGCGACTTGCCCTTCGGCATGTCGGGGTGGGAAAATTTCTCCGCGTCGCCGGGATGGGCCTCGAGATAATCGAGGAAGTCTTTGTAGTCGGCGATCGACACCTCGTGCTCGTCGATCCAGAAGGTGGGCAGAATGACTTTCTCACCATCCTGATAGATGAACTCCCCGGCAGGAACTTTGACCATCGTGGTGGAAACCCTCCGAACGCCGCCGCCGAGAAAATGATAAAGCGCGAACAGACCCACGGCCAGAAGGACAAAAGAAAGTGCAGAGCTGATGAAAAGGCGCTTTTTCTGGCGTTGCTTCGCATCCTCGACGAGTTGCTTGGATTTCTCGGCCCGCGCGGTGAGTTTGGCGGCATCTTTCGGCGCAGTTGCGGGTTTGGCCGCGGCGACCAACGGGAGCACTGCGGCCCAATCGCGCGTACCGTCCGCCAGCGACGCTGCCACAGTGGCCACCGCACCGCCCGGCTGCGCCGATCTGCCGATGACACCCGCGAAATTTTTCACCTCGGCCCGCTCGTCGGCAGCCGGCGCCGAGGCGAGCGCAACATTCGACAAACGCGGACGCATAGAACTGTCGAGGAGCAGATCAGCAGGCCGTATTTCGGCGCGTGCCAGACCATGCTGACGAAAATATGCGGAGACATCGGCTGCGGTGCGCAGGGCGGAGAGCAGGACGCGGTCGTCGAGTTGGTGGCCGGCCGCCACATAGGCCTCGAGGTTGAACCCGGGCACGTAGTCCGACGTGTAAAAATAATGTCCGCGCGCCTCGCCCGCTTCGTACACGGCCAAAAGATAGGGATGGGAGACAGCGGCTTTGGCTCTCGCGTCGGCGAGAAAAGCGTCGACCGTCGACTGCTCGCCCGCCTTGGTCCCGTCCAGCGTATGGAGGACGACATGCCGTGACATGTTCTGCTGCCAAGCGAGGAACTCCGAGGTGGAGCCGTGGTTGCCCACGAATTCCTGGATGAAGTAGGGGCCGAGAGCGGAGCCTATTGCGGGCAGTCCCGCGCCCAGGCCCAACGTGGCGACCAGGCTGTCGCGGTCCACCGGTTTCGTCAGCGCGGCGGCCCCGGCGAGACGGTCGGCGTGGGCGGAGAGATCGTAACCGCTGACAAAAATCGTGCGCATCCCCGGAAATTCCGCAACCAAGCGGTCGCGCAAAGCGAACCCGTCCATCGGTTCCATCACCACATCGGAAACCAGGACATCGGGCCCGCCCTCCCAAGCCCTCGCTGCCAGCAAGGCCCCTCCCCCATTGGAGGCCACCCGCACCTCGCAGCCACCAACCTCCTCGAGCAACTCGCGCCAGGCATCGAGAACGCCCGCCTCGTCGTCCACGAGCAGAATTTTCATCGCGCGGCGCCCGCGTCTTCCCGCCCGGCGGGCAACTCGTTGAGCGGCGGCGGAAAAAGTTCCTGGAGGTCGACGGGATCGGCGCGGGTCTCCTGCAACTGCCCCTGATGGTAGATATTCACCATGTAGCCGTAGTATTGAGGTGCGGGACCGCCGTCCGGTCCGATGCGGGGCACCTCGTATTTCACCTCGAGAATCTCGATGCCGTCGCTTTTCCAGTCCACCGGCGTGGTGAACCACATCGACTGCACGCGGCTCATCGTCGGCACAATCTCGCTATTGAGCAGTTCGTAGAATGTCACGTTGATGCGGACGTCGCGCGCATCGACCTGCTCGCCTGGCCGGGCCTTGACCGCGAGGCGCAAATCTTTGATCGGGTTCTTGGCGTCGTGTCCGTCGGAGATCTTCAGGTCCACCACGCCGAGGGTGGAACCGGGTTGCAGCCCCGCTTGGTCGCGGAGTTCATCCGTGTTTTTCTGGGCGGGCGGAGTGCGCAGCAGATTAAGGCGGACTTCAGCCACGTCAAAAAGCCGGCCCGCATCGGCTCCGAGATCCATCAGCTTCTTCCACGTTGCCTGGGCCATTTCGGTCTGCCCGAGGCGCTCGTGAATGCTGGCGACGCGTGAGAGGATTTCCGGGTTTCGAGGTTGGACGCCCAGAGCTTCCTCCAGCGGAACGAGGGCGTCGCCGGGGGAATTTCCTCCCTCAAGTTTGTCCGCCTCCTTGGTCAACTCAGCCAGCCTCGCATCCTGCGCTGCTTTCTCCGGAGCGGAGATTTCGGGAGCGGGCGCCGGGGCCGCGACCGCCTGCGCTGGGGGCACGACCAGCGGCGGGAGGTTCGGATTGTTGCTCTGCTTGAGACCGGGACCAAAATAAATGAGCACGGCCACCAGTTGGGCTACGGCTGCCGCACCGAGCAAGCTGGCTGCCACCATGAATGTCAAACCCAGGCTAGATTTCATCGGAGCACAAGCATGAAGGCGACAGGGCGCGCAAGTCAACGGCCGTGGCCGGTTCTCTCTCAGGGGCCGACCACCTCGAAGGAGCGGACGCGTCCGCGGGCGAGCAGAAGAATGGCTCGTTCGCCGGGTGCAAGCGCGCCCGCCGCTGCGGCAAAATCCTCCGGGCTGGAGATGGCGGTGTCGTTGATCCGCTCGATGGCATCACCCGCTTGCAGCACTCCCAGGGCCGGGCTGCCCGGGGCGATCGACTGCACCATGACGCCGCTTATATTTTCGGGCAGACGCCGCCGCGCGATCAAATCCGGGGTGAGCGGCTCCACCGTGACCCCCGACAAGGCGATGCCAGCCGGTGCAGCACTACCCGCTGGAGGCTGCGGCGCGACGGCACCGGAGGAGGAGGCCGGCGGTACAGGTTGCCCCTGCTCGATAATGGTGACCGGAACCTGGACCACCTGGCCTTCGCGCAGGATATCGAGGACGACCTTCTGGTTGATCCCTGTCTCCGCCACCCGCTTGCGCAGATCGCTGAAACCACGGATCTCGCGGCCCCCGAACTTGATCACAAAGTCGCCGCGCCGGATCCCAGCCGCGGCAGCCGGCGAGTCGGCGAAAACGGCATCGACCAGAGCCCCGCGCGCATGGGGCAGACCGAGTTGGCGTGCGAGATTCGCATCGAGCGGAAGCATGACGACACCGAGATACGGACGCGGCACCCGGCCGTGCTGAAGAATCTGCTCGAGGACGCGGCGGACCGTGTTGGAGGGGATGGAGAACGCGAGGCCCTGGCTTCCGCCGCTCTCCGTTTTGATGCTGTTGTTGATTGCGACGATCTCGCCGTGGATGTTGATGAGCGGCCCCCCCGAATTGCCCGGGTTGATCGGCGCATCGGTTTGGAAAAATTCGTTGGAAGTCTCGCTCGAAATGAGGCGGTCGCGCGCGCTGATGATCCCCATGGTCACGGACTCCTGCAGCCCGTAGGGCGCGCCGACAGCAAAGACGAGCTGGCCGACCCGCACCTTCTCCGAATCGGCAAACGCCAAGGGCTTGAGGCCTTTGACATCGATCTGCAGGATGGCGATATCGGAGAGAGGATCCACCCCGAGCACCTTGCCGGGTACCCGCTGTCCATCGCTGAGCGTCACCGTGACCTCCGACGCATTGTCGATCACGTGCACGTTGGTCACGATGTGCCCCTCCGCGGAAACAATCGCCCCGGAGCCGGTCTCCGCGGTCGGCGGCCGACGGCCGAGCCCGAAATACTGCATGAGCAGCGCCTCGCGAGGATCGACGGCGGCGCCCTTGAGAACGTTGATGCTCACGACGGATG
>Ga0209190_1002437_pt1 | contig 12519 bp, 12 predicted proteins | sample M_140205_XF_Meta_FD_187315 | JGI IMG/M metagenome (GOLD analysis project Ga0209190, IMG submission 187315) | Freshwater microbial communities from Lake Montjoie, Canada to study carbon cycling - M_140205_XF_MetaG (SPAdes) (version 2) | ecosystem: Environmental > Aquatic > Freshwater > Lake... | reverse complement strand
CTGGCTCAGCTCAACGTCTGGGACGACACCCGCCGGAACTATGCCAGTGATTCCTTCACGTATCAGGTTCGCGGAAAAGACGTCAAAGTCCAAGCCAGCTTTGAAACCCTTTCGCATCAACACTTACCGAAGGTCGCGCTGCCCGCCTTCACCACCAAGGCCGATGTCGTTCGATTTTTGACCCGCGAAAATGTCCCCGGCAGCTTTCCATTCACCGGCGGCGTTTTTCCCTTTCGCAGGACTGGCGAGGACCCACAGCGGCAATTTGCCGGCGAAGGCGGACCGAAAAGGACCAACGAAAGATTTCATTATCTGTCGAAGAATGCTGATGCAAAACGTTTGTCGACTGCCTTTGACAGCGTCACTTTATACGGCAGCGATCCGGCAAAGCGTCCTGACATCTATGGCAAGGTGGGCGAATCGGGCGTATCAATCGCAACACTTGAAGACATGAAGGTCCTCTACAACGGTTTTGACCTGTGCGCCCCCAACACCAGCGTCAGTATGACGATCAATGGCCCAGCGCCGATCATTCTGGCGATGTATATGAACACGGCCATCGATCAACAGATCGACCGGCATGTCGCCGAACACGGCAAGATCCCAGATCCCGAGACCCACAACAGAATCATCGAGAAAACCATACAAATGGTTCGCGGCACGGTCCAGGCGGATATCCTCAAGGAGGATCAAGCGCAAAACACCTGCATTTTCTCAACAGAATTTGCCCTCAAGATGATGGGGGACATCCAACAGTTCTTCATCGAGAAAAAAATCAGAAACTATTACAGCGTTTCCATTTCTGGATATCATATCGCAGAGGCTGGCGCGAATCCGGTGACCCAGATCGCACTGACCTTGGCCAATGGCTTTACCTATGTTGAATATTATTTGACGCGCGGCATGAAAATTGATGATTTTGCGCCGAACCTGTCCTTCTTCTTCAGCAACGGAATCGATCCTGAATACGGAGTTCTTGGGCGTGTCGCACGGCGGATCTGGGCCATCGCCATGCGAGACCGTTACGGTGCCAGTGAACGCAGCCAGATGCTCAAGTATCACATCCAGACTTCAGGCCGCTCGCTGCACGCGATGGAAATCGACTTCAACGACATCCGAACAACCCTGCAGGCGCTGATGGCGCTTTATGACAACTGCAATTCACTGCACACCAATGCTTACGACGAGGCGATCACAACACCGACCGAAGAAAGCGTTCGTCGCGCCATGGCAATTCAGTTGATCATCAACAAGGAATTTGGGCTCAACCATTGCGAGAACATCAACCAGGGATCGTTCTTCCTGGAACTTCTGACCGACCGCGTCGAAGAGGCTGTCCTGCAAGAGTTTGAACGCATATCATCCCGGGGCGGTGTTCTGGGTGCGATGGAAACCCAGTACCAACGCAACAAAATTCAAGAAGAAAGCCTTTATTATGAGGGCAAAAAACACTCTGGCGAGCTCGAGATCGTTGGCGTGAACATGTTCCTGAACCCGAAAGTGATCAGCGGCGAATATGTTCGCCCTGACATTGAAATGGCACGGGCTTCATACGAAGAAAAAGACAAGCAATTGACGCGACTTAATGACTTCCATAAGTCAAACCATGCAAAACGCGACGCTGCTTTGAAAATGCTCACCGATACGGTGATTGGCGGGGGCAACGCCTTCGCGGCTTTAATGCAGACGGTCAGGCATGCGAGTCTCGGAGAAATTACCGATACCCTTTACCGCGTGGGCGGAAAGTACCGGCGCTCGATGTAAACAACGGCACCGGCAGGGGTCACTTCACTATGCAATGATCTGTCTTCCAACGGGCATCCTGAGCCGACTGCGATGCTGGGACTACAATTTCATTGAAAAATCTGCCGAGGCGCTCGTTTCTCAGCGTTCCATCTTTTAATTCCCGCACAAAAGGCCTCAAGGATTCTTCGTTGACCGGGAGTTTTTCGGACCAAGCGTCAGGCCAGAGACTATCAAATCCAACGTGACGCATATGCCCCCACTGCACCTTGATATCATCCGCCACATGCAATTGGACGCCTGCGGTCCGATAATAATTTTCTGCATCGTACTCGGGATAACGACAGAAAACGGCAGAAGTATCTTGCAAGCCAAACTGCTTGCCTAAACCGGAGTCCAAAAGTACCCGCTGCACTGCCTTCTGAATTATTTTTAGTTCCGGAGAATCATCCAAGTGCCTGGTGAGTTCGTTTGCGATCCAGCGCCTTGCATAATTCTGACCGCACTGGGTCATGATCATTTCTTCCGTCTGACCTCCAGCGGACCAAGTGGCACTGGTTTTTGAAAATTCCTTGTTCAAATTAAAACCGCCACCGGCTTCAATCAGGGCCTCTCCCTTTGCCAGCACAAAATCACCACCAACTCCAACCTCCGCCTGATACGAAACATCGGCAATCTGGTTGATAATCAGAAAGCAGGACACCCTTGTTCCAGGAGTCGTAATCCTATTACTGGTAAAAACGTCACTCCCCAAGGTCGCAGCCGCGTAACCGATTTTGCCACGCAATGTGCCCCTCGCCGCAACCTTCTGACCCGCAACAACGCCCGCCTTGACTTGCACCGATTCTGATGCGCCAAGGAAAGCCGACAGCTCAAATATCCCTTTGTGTTCTGTGCGGCCATCGATTGCGGGAAGTCCAATGGGTGAAAATTCACGTCCGCTCTTTGTCTCGCACATTTTTTCTGGATTAAATGGCGAACACATTCCATTTTTCAAACGACAAAATGTACCGACTGCCTCCATCGCACTGCGACGGCTTTTACATACAAAAGCCCTGGACGTATTGTCCGATGATGGCACTTCGCATCGGGTGCAAGACCGGTCATTGAATGCACATTCGTTATCGCAGTATGCGAATTCCACGACGTCTGTTTTCTGGTAGCCAGCCCCCTCATAACATTTCTTGCCATTCGCATTTGAATCCCAAATTCTGGCGACCGCCTTCAACGTTTCGAAATGCCGGACGGCTTCAACACAGGCGTCATATGCCGTCTCATTCGACGATTGAACGGCACAATCGGATTCCACCTTGATTCCGTGTGGCAGTGATAACTGGGTGAAGATTGGCCCCAACGGACCAATCCAAGGTTTGGCTAATGAAATACCCCGAAATGACGAGGCCAATTCACCGCGGTAATCATCTCCTGTCAAGGAGCTCGATGGACTTGAATCATTCGATTGATTTTCGGAAGATGAATTGCCTCGGGTGTATTCGGCAACAGCAGCCTCGAATTTATTTCCAAAATTCACAAAATGGTGCTGGTTGGTGGAGCAGGACCACTCAAATTCAAAAACATTTGGAGCGCCGCTGGCCAGGTTTGCATTGGTCGCGTTGTAACGAGCCATATTGCATCCGACGGAAGAAGCAACAATGGTTAGAGTCACAACGGACAAGGACAGATGGCGACGCATGGTTTGATCCTCCTGGATAAGACACTTTATCCAAGAAACGTGCCACGGCAGACTTCGCTGGATATCGGTACAAAGCCCCGAAATCAAAGGAATTAGAAGAGCCAAAGGCGGATATGCCCACGGCTTGACTGTCGAATTTATCGACAACGGTGAGTGGAAAAACCACAAGTTACATTTTTAGCGAGCAAACTTGCGCCGGTATTCAGCCACACTTTCGAGGATCTTGGGGGTCAATCCGGCAGCGGACTTCAAATGTTCATCTGAATTTAAATCCGCGATCACGTCGCCGATCGTCGCCAAGGAATGGACTTCTATACCTGAATCGTTACTTATGGATTCGGCAGCCGTTTTCCCTGCTTGTCCATTAGCTGGCAGCTCACAACGATCGACGCCGATCATGATGCCAAGAACCTTGCATCCGGTTGTCCCGATACAATCCAGGGAATGTCTGACGCTGATACCTGAGGTCAAAACATCGTCAACAATCACCACTCGATGGTGTGGAGCAATTTGTCGTCCAACAATTTGGCCACCCTCGCCATGGTCTTTGGCTTCTTTACGGTCAAATGCAAAGGAAACCGGGGCTCCAGATTTACGGCTTAACGCTGATGCAATGGCAACAGCCAGGGGAATTCCCTTGTACGCTGGCCCAAAAATAACGTCCGGAAGAAAATCCATTTTTTGGATAATCGATGCCGCATAAAGATCCGCAAGGCGGTCCATCGAATTGCCGTCACAAATGTCACCAAAGTTCAAAAAGAATGGACTCTGACGTCCTGACTTGGTTTCAAACGAACCAAATTTCAAGGCACCAGATTGAATCAACAGCTTGGAAAGTTCTGAGGAGGCCATGACTTGCTCCGATCATAATTTGACAAAATAAATTGCACCTGTTTCACTCAAATGGATACCTCGCACGACGGCGCACGTGCGATTTTTTTTAAGATCAACATGTGCGCAGCGGTCATCTTTTTCTCCGAAATCTACATATAACCCATTGAAATTAAAGAAAAAATACTTGCAGAGGGCCATCCTTTCTGGCAACCTTTACGATCAGAACGTCGCGCGACGAGAATCCAGCAAAACAGACGCAGGATCACTTTAATCAAAATCCGGGATGCCGTATTAATCTGAACGGAACGAGTCTATGCAAAGATTTGCGAAAAGCGTCTTAAAGACCTCAAGCATCCTTTGCATCGGACTCGATCCGCCGGTAGTGCCGGCTCCGCAGAAAAAAGTTGCGAAAATCCTGCCGGTGCCGGCCTCGATGGCCACTGCAGGGCAGATCAAAAGCATCATTACCAAAACCAGACCTTACGCCGCAGCCTTCAAGGTCAACCTTGCTTTTTATCTGGCCCGGGGTTCCAAGGGAATCGATCTCCTGCTCCGAATTCAAGATTGGACGAAAGACACGCCACTGATTCTTGACGGAAAGTTCAACGACATCGACAACACCCTCGAAGGCTATGCCCAGTTTGCTGCAAACGCTGGTGCCACCGCCGTAACAGCCAGTCCCTACATGGGAGATGGTTTTTCGCAATTCACAAAAAAAAGCATCGGGGTCTTTGTCCTTGGCACCACGACCAACAGGCCAGAATTGCAAAGCCTTCAACTTGCCTCGGACGCAGGAACTCTGGCACGCCACGTCGCGCTAAGAACAGGCGACAATCCTGCGCAATATGGACTGGTTGTTGGTGACGATGCTGCGATGATGCGCGAACTTTGCCCGGAAACCTGGTTCCTAAGCCCGGGCCTGGGTGCGCAGGGAAAATCAGACAAGGAACTTTTGCAGGGCATCCGCCCCGATGGTTTAGGGCTCCTGATCAACGCGTCCAGATCGATTTGGCAGGCAAGCGATCCGGCACTGGAAGCCAGCCAAATTCAAGCCCGAATGCAGGCCTATTTCTCGAAGTAATCACAAAACAGCCCAGCAATCCGAAGGCAACACTTCGAGCCAGGCGTCAATCGATTCCTTGCATCTTCTTACCGAACCAGTCGGGACAGTGATTGTGCGGACGCTGCGCGGGGAAAATCAGCTCAACAGTGATTTTTTAAACGCGGCCTCAAGATTGCCCATGGAAACCTCAAAGGACGCCGGCACAGCTTTACCTGATACCGATTTCCACTGAAACCCAACAATCCGGCAACTCGATGGAGTGCCGGACTTTATTTTTTTGTCTTGCATCAAATAGGGAACCATCAAGGACCAGAGTTCCGTTGAGTCAAGGCCAGTCCCGGAATACCACCTTCGAAAGTCGTCCAAACAGCCACTGTTGATCAGGCAGTCCATTATTTTTTGGCCGGTTTCGGCTGCCTCAGGTTGAGCTGCCACCATCAAGTGAATTTTGCACATCAAACCAAAAGCCACTGCAGATCCATGGCGCAATCCCAACGATGGCTGGCGTTTCTGTAAAACGGCTCCCACACCTTCCAAGCTATGGGCAATGGTGTGCCCCAGGTTGAGCAATTCACGCCGTGTGCCTCGCTCAAACGGATCCGCCTGAACAAAAACCTCCTTCATCTTCGCGACCGCTGTGATCATTGAGTGTATTTCTGATCCATTGGCATGGTTGATCACAGGATCCCGCAGGAATTTGGCCCATTTTTCCAGTAAAGCAAAATCTTCTGCCAGCAGCGCATGCTTCAAACATTCTGCGCCGCCGGCGCGGATCTCATCCTTCGGCAGAGTCTGCAAAAATTCGGGACAAACGATGACCCGCTCTGGAAAGTGAAACAGACCGACCTGATTTTTACCCCACGGCTCAAAATTGACGCCGGTCTTGCCACCGACTGCCGCATCAACCATGGCCAAAAGGGTCGTTGGAACGTTTATATGATTGCATCCAAGCAGGCCCGCGACGAAACCTGCCAAGTCCAGTGTCACACCGCCGCCGATGGCCGCGATCGTCAGGTTTTCCAGGCCCATCTCTGGATGCGACTCTGTGTGCTGTCCAATCTGTTTGACGAGCGCAGCAGTGGAGGCAAGGTTCTTGGCCGCCTCACCGCCTTGGAATATCCAAAAGGGAAATTTAAGGACCAGTTGTGCGGCGGCGGGCCAACTTTTGGCGACGGATTCATCAAGCACAAAAAAAATCCGGCTTTCCCGTCCGGAAAATTCCGAGGAAATGCCTTTCAGAAAGGATGTGACCGAAGGGCTGGTTTGCAGGACCAGCGGCCTGTAGCCCGGCTTCACCCCGGAGGTCGTGGCCGGAATCATCTCTGAAATCGTATCTGAAATCGTTTCTACGCCACGACGGAAGACAGTAGCAGCCTTGGCAGTGGCCCGAACATCGCCCGCCTCCAGATCACCGAGGCGCCCTAGATCCCAAGCCGACTGTCGCCTTGCGCCGGCCTTAAATGCAGCTCGCAGCCATCCCAAAGTCCGATTCGGCCACCCCAACGCCGCCTCCAAGGCGACGTCCTCAGGCTCGATCGCAGGTGTCCATGCCGAGACCTGGATGGCCAGGGCGGTTTGAGGGGAGGGTGAAATTTTATTTTTATCCATTTATTTCAACAACTTATACAACAAAAAAGTCCAGTCAGCGGTAAAGAAACTTTGAGCCCTGCCGATCTCTTTCATACGCACGTGTGACTGCAAAGCCAAGAGGTGTCCGGTGAGCGATAAGACCCTGCGCCGTCAAATTGAGTCGATCAAACGCCAAAAAATCGTGGCGAAAAAGGTTGTCTCTCTTTCCGACTTCCGGAACCTCAAGGAGTCCATCGAAACCCGTACGATCCTCGTCGTCGACGATGATGAAATAATGCGCAATGCCCTAAAACGCATTTTGGAGTCCAGTGGGTACAAGGTGCTTTTGGCCTCGGACGGGCTGGAACTATCCAAAATCCTAGAAGTTAATCGCTTGGACATGGTCCTCATGGACGTAAACCTGCCTTGGGTCGATGGCTACGAACTTTGCCGCCTCCTTAAATCGCACCATTCCCTGAGCAAGGTACCGCTGATTTTTGTTTCAGCCCGCAAGGAAGAAGAAGACGTCCGGCGCGGCTTTGATGCAGGCTGCAATGACTACATCACGAAGCCATTTGATGTGGATAAGATGACCGGAACCATTTCCACGATCCTAAGCGTGGGGTCAGAACGCCCCTCGGCTTAAGGACCTCCTTGACACCCGACCGCTAGAAACTATATCTCTTTAGTCGTCTGTTCCTCAGTAGCTCAGTCGGTAGAGCAGGTGACTGTTAATCACCGGGTCGCAGGTTCGAGTCCTGCCTGAGGAGCCATCCTTTATTTCCTCGCATCAACAGGCCCAGTGATTTTTCGCGAAAAATCTACTAACGCCGACCAAGCAACGCAAATAAAACCCACAAATTCAGTATCATCAAAGAAAACGCGGGAAGAATCTGAAGCGCAGAGTCCCGGATTGTTAAACGCAATATGCAGCCACTGAACATCAGTAAAGCCAACCCACCGGCTGCCAGTAACTGAACCTGGGGTACAAAATAACCAGCCAGTAAACCGATGCCACCTAAAATTTCGAGACTGCCAACCAATCGTCGAAACCTTGGAAACCCGTAGCGCGCAAACTCTTCGACCATGTGATTGGTAAAAATACACGCTAACCCGTAGCAGAAGAACGTGACCGCAAGAGAGACAATTAGGACGTTCAAAAAAACCATTCCGTTACGCATTTTATTCCAAGCAGGGTTGTAAAAAGTTGAGCTACCATGGCACTGCTATTCTGTTGCACTTCGCAGTAACAACCAATACGCTTTCTTAGATTGATTCACTCCAAAATTCTCTGAACCTGCCGGAGCCACCAGTGCTTACGTTATTGCTCTCAATGAAGATCCTAGTCGCCACGTCGATTTTCTTTGTTTGGGTTGTTCGATACGATAATATTTTAAAGGAATTCAGAGAATTTGGACTTCCCGACTGGCTTCGAGATCTGACGGGAATTCTTAAAATGACTTTCGCAGCAATGCTTTTATTCGGCTCCCTGGATAACTCACTTAACTTGATAGGCTCTGGTGGGATCGCGACTTTAATGTTGGCTGCACAGGGGACACATCTCCGCTCGGGAACCCAGGCATTTCGCCGTCTGCCGTCCCTGGTTTTACTCGGCGTCAGTCTCGTTATTTTTTACTTAAGTTTCGAAATGATTTTTGTAACACAAGGGTCGTAAGCAACCCACGATCCGTAGACTGCCTAGGGAATCACCAGTGTGAATTTTATCTCGGCCCAACCAGCTTCGGTTCGGCCGAATTTGTTTTTTCGCGGCTGAAATTTTGCCATCCGGGCTGCATCCAGCAAGCGCTCGTCCATGCCAAAACCAACGCGTTTTCGAACTTCCGATTGTAGGACGTTTCCAGCTTCGTCGACATAGACGTCCACGATAAAATTTCCCTCGAGATTGCCCTCAAGGGCGGCGTCCGTGTACTTGGGGATCACAACGGATTTCAAAATCAAGCGGGCATCGGCACTCAAATCCCCACCGAGGTCACGGTAATCTTCCGGACGAATGCGTTTACCCTCGTCCTCCGTCAAGAGCGTGTTGCCAATCGGAGCTGCAATTCCCGGGGCGTCTGGTTGAACTGCATCCGGCGGCAAACCCTGCACGGCTTGCGCAGGTGGAACCTTCGGAGACACGTTGCGCTCGCTGACCACCTTCTTTTTCTCCTTGGCAGGTTTCGATTTCGGTTTTGCCTCCAATGGCTTTGGCGGAATCACTGACACGACGGACACCCTGACTGGGTCAACCGATTTTTTAGTTGGAGCGGTGGCGACGATCAGTCCGCCAACCAAGAGAAAGTGCAACAAGGCAGAAGAATATAGGGCGCGTCGCAATTCGCCCTGCACTTGGCAACGTCGAAGTGGCCCACCAGTTGGAGTGAGTGCAAAATTGCGCGGTCTTACGTAGAATAACGGAATCATTTTGGGCTTTTCTCTCCGCCGGATGTATCGGTTCGAAATTCAAGAGGGTTTAGATAAACATGACATCCAATCGGCCGTGTTCAATTATGCAGCAATTTATGTTGTTCAAATCTCGCAATAAATACTTAACTATCTGTTTTTATACTATTTTTAGCACCCTTATTGGCTCCTGCAACGAAGACGACAGCATGCGAGTCGAACGAATTGACAAGCTGCGGGCCATTGGCTTGGCCTCAAACCCGGTTGTCCTTTCGGCGCCGGCACCAGGTTCGTCGGGGACGGTGGAGTTGACCGCTTTTGCGGCACTTCCAGCGGGCAGTACTGTCACCGCCACTTCCTTTCTCGATGACGCGTCCGCATACGCGCCCCCAGTAACCGTGGTGATGGATTCCACTTCGGAGTCGACCCAGCAACTGGGTGCACTCGACTTGTATTCGGTCAAGGGAACCGTCACTGTTGGTCCGCTAACCCCAGAGCAACAGGCCATCTTGGCTGCCCCATCGGGCAAGCTAACGCTTCGCTATGGAATCAGACTGGAAGCAGGTGAAGAGTCGGAGGATATCGTTGGAAACATACTCGTGTACCCAGCCGGGTCGGAGGAATCTGCCTATCAAGCCGTCTCTGTCAGCGTTGCCGAGCCCGTGGCCAATGCGACTATTGGTGCGGGACCAGATCAGGTCCTTTCCGGCACCGTCATCAAACCCCAATCTGAGAATGTCAAAGTCAGCTGGTTTGTCAGCAGCGGTAAAGTAACCAACCGCCGCGCGAAGGAAACCAAGTGGGAACCTCAAAGCTCAGGAACCCAGACCGTCATTATGACGGCCAGAGGGATGAAGAGCGGTTCTTTTGCCTTGCAGGCCGTCGACGTAACGGTGGAGTAGGGAACTCAGGTAACGAATTTTGCTCGAATGCGGCGATGCTCGGTCATCATTTTTGCAAAAGACGGACCCTTTAAAAACAGAACCGCCAATCGCCCTGGGCTGATCACTCGCAGGACTTCGCCTTCGACCTCAATCTTTTCGCCATTGGCAAAAACAAGGGTTCCAGCAACCCTTATGCCGGCGTGAGCAAAGGCTGTTGCGACCGAAGGATCGACTTCTGCAGAACATCCCCCCTCGGAAACATCAAGCACAACCAATTCATATTTCCCAACTTTGAGCTTGGGACGCTCTGATGGAGGAAATTCCAGACGGAAGTGTTTTCTTTTTTGAGAGTCGCTCATGATTTTTTCCCTGTCCCTCTAATCAATTTCCCACGTTCAGGGCATGACAATCAAGTCGAGACTGAATACTGAAGGGGAGAACCTTATGGAAATGCAGTTTTACTTTAAAGACATGAGAAGTTCCGACTCACTTCGCAACTATGCAGAGGGAAAGCTTCGCGAAAAAGTAAACAAACTGGCAACCAAGCCGGTGATCGCCCACGTGACCTTCTCACTACAGCTGCCAAAAAAGAAAGTGCACGTTCACTTTCACAATGGCATCGGAGGCAGTATGGAGATCGAGGTTCTGGATGACGATATGTACGCGGCCATCGACAAGCTGATTGACAAGTTCGATGGACAGCTCAGGCGTAAAAAAGAATTACTGAAGGGGCATCGAAATATTTTTGCGCGGGCCCTCAAATTCCGTGAATTATTCATTGGGCCCTATTCGCGCCTCACGGGCCTGGCAACCAAGGGACTCCCAGACCAGAATAAGAAGGATGAAGTGGACGCTTCCATCGATGCTTCAGAAGTCATTAAGCTTGAGACGGCAAGGCGCCACCTGTTTCATCAAAATGCCTAGTGAGTTAACAGCCGCTTGAACGCAGGGGATTGCCGCACGAATTGGGCCGTCCCCTGTTCAACAATTTTCCCGTGCTCCATGAGCACGACTTCATCGGCACTCTCAAGCGCCGGGATCCGGTGAGCAATCATGATCACGCAGGCACCGCGGGCCGCAAGACCCCGTAGACACCGGTAGACGACTTGTTCAAGCTCCGGATCCAGCGCTGAAGTCCCCTCATCAACGAGCACAACTTTCGCATCGTGATAAACAAGCCGTGCCAGCAACAAGCGCTGGGCTTGACCACCAGACACTGCCAGTGGAACCTCCTGCAAGCGATCCACAAATTCCTGAATTCCCACTTCGCACAAGGCGGCAGCGGCTCGGTCGAGGTCACCCTGTTGGTCTGGATAACAAATATTCTCGATCAAAGGCGCCGCCATGAGTTGGACGCCTTGAGGCATGTAACAAATCTCTCCGGATACACGGACTGAACCAGATTCTGGCGTTACCAAGCCCAGTATTGCCTTGAACAGGGTTGTTTTCCCTGCGCCAGACATCCCGCCGATTCCATAAAAGCAACCATGTTTGAAACTGATAGAGACGCCATTCAATGCAGGAGCGGGTACTCCACGATAAGAAATGGTGACATCGTCACAGACCACTGCCATGCCATTTCCCGCAGAAGCGCCAACAATGGACTTGGAATGCAGATTTAGAAATTTTGCTGTGCCCTCCAGACGCTCAACCGCAGCCATTCCCTCCTTGTTGCTGTTGAAGTACTTGCCAAGCTTTGCAGCCGACTGTGCAAACAGCCCGATCGATGAAAAAAATGAAATCAAAACAGCGCCAGTGACCTGACCAGAACGGACATCAGCCAAAGCAATATAAAGGATGAAGACGATGGCGATGATTCCAAACGCCTCAATTAAGGGTGAAGTTCGTGCCCGAAGGCGAGCCGCCCGGACCATGCGGTCCAGCAAGGTTTCGTTTAATTGTCGAAGTTTTTCGTATTCGCGGGTTTCGCTCTGAAAATGCTTGATCGTTTCATATCCAAGAAGCCGCTGCTGGATCCATTCAGCCAATTCTGCGGTCTCAACCAAAACCTTTGCCGCACGCCCACGCAGCCTTTTTCCGAAGCGTCGGATCACAAGTGCTGCTGGCACAAGACCAATCAAAAATGCCAAAAAAAGTTTGGGCGACAACAAAACAAGAGTCGCCCCAAGAAATAAAACCTGAAGTCCTTCACGGGGTAAACCGCCATGAAAGTGCACGATGTATTCGCGCAGCATGCGCACGTCATTTGTCATGGAAGTGGCAATACTTGAATCGATGGCGCTGCCTTCTGGACTTCGGCGCGCCTCTGGGCTGAGATGAACGTAGGATGCCATGAGATCTTGCCTGATGGCGCGAGAAATTTTTTCACC
>Ga0209190_1002436_pt1 | contig 12521 bp, 11 predicted proteins | sample M_140205_XF_Meta_FD_187315 | JGI IMG/M metagenome (GOLD analysis project Ga0209190, IMG submission 187315) | Freshwater microbial communities from Lake Montjoie, Canada to study carbon cycling - M_140205_XF_MetaG (SPAdes) (version 2) | ecosystem: Environmental > Aquatic > Freshwater > Lake... | reverse complement strand
CTGCCGTGAGTAGCGCCGCGTTACCTTGCTTGCTGTCTGCCATAGTTCTTTTCGGAGGAGCATCAGGTTCTGCACGGTCCTCTTGTTCATCATGCGCCTGATCCTGTGCGGTCCACCATGCGCCTGCCGCCTGGCGGCGGCGCACCAGCCCTGGCAGCACCTTGCCGCCGCCCTTGGTCCATTTCATCAACTCGGCAGGCACCGCGTCAAGATCGCCAGCGTTGACCTTCGTGAGCATCGTGGACGACTTGAGGTTGCCAACGCCCGCGTTGTAGGCGAAGTCCGTCAGGACATCGAACTGGTTCTGGGTCAGTTTGACCTTAACCAAGTCCATAACGGCGATCTCGTATTTGACGATGTCGCGCTTGAGGATGTCTTCGGCCTGCGCCTGCGTGATGGTCATGCCATCGTTGACCATAGGAGCGCCCGCAGCCGACGTGTGGCCGTAGCCAATGGTGCAGACGTTGGCCGGGCAACGGTACGCCTTTAGCTTACAGCCTTCAAACTTCTTGAGCAGGTTATCAAGACCACCTTGGCTCATGTGCATGGTTATTTTCCCTTCTCTAAAAGAGTGACACGCTTATCCAGCGCGGCGATCATTTGTGCGGTGTCAAACCGGATGGCAGCGCGCGCGGCAGCGGCGTCGGCCACCATGTCCATGCGGCTCTTCTCGATGGCGGACATGGAACGCTCACGGTCCAACGTCATGGCGGCGCGGGCAAGGGCGCTCTCTTTCTCAACTTTGGAAATCTGATCACTCAAATTCTCGCGAATCTGCGCCATGTCGATGGTCGTGCCTTGGGGCGGGATTGCCTTGTTGTCGGCGTTGACGACGACAGCCACCTTGGACTTTAGTTGAATGATCTCGTTGTTGGCAGCAGAAAGCGCGCTCATGAGGTAGACGACGCAAGAGAACAGGATTGGGATACCGGCAAAGGTAATCTTCTCTACCAGCGCGCCCTTGCTGGCGCTCGCCGCCATCTCGATGGCAAACTTTTCCTGTTTCTCTTCCGTGGTACTCATATTTCAGTTCCGGCTTTCCAATCACGAACGGCTATGCGTATGCGGATGACGAGCAACGCAAGTGTCGCCAGCGTGACGCAGAGCCCGGCCCACGCACCTAGCTCCATCGCCCACCACGGGAGTGTCAGCGCCCCCGCAGCGATTGCACCATCAACGGCCAGCTTCGTATCGTGCATCAGGGGGCCTCTTGCGGTGCGAGAGCGTTTGAAGTTTGAACACCACCACGCAGAAGATTGTTTCGTCTTACATTGCGTTCCTGCGTAGTGAGCATCCGCGCGTTGCGCTCCATTATATTTCTAGGCGCATTCGGTATAGCATATTTTTCCACTAGACGCGCAAAGGTCTCGGGGTGCAGCATCGCCGCACCTATCTCGATAGACGCCTTTCGGCTTACTACGCCTTCCAGAGCTTTCATAATCGTTGTAGCAGCTTGTCCAATAAATCCTTGCGCCCCCGGTATATCTGTAACGCTACCCATAGCATTTGGACGACCGCCCGCTTTTGCCAAGCGCCGATATTCGGCGGTGCGCGAAAGATCAGATAGTACATTAGCTACTTTTGTTGAATCAGCCGTATCTAAGATTGCGGATAAATCTTCAAAACGAGGCGCGCCGGTAGCTTTTTTAATAGTGCCGGGTGCATTGCGAACCGCTTGGGCAAACGCGGCGGGGCGCAAAGTTTCATCAAGCGGGCTTGTAAGTGATTCTTTCAGAACCTGCCCAACTTCCATCGCATTAATTGGCTTGCTACGCGCAGCAAACTCAGTACGCGCTGTCTTGACGCCTGGCAATTTGTCTTCCAACCAATTCACATATTGTTGGCGAACATCGCCAATAGCCGCAAGTTGTTTATTTCCCAACGCGCTGCCAGCGGCGTCTACTTTTGTTTCAAGTGCTTTATCAAGCCCAGCTTTAATGTCTAGCAGGCTCTGGCCGGTGTACTCAGCATTTTGCGCGGGGATTTGACGCATGACAGGCTTGCCTGTTGCCGGGTCTACAATGCTGCTGGGTACTTCATGCGCGGGTACGTTTTCACCAGTTTTAAATGTGCGTCCTTTATTGGCCGCAATATCTTCCGCAACTGAAACCGCCGATTTCATTGCGGGCGTTTCAAGCAACGCAGCTAACGTCTCATCATGCGGCACAATTTTCTTTTCAACTTTTCCATAGTCAACGGCAGCTTGCCCGGCGCGCGCTTGTCGCGCGGAGGTGATGTCAGCAGGAATTTCGGGCGCAATGGTTCCGATAGACGCCGCCTGCGCCCTTGCGTTTGCAGCTTCTCTTGCTGCAAATTCGGACGCAAGCGCGGGATTAGACGTAAGTTTAAACTGAAGCGCGGGCAATTGAGTTTGGCTTGTGCCTGCGCCCGCAACGATCTCACCTACGGTGGGTTGAGTGCCAGCCACAAGTGCTGCGTTAGGATTACGCAGCATGTTGACAACGCCCTCGGCGTTGCCCTCTAACGCAGGTTCCAACATGCGTCGCGTGGGGCTTAGTTTGTTTGTAATCTCAGGTATTTTTTGGGTGGCTTTTTCAGCTAATGCAGACGCACCAGATGTAAATGGCGTAAGCGGATTGGTAAGCTCGCCCGCGCGGGTCAATACCGCGCCAGTTTCGGCTATCTTTCCTGCTTTTGTTAACGCGCCAAGCCCCTGTAGCCCCGCACCGCCGCCACCCAAAACCGTTGAAAAATCAAGCAACGTGGCAAACGGATCTTGGCGAAACGATTCCGCCGCGCGGTCTACGCTGCCGTATTTCTCATCTATGTGCTGTATGACCGCATTTGCGGGTTCTTGCGCTTGCCGTGTTTCCGCCAACGCCGCAGCGGGCAAAGGAACGCCTTGCGCCGGGCCGCGTCCCTTATAGTTCAGATACGCTTCAGCGGCAGGTTCCGCTATTTTAGCACCTAAACCGTAGCCCAAGTTCCACGGGGCCATAGCTACAGATTTCGTCGTCTCAACCGGATTTTCAATAAAAGTACCAACGCCCTGCGCTATTCTACCCGCAAAATTTGCCGCGCCGGAAACAAAATTTGACGGCAAATCCGACATGTATTGCAGTTCACGTTCACGCGCTGCTTGCGCGCGTTCTGATTTACTTAATGATTGGCGCGCGCCTGGCATACCTTCGCCCGACGCTGGCGCGTCAAGCGTAAAACCAGCGGGCAGTTCGCCGGTCGTAGGTGCGACTGACGGCGCGTCAAGCGTAAAGCCGGGGGGAAGGGATGAAGCCATTATTGCGCTGTCCATTGACCGTTGCGGAAAATAACTTTTGCGCCGTTAGGACCAGTTGCTGTCTGGCCTTCAGTGTATGTTGTTGCAGCGGGCGCGGCCCCGCCAGCAGACGCCGTCGCGGGCGCAGCACCGCCAGCAGCTTGCTTTTCCATTATCGCTAGCCCACGGTCAAGCGCGGTAGTATAATCATTGGCGGCTTTGATAAATGCTTTTTCCGTAGTAGCCAAACTCATAGCGTTTTTCGCTGCGGTAGCTTTTTCACCCTCTACGTTAGCAATAGGACCGCCGCCACGCAAAATATTGTACGCATCCAAGAACGCGCCACCTTGAACCTGTTTAAACAACGCCTCAAAATCAGCGCGATCAGTTCCGGCAAAAGGCGTGTTAGGCGCGATTAATTTGCTTGCGCTAAAACCAACAGCCTGCCCAAAACCGGGGTGAAGCGGGGCATTTGGATCTTCGACAACGCGGCCTTTGGCGTCTATTTTTGTGTTGCCAAGCATCTGGTTAAGCGTTGTTTTTAGCACTTGCGTGCTTTCTCTTAATTTTGGTAAAGCTTCTACCGATTTAGCTTGATTTTTGGCGTTTTCCGTCGCCAGTGTTTCAGCCGCTTTTTGTGTTACTACGCGCTGCTGCCTCTGCGCCTCTGCTTCCGCAAAAGTCGTAGGCGCGGTAGGCGTCTGAGCCACAGGCATGGCCGCAGGCGCAGCCAACGGCGGGGCCGCAGGCGCAGCCAACATATTTGCAGGGGCGGCTTGACCCGCCATCATGCTTGCCATGAGCGCATTATTGACTGTAGGAGCGCCGAGCGACGTAGGCGCGTTACCAGCGGGTACGAACCCAGTGGGAGCGCCGCCCAGACGGGCGTTGCCAGTCGTCATGGATGCAGCCAAGCCAGGCTGATTGCCAAACTTGCTGTTGGCCCATGCTTGCACATCACCAGCCGTCTTGCCTTCCAAGACAGACTTGTTGGCGGCAATAGCACGAGGATCAACAAGCTGCGACACGGGCGTGTTAGGATCTGCACTGAGGACGTTGCGCGCGCCGCCAGCGCCAAGGAAGTGTGCAAGATAGACGTTGCCAGGTGTGGGTTGGATGCCTGCGTCTGCCAGCGACCTGGTATTGTCCGCGCGGAGTCGTTGCTCTAGCACATCTTCTATCTGCGAACCGTTAGGCAGTTTTTGCCCGCGCAACGCCAGAATTTCCGTTGGAGATTTGTTCTCCAGTTCAGGAAACACTTTTTTGGCCGTATCAACAAAAGTGCTGTTGATGAATTGGAATTTACCTTGCGCGGAAGACATGGGGTTTTTACCCGTGCCTTCAGCGGCGTTAAGTCCCTGCGTGTACGCATTAATTCCAGCAGGCGCGGCGGTAGGCTGTTGCATAACCGCAGCAGGCGTATTGGCAGGAGCGGCAAACGGCGCGCCCGCAGACGACGGAGCGTTGCCCGGCGCAGCTTCCTGCGCCATGCTAAACGTACCCTTTTGTTTATTTACAAGCATGGGCGGCATACCGGCGACCGTTGATACAGTCGGCTGGTTTGCCAATCTTTCCGCAGCCTGCGCCTGCGCGGTCTGTTCTGCTGTCAACATCTGCTTTTCTAAGACGCCACGATCAAAAGTTTTGGGCCATACGGCGTCCAAACCCTCATACTTATGTACCGCGTTCGCGCGCACAGCGTCATAAACCGCCGCAGCTTGCGCGTCGTCTTTGTACGCCAGCGTCTTGTTTAGCTGTTCTGTAAAATGTTTTTGGTCAGCCGCCATTGCGGTTTGTCTTTGAGCGTCAACTTCGCCCCGCGCTTTTTCGTTTTGAAGAGGGATCTGGCCTACTTGCGCCCGCAACAATTCCTGATTGAGTTTCGCTGTCTTGCGCGCGTCCGCTTCCTTTTCGTATGTATTTCTCAATTGAGGTGAGATCATCCCCACTTGCTGCAATCCTGCGGCGGAATATGGGTCGCCACCGGAAGCCAAAAATTGGCGCATCTGGTTTTGTTCGTTGGCGGCGCGCTGCACTTCAGCCAGTTGCGCCTGATGGAGCGCCAACTGGTTGAACTGCGCGTACTGCTGCAACGGATCAGGCAACTGCATGGGCCGGATCTGCGATGCAATGCTAAAGTCTGCCATTGTCGTTGATCCTTGTTAGTTTTTAAAGTAGCTATTGATGTCCGCGTAATCCGCAGATGTCATGGGGCTACCGCCGTTATATGGGTTAAGACGCTTTATCAGCGAGTTTGTTTGGTACTGGCTGATGCCCTGACTCAAACCCTGATTGACAGCATTTGTCGCACTGACAATACCCGACGCCGTAGCTTGTCCGGCGTTAGCCAAGTTCGTGGCCTCAGCCTTGCCGTATTCCCCCGCAGCCGCTGCGGTGCCTGCCGCCGCCGCCTCACCAATCCGCGCCAAATCGCTATAGCCAGAGCGTTCGGATTCTTTTTGCGCCATAAACCTATTGAAAGCGTTGGTGTATTCGTTGGACGCTTCTTTCTGACCGTAACTTTGCGCCGCTTTAAGCGCCGCCCCAGAGATCAAGCCCCCACGCGCTGCGGCGTTGGCGTTCAGGCTTTTCATACCCTCGCTCAACCGGAAGGCGTAGCCAGGGTCTGCTGTGAACTGGTCCATGCCAAACCGCTGGTTAAACCCGCCGTAGTTGGCTGCGGACGTGTCACCGCCCACGCCAAGGTAGGACCGCAAGGCGTTCAGACTTTCGGTGCCCGCTTCGGTGTAAGGGGCCAAATCCGCACGCTGCTGATTGTATATATCCCGCTGCACAGCGGTCGCCTGATTGGCCGCTCTTTCTTGGGCTTCAGCGGCTTTGCTGGAACCATAAATCGACGCGCCTGCACTTAGAAGGCCTGCGCTTGCAATTGCGGCTGCAATGCCTGACATGTTAGTCTCTCCTTGAGGCTAAACCGAGCGCCTGTCGGTAATCCAATGTGATTTCGTCACCTAGATTGCCGCCTTTGCAGCCCACAATATCACAGGTAGCAAAAAGATGTATATCCCCGTTGTCCGCCAGCACGGCGACCGCGTTGGGCTTCTTGCTGTGGTTCGTATACCGCCCGGCAGGCGTCCGCATCCCGTTGATGCGCCCCGGCGCAATCATCTCACCCTCCGCGATGGGCGCGGTGGCAAACAGGCCTTGGCCTTCGATAGCCGATGGACCGACCATAACCTTGTACGAGCCTTCCGGAAACGGGGTCTGATCGGCGGGGTCTTCCGAAATGCGCCGCACTGTGTCAGCGTCAAACCCGTATTCGGCGATAGCCAGATGAAAGTCCGCGATGTCTTCGGGGTGACCGAAACTCAACAACATCTGATGGTCACGCTGCGCCAACTGCCACGAATAGCTCTTGTCGAGGTACGTCGCCTCCAGCGTAGCAACATCCGTCTCAGTCGTAGAGTAGATGTTCTGCCAGACCACGGTCTCCACGGCGTAGGCGATCTTGCGCCCTGGCGGACCCACGAACACTTGCGGGGCAACCAGTTCCGTGCGTGTGCCGTCCTCGTTGGTCAGGATGATGTGCCCGGCCAGCATGATGTTCAGATGGTGCGTCGTCTGTTTATGTCCGATGACGTAGGTGTCGGCGGGGATGGTTAGTTCGCGGATGTAAAGGCCGGGCGCAAACCGATGGACGACCGGACAGTCGGCTTGCGGGTGTTTTAGAAGTTCTGCTTCAAGCGCCTCCACGTCCGCCTCAGAAACGAACGGGCGGGGGGCGTCAAGTTCCAGCGTGTTGGCTTCGGCAAGCTCAGTCATCGCGCTCACTCGTACAGGACATTGACGCTACCGGCGTCAAAAGTGTCCGTGCCGTTGGTGGTAGTAAAACGTAACATATTTAGTGTGCCACCAAGCGAAATATGCCCGCCGACCGTTACGGTGCCCGTTGTGCCGGTATACCCGCCAACGCCATTTGCGGCCCATATATTTGATGATAGGTTACAGAATGTAATTGAACCCGATAACGCATACGCAGCCGTTCCACCTACAGACATTATAATTCCCGAACTAGACGTAACCGAAGCTACAAGGTTTCCCATAGAACTTGAACCAGAAGAATACCCAGAAGTTGTTGGGGTTCCGCCGGTTCCAAGTTGGATCAAAAAATTTGCCGTTCCGCTAAGGCTGACATTTTGAAACACCAACGTGATGCGTTTTACCCAAGACGGAATACTAGTAAAATCAATGCTGGTGCCGCTGGTAGACGCTACAGCGGTCATTGGCACGATTTTCTGCGTGGCGGTGTAGGTAGACCCATTAGTACAAAACGGAACTTGGCCCGCTACAGTGGGGGCGACAACAACCGGCGTGGTGCTGTTCCAAGTAGTACCGTCTGAAGCAAGCAGGTTTCCCGATGTGCTTGGCGCAACAAGTTGCACCGTTGCAACGCCATTGCCAAGAAGGACGTTATTGGCGGTTAACGTGGCTAACCCAGTACCGCCATTGGAGACGCCCAAAGGCGATGTCAGGCTGACGATATTGCCGTTCGTGATTGAGCCGCCGTAAACAATGTTGTTAATAAGTTGGAATGTCGTTCCATCGTACTCAACCAGCATCATCTTGCCAGCTTGAATGTCGCCAGCCGACAGCGCCACCGCGCCGTTCTTGGTAATGCTTTTGGCGGTCAAGCCGTCGATGCTCAGGGTTGCCGCGCCGCTGTTGGTGTTGGCGGCAATAAAGCTGTAGATCGCGCCTGTTGCGTAGGCGGTAAGCGTAGGCGTGGCGGTAGCGGTAATAGTATTTGTGCCCGCTATTGAAGTAAGTTGGCTGTTGATGCCAAACGGATCGTTGATGGATGGGATGCCGTCGTAAGTGCCAATCAGTTCGTTAACCGAGTTGTACAAGACAAACTTTAGCAGAATGCCGGTGGCCTGCCAGATCTCGTTTGGGGTGCGCCCACCCGCGTTTAGGATGATTGGGTTGGTGTTAGCTACCGTTCCGGCGCTGGTCGTGTAGGTTGCAAGGAGCGTAGAGGTACCCGCCGCGTAACTGTACAGCTTGCCTCCGACCAGCGGCGAACCGTTGTCATCGAAGAACTGAGCGCCTGCGCCAGCAAAAGCCGAAAGGTTGTAGGTTGTCATCGTCCAATCCTATAGTATCTGAGCCACGGACAAGATCGTGCCTGGAGCTGCGGGATAGGCTGGCGAACTACTGGCCGCGTAGGTTGCAATCTGAGCATAGCCTAGCTTGGACAGTCCGTACAGCTCGAAATAATCGCCAGCGGCGAATGTGTAGCTGAAGTTCACGGTCATCAAGACGCTACCGGCCACGCTTGCATGTTGCTTGGGAACCGTCACGCGCCTAGCTGTGGCCGTGGCATTCACGCCGTTCACGCGCAACCAGATGGTCATGTCGTCGTCGTTGGACGCATTGTTGTTGGTTAGCTGAAGCGAGGCGTTGATGATGCAGCGCCCGGCGCTTGCGACAGTGACGCGGGACGCAGCAAGCGTAAACCCATGCGCGGCATAGGTAGACCCTACAGGCACAATGGTGGGAGTGTCAGCCGTCCAAGCCGTGCTGGTGGTGTCGTAAAACGCCGCGTTGGTTACAGACGCGGCGGCGACCGTGTAAAGGTATTCGAAATAGCGAAACCATTCCCGCGTTGGCGTTCCGTTCTCGTCTTCCACAATGGAGACGCGCTGGCCGGGAATGCGGGTTTCGTTAAGCATTGGTGGGGCTCACGATCAGTTGCGCGTCCATGATGTAGACGGGGACCGGATCTGTGCCAGAGATCTCGTACACCCGGTCGCGGATTTTCTGCGTCATGCCAAGCCTGCGCCAAAGAACGCGCTTGCCGTACTCTCCGATCAGGCCCATCGACCGCCAATGTTCGTTGGACCATGTATGGCCGCCGTCATCCGACCAACGTAGCATGACTTGCGGATCTGCACCCTGCACAAGCACCGTGTCTGTGGTCTCTTCTGAGTCGCCCCCGATAGCGTCGCCAGACACCGCCGTGGACGAGATGCCACTAACGTACAGGGTTATTGATGGCGTCTCGCCGTCCAAACCCACGCCCGATTCGCAATCGAGTTGCAGACTGTGCTGCGCGGTGCGCTTTAGATTATTGGTGCCTGTTGGCAGCGCCCGCCACGAGCGCAACCACTTTTGGGTGCGCCCGCCGTCCGCGAACAGTGTCAAGTCGTAGGTGTAGATCTCGCCGGTCTGATAATCACCCAGCGTCACCGCGTTGTTGAAGAACGTCTGACACGCCGCGCGTTGGCGGATGAAATTGCCGTTGGCGTACCCAGCGCGTTCATGCCACGCGCCTGTTGCGACATCATAGACCCATGTAGCATTAGCAGACGGGAACGACAGCACATAGAACGCATGGCCGTCTTGCTGGTAAGTGTAGGCCGTAGCATCGCTGATGTTGGCGTACTGCTGGATCTGCCACTCGACGGCGTGGGTGCTGACGCGGACGCCTCGGTAGCCCTTGGCGCGGTAGACGATGCCCTTGCCGCGTGTGTCCGCGCCCAACCAAAAGACGGTGCTATCAAGCTTGGCGACCGAAAACGCCGCCGCGCAGCCGATCTCCATGAACGCGCCTTGGATGCGCTGGAGCGGGAACCCGGCATTTCCGGCGTTGTACCAGACTTCGATGGTGTTAGTGCCAAACAGCCAAGTTTCGGAGTTATCCACAATAGACGACACCAGATTGTCGGGCGAACCTTCCGCACTTGCGAAATCCAGCGGATCAATCGACGTGCCGTCGAGAATGGCCGTGGTCCACACAAGTTGGCTGTTAGGCTCGATAAAGACGAAATAGTTGTCCAAATAGGAGACCGTTGTTGCGCCGGGGAAATCAGGGTCAGTGATCTGGCCGAAGGCGTTGGTGGTGTTGTTGAAGATGTAGCTGGGACCAGCGCAGGCGATAAAGAGCTGGGTGCCGTTGTCTGCCATCGACACGGGGCCGTCGTTGGCGACGGTGCCCAGCAGAACGGTGCGGTAGCTGGTATCGACTTGATACAGGCTGTTGCCTGAAACGACGTACATGTAGTTGCCGTAGGAGTGCAACCCACGGATTGGCCCTGTGCCGATGGTGGCGAGCGAGCGCAGTCCTGGCGCGCGCTGGAGAAACGCGGATGTCTTGCCGCCGGAATCTTCCGGCAGCACTTCGGGGAACAGGTTGACCATACGGCTGTCCGCAGCGTTGACGCTGCGGGCCACATACGCGGAGCCAAGGATGGGCGTCTGCATCAGAAGTTCCCAGCAAAAATGTTGAACCGCTGGCGGGTGCTGACGATGGCGTAGGGGATCGACATGATGTCGTCAGGGTTGTTGATCCGCTTGAGATTACGCTTGGAATACATCGCGATGCGCCCAACCGTGGGCGGCGGTTCGATGCCAAATTCAGGAGCAATTTCGCAAGCCAAGTTGTACCGAAACGCCCGCAGATAGCCGGGCGGAAAATACAGTTCGGTCGAAAGCGTTGCGGGCTGATCCAACTGCGCCGCCGATATGAAATGCCATTCCAGCACCTTGGTAGGCACCGGATAGATGTGCATGTCGATGTTGGGGTAGTTGGTATTGATCCACATTACCTGTGGAAAAGTACTGGTTACGGTTTTGACCGCAATGCCGTCGTACTGTTGCTGGTTGATTATTTTGATGCCGTAGGAAATGCCGGTCGAGGCATCCACGAAATAGGTCGCGTCATCCATCAAGACAGGGCGGTCGCCAACGAAATCACCGGAAGGGCCAAGCGTCTGACTGATGAGCCCCGGCAACCACGAAAACACTTGCTCTTGCGTCGTGAACGTCGAGAGCTTCTCCGTACCCCAAGAGTCGATCATCTGATTGAGCGCAAACAGCGCGTCTTGCGACGTAGCCGCAGACGGCGTTTCACCTTCGGCCAGAACGCCTAGAAGGCGAAGGGCTCCGTTAATTTGATCCCCGGCTGTCGTCATAGCTGGCTATTCCCTCATTCAGCGGCCTGCGACCGCGCCGCCGGGGTGCAAGTTCATTTACCGGCTCTGACGTGTCAGAGGGCGGGGCTTCGCCAAGAGTATAGCGGCTCCAGCCATTGGTTTCATCATAAATCGCTTCGGCTTCCATAGTGGCAACTTTGGTGCCGTGGATCGCATGGCGCATATAGATCATGGGTATACCCGCTGGAAAGACGCCCCGCCTTGCGACGGGGCGTCAGAATGTTAGCCGATGCGATAGAGCGTCCAAGTTGCATCGCCGGTCTTGCGAGCGCGGAACAGCGAAGAACTGGACACCGCGACGCCCATCGCACCGACAAGGGTCCAGCCCGTAGCGGTGGCAAGCGAACCGATGTTGGCGCTGCTCAGATTGATGACCGAAAAGTCAAACGAGCTGTTCGGCTTGGCGTTTGTGAACAGCGCATCCATAGCCGTGCCAGTGGGCAGGGTGTAGTTGAGGGCCGAACCGGGGGTGGTCGAGATGATACCCGTCGCGATCTGCGCTGCGGTCAGAGTGACCGCAGAAGTCAGACCGGACGTGATGTCGCCCTGATCGCCAATGGTGGGTTCGCTAGCGTTGCCATCACCAAGCTGATAGCCGCCGCCGGAGTTGGGAAGAGCCATGATATTCTCCTAAAGAGTTGAAAGGGGGAAATCTGGGGCCGCAGCCCCAGAGAGAAGTGGTTAGCCCCACATACGCACGGCCATAGGCGCGCGGATTACGTTAAAGCCGTACAGAACGTCAATACGGCAAGGCATACGGTCATTGTTGATGTCGTACTGACGAACAATACGCATCGAGATGCCGTTATGAACCTGGCGAGAAGCCATATCCACGCCCTGCGGCATAAGCAGATCGGCAGTGCCGAGCGTAATGGCGTTCTTGTTGTAGATCAGGTTCTGCGGATAGGCAGTTGAAGCCGCGCCAAGAACAGTGACCGCAGCGTTGTCAGCCGGGAACGAGTCCACGGTCGCCAGCGCCTGAGAGGCGGTGTAGATCGGGGGCGAGATCGCCACGTCGGTCCAAGAACCGCTGGAAGCAGTAGCGGTGGAGGTGACGACGAACTGCTGCAAGCTGCCGGTGGTCTGACGGGTCTGCGGGTTGACCGCGTACACGCCAGCGATGGTGAACACGTCGCCAGCCGCCAAAGTGGCTGAAGCGGTGCCGCCATCAAGGCTGATGGTGGACGCGCCCTGCGTCGTAACAGCGCCGTTGACAAGGATCGTGTCCGTAGCGGAACGCGAACCAGTCGTGTGCTGCACGATGGACTGAGACATGTTGACTTCGTCATAGCCAAGAACCCCTTCGCCCATCATGCCGGTCTTGAACTGAC
>Ga0209190_1002431_pt1 | contig 12530 bp, 17 predicted proteins | sample M_140205_XF_Meta_FD_187315 | JGI IMG/M metagenome (GOLD analysis project Ga0209190, IMG submission 187315) | Freshwater microbial communities from Lake Montjoie, Canada to study carbon cycling - M_140205_XF_MetaG (SPAdes) (version 2) | ecosystem: Environmental > Aquatic > Freshwater > Lake... | reverse complement strand
TGAAGTCTTGACTGGTTCAATCGGTTTAGCTTGCGCCGCCTTCAATTCTAAAATCTCGCCCATCAATTGACGAACAAGATCCGTCAATTGTGAAATCGATTGTGATGGTGCCACCGCTTCGCGTGCCGTGGTCGTTTTGTTAGCCGCGGTCGTTTTGTTAGCCTTGCCAGTCGTTTTTTTGTTATTGCTTGCCATGGTCAGAGACTCCGTTGAAACCATTGAAATCGGCGGAAAATCCCGCCACCCCTATTCTATCCACTTCCGCACAATAGGTCAACCACAATTCTAGACAAAATTTTTTGTATATCAGGGCATAGCCAGGAGCTATCTTTTGCTCCAGGGTATAAACGATGTAGTAGTTTACAAAAGTAGTAGCTTAATCGCTTTCCTCCCTGATCACCTTAAACGATGTAGTAGTTTACAAAAGTAGTAGCTTAATCCTTTTCCCTCCTGAGAACCCTAAACGATGTAGTAGTCTACTCAAGTAGTACTTTTATAAACTACTACATCGTTTATACCCTGGATCTCATTTTTAATTTTGTTATTTGCTCCTGGCTCGGCTAACAGAATCAATTATGAAATTGGCTAACAAAAGTGATTTCGTTATTGGCTAACAAAAGTGATTTTGAAATCCCAGGACAAAATTGATTTTGAAATTGGCTAACAAAATTGATTTCATAAATAAAAAAACCCACCTTGGATGTCTCCAAGGTGGGCAAAGACTTCAGAATCTATTCTGAAGTTACTTCTTCTTAGACTTCTTTGGGGCTAACACTAAGTCCTTCAATAGTGAAATCATTTCTGATTTTGATTCTTCATTACCTGCAATTGCACTCATTAGGTCTTCAAAGAATCCGCTAATCGGAAATCCTTGGACCCCTACCTCAATATCATAAAGAAACGCAATGATCTGTTCTCTCGACATTTCTTTATTACGTTCAGATCTTGCCGCTTCGGCAAGCTTGGCTTCAACATCAAAATCAGACTCATTTTGTGATTCATTTTGTGATGTTGGCGGAGTAATATCATCCGCCGAAGAACGGCGGCTGGATACTGGAGTAGGTTCATCTCCTTCGGGGAAACAATCTTCGGGTGTTAGCCGAAGACTTGGGTCAATTCTGGATTCTGGAGTCGTGGTAACTTCAGAATTAGTCGATTCTGAAGTTGAAACTTCAGAATTAGGCAATTCTGTGTTGTCAGAATTCAGAGTATCTTCAGATTCCGGTTCTTCGCCGGATGCTTTTGAAATTGCCTTGTCAACAACCCATTTGGCACGAGCCGTTGACATATTTTCGATATTATCTTCAAGTGCCTCAAGAATCTCAGTTGCTTGAGCAGCAGCAACCGGATTTGTGATATTTGTCTTCAGCCACTTATATGCACTGGCAACGTGCATATTTCCGGCTATCAATAAAGACTTATACAATTCTGGCAATTTCAAAAGTGAAATGATTTTTGTCACATCGGCACCGAGATACTTACGATGAGATTTGAGAGAAAACCACTCCGCTGTGTATTTACGAGTCCATCCCAATTCTGTTATGGAATATTCCATTGCTTCTGCAATGTCGATAAGAGATAAGTCTACTCTGTCAAGATTCTCACCTGTTCGGAGTTTAAAAACCGTCTCCCGGCACGGTTTGGGAATTAGCATTGCTGGAATATCACTAAAACCAGCTTTCAGTGATGCCAAATACCGCCTATGTCCTGAGATAACTTTATATTTTCCATTATCTACATAGACCTGAATAGGGGAGTTAACTCCTTTGTCTCTACGCAATACCTTTGCAAACTCCAGAATGGACGCATCGTCCATTCCAGCCTTTCGATTACTTGACCTGTCAATTACGATATCGGATAACGATATCATCGTGTAATTCCGATATTCCTGTATTGGTGGAGTAGAAAAATCTACAACCACATCTTCAGAATTACAATCATTAATTTCTTGTACTGGTGGAGTATAGATATCCACAATTTCAGATTCTGGTTCTGGGATATCAGAAACTGGGACAACTTCAGAATTAGGAACAATTACAGAATTGACAATTTCGTTAGCCACAGTAGTGGCAACTTCATTAACAATATCGTTATTAGCAACAACATTATTAACATCAGATACCTTAGCGATCTTAGACTTCTTAGCCATTTTCGTAATCTCCATAACAACAAGATAACAGAATCAACTTGATTTATGATATGAATCACCATGAATCATTTCATAATCAAGCAGTCATCACGTCGAATGACTGAGACCATTAGACCACAAACCGTTCCCCGTGTCAAGCCTAAAAAAAACACTGGAAAACAAGCGTTTTTTGAAGACTAGACTTCAGAATCAATTTTGTAAGCCAGGTTTCCTACATCATTCCCGACACATATAGTATACCAAAAACACCGAGAAAAATCAAGCGTCGGTTTTATCTTTATATACTTCCATAGCAGAGCCAGGAGATTTCAAAATTAAAACGCTCCAGGGTTCAAACGATGTAGTAGTTTATAAAAGAGATCACCTTTGTAAACTACTACATCATCGAAAGTTAGTAAATACTAACAATTCCAGACAAGCTTGTCTTCATTTTAACCGAACCGGGAATTAGTATTTCCTAACTTTCAACGATGTAGTAGTTTACAACAAAGGTGTTAAATGTTGGAATAAATGAAACCTAAACCACAATCTTTGAAACGATGTAGTAGTTTATAAACATACTACTTGAGTAGACTACTACATCGTTTATACCCTGGAATAATTTAATAAAAATATAAAAATAGTATTGTATTTCCTGGACTTGAAATGTCTTAAATAGATAACAAAAAAAATCCCCACTAGGGATTAACCTAGTGGGGAAATAGTTTTCAATATGGAAAATACTAAACCTTATTCCCATACCAATATTCTCTGTCTTCAAAAGACACTTTAATGATCTGCTTAAAAAATCCTTTAATTATGTCAGAATCAAATTTTCCCTCATTCAATCTATAAATGATTTGTTCAAAATGCATTTGAACAAATGTTGTTTCAAGCAAATGACTACTTTCCAACTCCTCCATTACTTCTTTCATAATTTGCCTTGCCAAATTCCCAGTTTCTTCATTATATTTCAAGAAATCCATATTCATTATATGACTCATAATCATCACTCCAGTGATTGCTCATTTGTGAAATCGGTATGAGCTAACCAATTGTGTGATGCTAAATCCAACATGGCTTCAACATCACACATAAACATCATAACATTTCACCAACATAAATGCAAATCTATACTTCATTGCTCTCACATGTGTGATTACTAACGCATAAGCTACTACGCGAGTATACATATGCGAGATATGCGTGTGTGGTATATGCACACGCCGATATGAAATAAAATTATTTTAATATTTGTAATAAATTTGTTAGATGATGTCTACATAATATTGTGACACTATTCTACTCTCATATAAATCAGGACGATAAAGGTATAAAAAAGGTCTAATGAGGCAGACCGCTTTCTTGGTCTGTCTTTTACTGTTTTTACACTTCTCCACTTCTCTTTATTTCTTTACATTCTTTTCCACAATCTCCCACAATTCCCCACTCATCAATTTTGCATAATCATTATATCTATTGTACATGACGAGTGATATGCGAAGACTTTCCATATCACTTTTATATTTTTCCAGGTTTTATCTTTAATGATTTCATAAAAAAACCCCACTAGGCATACACCTAGTGGGGAATAGGTAATTGTTGATATGTTTGGTTTATGAAAACTTAACTTTACCGTTGATACGGTTCTTTAGCACTCCGTTGAATGCTTTGGGGACGATATCCCCATTACGGTTCCGATTGATTGTGGTTTTCAGTGTGTAGACTTTGCCCATTACGGGCTTATGGGCACCCGGTCTTGCCCATAGTTCGTAAAAGTTTCCATCTTTACCTTTGAAGGTAAAGACTTCTTGGGGTCCGAAAGAACCATTAACTTCCTTCTTTTCGAGAAGCATGATTGTAATAGTGTGTTCGCCGGGGGCGACTACATTGCCTTGTGTGGGACGTGGGTTTTCCCTATCGTGAATGATCTTCGGTAACCAAACAAGAAGTGCTACTTCGTGGGGTTGAATTGTATCCTTAGCTTCCGGTGATAAGAAATTCATTAGGGTGTTTTTCACATTCTCTTGGAATGTGTCACCCGGTTTGGATGATACAGGAGTCATTTGAACTCCCTTTAAGATGATATCGTTTACCTTGTTAATGATATCATCTCCGAACTCGTTGTCTCCTTCGTTGATAGCATTGAAAATTATTTCTGCTGTGCTATCAATGCCCAATGTTTGGGCTTTCGCCTTACCTACAATTTCGCCAATTGTCACTGCGTGGGCAAGAACTGCTTTAAATGCTTTCATAACTTCTATCCTCTTGTTGCTCATTTGTGTAATTGGTATGAGCGGACCAGTTTTGGTGAATGACAACATGTCTTTCACCTAGAACCATTGTAGCATATCACTGTTGATATGTCAAGTTTTGTGATTGATTTGTGATTGATTTGTGATTGATTTTCTACATTTCCAGGTTTTAATTCATTTCTTGTTCGTCATTTTGGGGATTACCTATTTCTAGGATACGTCCCTTGTGTGTGGATAATACTACACAATACTCATTTTCTTCATCGAAGAAGATATTAGCTTCTTCGTTAATGTTGTGCAGATATGCTCTCATGAGCATACATGAGACGTATTCATTAGCATAATACAGATAAAGCGGTTTATTTGGATCAATTTTTATGTGGTTTTTATTCCAATTCTTCCAAGTTTTCTCATCGCCACGTTCGTAGATTGTGGCGAAATCTACGAGTTGGAAGAAGTCTTCTTCACTTACTGTTATATTTAGCACTTTTGAAACTCCTAATTAAGAGGGTAAAGGAAATGTTAAAAAACTTGTGGACTAGCCAATTTGTTAGAAGTCCAAATAATAATGAAATTATGATTCCATTGAATAATTCATATGTTAATATGAATACTGTTATAAACAGTATTAGTTTCGTAGATTCTCTTGTTAGTTCCATTATTGATAGTTGTTCCATACTGATCCTCCTTGTGTTGGTGAATGACGACATGTCTTTCACCTAAAACCATTGTAAACCATTTCTGTAGTTATGTCAAGTTTCGATATGTAATTCATACAATTCCAGGAGAAAATGGTCCTGGATTTTGTATTTGCGTAAAAAAACCCCACTTGGGATAAGCCAAGTGGGGAATAGATGGTGTTGATATGGTGGTTATTCTGTTTTATTTGTTGTCAGTGAGTTGTTACAGAATGCCCTAACTTGAACATCTGATTTGAGTGAAACCATTAAGGTCTTAAAGTGTTCTACTATGATTTGACAAACTGAGTCTTTCATATCTTGATCTTCGTGATCAAGCAATGTTAGAAGATCCTCTTGGATCTGTTCCCTTAAGCATAGAACTTTCATATTGATCATCTCTTGATAAGTCATCTTAATCTCCTTAGTATTGAAAGCAAGACATTTGCTTTCGTGAGTGTATTGTAGCATATCACTGTTGATATGTCAATCTTGTGTGATGGAGTTATGAAAGAACATTTCATAATCATCTTCTTTGTTTTCGTGGACAAATTTTATTCTTGCCCCTAGTGGGGTTTTTTCTATCCTCATGTTGATTTTATTCACCTCGATCCATGTAAAGTCCGATTTTAGTACAAATTCCTGATTATCGTTGATAACGATGTTTTCGTTATCATCCTTTTCTAGCATTTCTGTATTGGGTTGTACCATTTCAAATAGTACATATGGGAGTTCATCTGATACTTCTCCTACCTGAGTTCCATCTTGTTTTTCGTATTCTGTTTGATCACCTGCAACAAACTCTTGTGATATGCATTTGTTATGTTTGAACCTCTGGATAACGAAACCGTGAGTGATTTTATAAATCATCTCTTGATACTCCATTTTGTTTTAGGTGAGTGACGACATGTCTTTCACCTAAGACCATTGTAACATATCACTGTTGACATGTCAACTTTTGATATTAATTTCATACAATTCCAGGAGGAAATGGTCCTGGATTTTGTGATTCCATAAAAAAACCCCACTAGGTATATGCCTAGTGGGGAATAGATGGTGTTGATATGGGATTAGCAATAATGTGGACGATAGCTTCCGGTGTGTGATTCACCGGGGTATCGTTCATTTGTGATACCATATTCTGTTGGACCGTCAGGTTCTGGGAGAAAATCTGCATCTAATCCTCTTGCTTCTAGCCATTCAAGGGATTCCGATAGTTGTTTGTTGTGTTGTTTCTTACTTAGTTCATTCAGTTCATCTGCAAAATCCTGAATTTCTTCCCTGATTTGATCGGCTTGTTCCCTATTTAGACATTCATAAGATTCTTGAAGGAAGCTTTGGTGATACCACCATCCTCCTTCTTCTGCGCCACCGTAGCATTGATGAGATTCATATAAAGAGATGAACTTTGATTCCTTTTCTCGTGGAGATTCACATTGACATGTGTTTGTTTTACCTTCACAATCTTGTCCTTTGTCTGATTTGTATCTCGTACATACTCCTTCTTCGTTGAGACGTGGAGTTTCGCACTTACATGTTTGCCAATAAATCTCTCTATCGCAGTTAATGCACATGCTTGTTTCTTTGACGATTTCTTGATCATTGTTATCACCGAATACTTTCTTAAGGTTGTATTTGGCGATGATATGGCTAAAGGATTGTGCTTTGTAATTAGATTTAGGCATGACTTCTATCCTCTTGTTGCTCATTTGTGTAATTGGTATGAGCGGACCGTTCTAGGTGAGTGACAACATGTCTTTCACCTAAAACCATTGTAACTGATTTTTGTAGTTTTGTCAACTTTTGATGTTAATTTCATACAATTCCAGGAGGAAATGGTCCAGATTTTTGTTATTTGTATACAATTCCAGGTTTTAATGGTCCAGGTTTTTGTATTTGCATAAAAAAACCCCACTAGGTATATGCCTAGTGGGGAATAGATGTTGTTGATATGAGATTATTCTTGGTCTTCTTGATGTTCTTCTTGATTTAGTTGTTGGTTATTATATTGTGCCCAAAGTAGTGGGCAATTGGCTTTGATCCAATTTTGTACTCTTTCGATCTCATTGACATGCTTATGCCAATGTGACTTCATATAATCGTTGTCTTCGTCGAAGGTATGTCTTCCTCGTGCATACCTTTCTGCCCTTTGTTCGTAGGAGTCATGATTCTCCATATTTGAATGGATATCTTCGATCTCATCATTCAGGAGTTTAATGAAGTTTAGATTAACTTCAGTTTCTCCATATTTCCTGAGAAGTTTACTTGTGGAGTATTCGAGTGACTTCCTTTCTTGTTCTTGTTTATAGAGAAGATAGTCGAACATATTTTGGAGGATGGATCTTCCATCACAACCTTGATCATTTGCTTCATCGAACTTGGACTTCAGACTTTCAAAGTCTTGTATTTCCTTCAGATATTCTACAAGGTAATCTGCATCTTCCTTATTACGGAATTTGCAGTCGATTCCGTGGATTACTTTATCGATATCTGCCTCGCTAGTGTTTTTGCTGGAGGAGAAGTTTCCTTCTTCTGGATCTCCGTATGAGATATCTTCAATGATAAACATTTGGTGTTTGAATAGATCTTTGATTCTTTTGATCTCTTGATCCACGATAAGTTCGTGGATTTTGCGTTCTTCTTGGGTCATGATTGTCATGTGTGATACTCCTTTAACTGAAAGCAAGACATTTGCTTTCGTGAGTGTATTGTAGCATATCGCTGTTGATATGTCAAGTTTTGATTTCGCTGAATCTTTGTGTGATGAGATTGTTTAGTTCTCTTTTGATATGTTTTACTTGTATTGGGTTAGCATCTTTAAGATGTTCTTGAAGCATGATTAGTAACCTGTCGATATGGTTTTGTATTTTTATAAGTTTTAGGTCTTGTTCGATTGAGTAAGGCATTGGGCGTTCCTCCATGTATAAGAGAGTTTAATAATTCATCCTTCATAATAACAAATCCATATGACTTGTCAAGCATTCTCTAATTCTTCTTATAAGACGTTTTCTTTCTTACTTGAGTGGATAGTTGGTTTTGTTGAGATCGTCGTTTCTAGGTGGTGTTATGTAGAAATGTGGTGGTGTTTATGTGATTACATAAAAAAACCCACACTGGTGTTTGCCAGTGTGGGCTGGATTGTTATTGTTAGGTATTAGCCAGCTACTTGTGTAGCGAGGTCTAATGCTCGCTTATTGAGGTTGGCGTTTTGTCCAAACCAGAGTGAAGTATAGCGATTGTCGGGATTACGACCTGCTTTGTGGGAGAGGAATTCTGTGACTGCGTTATATGCAGACCACCAAGTTCCTGCTGCAAGGTCTGAGCCTACGCCGATGTAGGCAAGATCAGAGACTTCCTTTACACGATTTTTGGATCGTGTAGGCATTTCGTTATTCTCATCCAGTTCGATATCAAGGACTTTGATAACGTACTGCACGAGATCCTTGTGGTTGACGATCTTGCTCTTTGCCAAGAAGCGATATTGCTCCATGGTAGCTTGGAACTCGTTGTTGGCGAGGACCATGATTTCACGGACCTTATCGAGGACTTCGGTCTGTCGTCGATGGTGCCTGATCCGCAGAAGTTTAGATTCTGCTGATTCTTTAGCCTGTGCTAGTGTATTAGCGCAGACAACACGGATGTTAGTAAATCCAGCACGGGTACTTTGTGTACCGTCGAATGATGTGGAGAGCAGGATATAGCGATTGATTGCATCGCCTTTGGTAACTTCATTGTTTTCTGAGTTGATCTTGCACATGGCGAAGATCACACGTCCGTTTTTGAGTACACCTGCTGTCTCGAATGTTGCTAGACCTGAGTCAACAACAGGTTGAAACCACTTGAGTGCCTCACTTGGTTGGATTGGTTCCCATTGGGGACCGACCGTGCCGAGATATGCGTTATCCACATCTCGGATAACGGAGAATGAGTCTTGAGTAGGGATGAATTGGTTGTTTTCATCCTTACGATAGAGTGGGGATTTGTATACTCCCCACTCCATATTAGCAGCTTTAAGGAAGCTAATATAGTTCTTAGTATCATCGCCTTCAACCTTTTGTCCAAGGCTATGCCATGGAGTGGCTCCGGCGAAGGCGAAAGAAGCAACATTGTTCCTGTTTTCGATGTCGTGCATTGTCGTAATCCTTTATGAAACTTTCCTTAGTTGTCGCTGGCGAATTTGCCTTGGCGACGAGTACATTCTAGCAAATTTTTGTTTAGTTGTCAAATTTTTCTGAACAATTTACTTTTACATGTTTCCATCGAAGGTGTCGAAGTAACAAGGGCGTTACTGATAAATCTTTAATACTTTTTCTCTATATTTGGAGAACTGATTTCTCCATTCTTGGTAACTATACAGTAAAAAGAATCAGTAATTGTCCTCTTTTCGATAAATCCGGCTGTTTTGTCATAGACATTAACACGCCAGCGGTTATCGAATAGATGAACCGCATTAACATGACTGAAATTCTTGGGAGTTCCTAGCAGTTGAATGATATTCTGTTCAACTGTTTCCTTGTTGATTGTTTTAACTTCTTCTTCCTTCTTGATTGTCTTTGGCATTATCGTCAAGCTCCTTGGAGGTTTAGGTCAATCTTTGCCTTTTCGTCCCATAGTTCTGGGAAATTCTCTTCTAATTTGTTTAGAAAGCTACAATGATTTTGGTCTTCATCGTCATAGACGAGTTGGACTGAATAGTAACTGCCGAAATCGTGTGGATTACTGCGTATTCTATAATACACACCTTCTGGTTGTTCTGGAAATTGTCTTTCCAGTTGTTTAACTAGAGTTTTAGCTTCTAGTTTAGCTAATGCTTGGTCATAGTTTTTGCCAAGTTGTTGGCAATTCTCATTTGTTGGTGTTGTCTCAAACTCGTATGTATCTCTCATCTCTTACTCTCCTTAGTGTTTGTCAGCAAGCCTTTTGCTGACAATTGTATTGTACCATATCGCTGTTGATATGTCAAGTCCAATCTTGTACTTCACCGACATTTTCTAGTATCCATTCTCTACCTTTTACTTGGCAGAGAGTTCCGAAGATTATGTATTTGTCAAAGTTTTCGATACGGTCGAGGTATTGTTTCCTCTCTTTTGGAGAGTAGAATTTGAGTGTTTTGATAAGTTCGTGGACTTTGTCGTTGATTGTTTTATGGATTTCTTCTGGTGTTGGTATAACTTCTTCTGTATCGACGAGGAATTCTGGGAATTCTTTGTCGATGATATCTTCTGCTTCTTTTGTGGTTTTATGATGATGTTTAACTAAATCTTCGATATATTCATCTCTTGTTAGGGTTTTGAATTTACCAGTTGGTGTTGGACCCCAGCCAGATGTATGGGTGGCTAGTTTATTAGCTAACCACATTGGCATTTTGTTTAGTAAATGATCAGTTCTGGTTATAAAGAATTGTCCCATATCTTTATCTTCTGGGTAGTTTACGCAATTCATGTAACCGAAGCGTGTAGCAGGTGTTAGGATTCTTTCTGCTGTCTTTGATGCTTTATGTGTTGGGTGATCTAGGTGATATTTACCCATAAAGACTTTACTGCTGAGTAATTTTTCAATTACCCAAGAGTTTAGATCAGGCACTTCTGTGCTTGATATGATGCACTTATTGTCTTCTAAGTTTACGTTGATATAAGATAATTTTTTGAAAAATTTCTTGAGGATATTTACCGTTGTTCGTGGGTTCTGTGGATGTAAGTGAAACCATACTTTCTTAAGCACTGTAAACTCCTTTGAGTGTTTGGGTGAGTTGGCATTGTATCATTTTTGGGTAATTTTGTCAATGGGTATAAGACCTGCCGATTTGGCAGGTTTTGTTAATTAGGTTTTGATGTGATGATATAGATTATGTGTAAAATTACTAATAGAAAAGGCATACTGATGACCAGGAAAGATATCAATAGAGATCTTTTGAAATCACTATCCATGGTGTGTATCCTTTGATTTGTTTACGAATCTTTTCCATCGTTTTCTGTAATTTTTATCAGATTGTGTCTCTTTTGATACTTCTTGTCTGCAATTGGGGCACATATTGTATTTGTTTGCTATTCCGTGGAATATTACATCGAAGCTTTTTGCTTCTGGTGAATTGATATCGTTGTCTCTGCAAAGACTGCATTCTAGGTCTAGGCTCATTTCTAAATACATTTGTGTACTCCTAATTGTGTAAATGCAAAAAAAAGGGGGAGGGCGTGTCTTGAAGCACCCTCCCCCCTATTAGCACCAACGAGGTGCTAATATATCAAATTTCTTCTGCTGGTAGCTTGTCGATGCATTCTTGGACAAAAGTTTCTCGTACACCGATTTCTCGGCAGGCTTCCTCGATTTTTTCTTCGAGGTTTGGATTATCAAGCAGAAGACCTGCCCTGTGATCCTTTTCGCCTTGCCATTTGGTATCATATCCAGCGGAAACTAAAAAGGTGTTTGTTCCCTTCTTCCTCCTGATTCTAAGCCACCAGCTCCGAAATGCTTGGCATTCGTACTCTCCTTCCCAACCTTTGTGGAACAGGATAACCTCCCATTCGTTTTTATTGATTTTGACAGGTCTTCTTCCTGTCATGGTAACTGTGAGGCTATTGTCATTCTTGGTAGTCATTTTAGGAATTCCTAACGTGAGTGATATTGGTCACTCGTCCATATCCCGGCGGGGCACACCGCTTGGGGAAAGTTTTAACCTGTGCCGGTGGTTTGGGGTTTGGCTTTAGACTGCGTTAAGCATCATCTTAGCCATGGTGGACATCTTTCTTTTAGCTTCAGCCAAGGAATTCTCTAGGAATTCCTTATTGTTTTCTAAACTTCTAATATCTGTTTTCAGTTTATGTTCTTCCTTTTTGAGTTCTATGATCTCTTTTGTTAGGTCCATGTTGTATCAGATTTCTTCAGCAGGTAGATCTGCGATACAGGATTGAGCTAATGAATCGCTTCCGTTGATCTGTTCAACGATATCTTTGATAGCTTGTGGAGCATCGTCGATATCGTCGATGATGACACCAGCAGAGATGGTATCTTCTCCGCTCCAACCGGAGTAGAAAGATCCATATACGACACATCGATCATCGCCATCCCTTTGACATTGGCGAACAGACACTTTCCACGTTCTGTTTGCCTGACATTCATACTCACCATCCCAATCTTTAGATTGGGCAACTAATGTCCAAACCTTTTTGCTTACTTTGACAGGTGGACGGTCTGTCATTGTGATAGTTAAAGAATCTTTTACTTGTTCGCTCATTGTCGTTCTCGCATGGTTTGGTGATAGAATCGTCACCTGTCGATTGTCCGTCAGGGCACACTGATTGGGACTGGCTTTAACCTGTGCCGGTGAATTGTGTGGCTTAGACTGCGTTAAGCATCATCTTTGCCATGGTGGACATCTTTCTTTTAGCTTCAGCCAAGGAATTCTCTAGGAATTCCTTATTGTTTTCTAAACTTCTAATATCTGTTTTCAGTTTATGTTCTTCCTTTTTGAGT
>Ga0209190_1002430_pt1 | contig 12532 bp, 7 predicted proteins | sample M_140205_XF_Meta_FD_187315 | JGI IMG/M metagenome (GOLD analysis project Ga0209190, IMG submission 187315) | Freshwater microbial communities from Lake Montjoie, Canada to study carbon cycling - M_140205_XF_MetaG (SPAdes) (version 2) | ecosystem: Environmental > Aquatic > Freshwater > Lake... | reverse complement strand
GTGAAGCAGACCGATGCGGTCCAAGCCTTGGATCTCCACGGTGGTGCAAGTGGGGTGGATCTCGTTGCTTACGTGTGCGCGGACGGGGACGGTGATGCCGTGATCCGAGCGTGGTTTAAGGAAATTCGCTTTGCGGCGGAGATATTTCTCGGGGTCGTAACTCTCGGCGGCGAGGATTGCCTCGAAGGTGTCAAGGAACCGCTTACGAGTCGATGCTGCGGAGACGGGTTCGAAGTTCGTGGTGCAGACGCGGAAGATGTTCACTACGATGCCGTCCTCGCGGGTGAAGAGATCTGCGGAGAGGATGTTGATTTGCTCCGAGGCGAGCGCGCAGCAGATTTTTTCTAGCAGGAGTGGTTTATCGCGGGAGGCGAGGATGAGCTCGGTGTAGCCTTTTTCAGGTTGGTCGTTCCATTTGATGCAGGACGCGTGGGGATTTGCGGATTCGGCTTCGCGTTGCAGGAAGTGGCGTACGGTGCGGACTTGGGTGACGATTTGTCCCGCTTGGCGAAAGCTGAATGCGGCCAACGGCATTTGTTCGAAGTGCTGGGTGACCTCGAGGTGATAGTCTTCTCGCATGCTGGCGATGACTTTATCGCGCAGGCTTCTGCGGTCATCATCGAGTTTGCGCGAATAAGTTTCTCTGCCGCCCACGAGAAAATTTCGGGTGGCGGTGTGGAGTTGAATCATCAGGCTTTCCTTCCAGCCATTCCAGCCATCGGGTGAGGTTGCGTTAGAATCCGCGAATGTGAAGAGAAACAACGCATCGAGATTAGTGGTCGTTTTGACAATGTTAGCGAACTCGGCGATGACTTCCGGATCGTCAAGATTTCTCGCGGTGGCGGTGCGCCAGAAGCTGAGATGGTTGTCGACAAGGAACATGATCAAGCTGCGCCGAGTGCCGCGGATTTGCAGACGGTTGCAGAGTCGTGAAGCGAGCATGGCGGAGCCGTCGGTGTGTTCACGTACGTTCTCGGCGCGACCGGTGTCATGCAAAATCATGGCAAGGTAGAGCGCGTATGGGTCCTCGATTTTATGAAACAAATTGCGGTAGATCTCACGGCGCGGATCGGTCTCCGTGATGAGTTGGTCGAGTTGCTCTACGCAGCGCAATGTGTGTTCGTCGGCGGTATAGCGATGAAAAAATTCATGTTGAACGAGACAGTCTAGCGCACCGAATTCTGGTAGATAGTGACCGAGGAATCCGACACGATGCATCTGGCGGAGTGAACCCGCGACTTGACCCTTCCGCTCGAGAATGGCTTGGAAGGTTTCGCGGATAGATTTTGAGTAGCGGAATGGGCGATCGATGAGCTCCCAGCTTTCCTTGATGAGTTTACGCATCGGCGGGCTGAGCCTGAGTCCACGCAGTTGGCAATGCTGGAATAAGCGCATCAATCGATTGGGGTCATCCTTGAAAATATCCAAGCTATTCGGATAGATGCGTCCCTCACGAGCGATGAATCCATCAAATTCCTCACGGTTTTTCTTGCGAAAAGTGAGGAACGATTTCAGTCCTCTATCAGGTGAATTTTCCTCTTCGATCTGGAAGCTCTCCATCAACGATCCAGTGTGCTGATAGATATTTCGAGTGTGGCGGTAGTAGTCGCGCATGAAAGCCTCGGTGCTGCGGAGGATGCTTTTTTGAGGGTACGAGAATGCGGTGGCCACTACGCCTTGGAGTTGCAGCGTGAGTTGGTCAGTGGCTTTTTCTGCGTGGTAGTGCAGTTCGTTACGGACACGGTGGATAAAATCATAGGCGTCTTCCAATTCGCGGAAAGCGGAGCCAGTGATGAGCTTGGCGTCGACGAGGTCTTTGAGATTTCTGCTACCACGTTTGACGAGGGAGACCCACTGGATGTTCTGATAGTCGCGCATCGCGCCGCAGCTTTCTTTGACATTCGGTTCCTGAAGAAAGACGGTTCTCGAGTATTTTTGGTGGCGGTTTCGGAGATCTTGGCGACGTAGTTCGAAGAACGCGGCTTGACCTTTTTGGATGCAGTCTTTGCTGAAGCGGGCTTCGAATTGTTTAAAGAGTGCTTCGTCGCCAGCGATCAGACGGGCGTCCATCAGTGATGTTTTATTTTGCTGGTCTGCGCGGGCTTGGTCGATGCATTCGTTGATCGAGCGGCAGGCGTGACCCACCTTGAAGCCGACATCCCAGAGTAAATAGAGCAGGTTTTGGATGAATTCTTGGAGCGGTAAGGGAAGCTTGGTAGATGCACGGGGCAGGAGAAAAAGCAGGTCGATGTCCGAGCATGGGTTGAGCGTGCCGCGACCGTATCCGCCGGTGGCGACCAGAGCGATGGGGAGGGCTTGGTCCTGATTTGCGAGGATGGAGGCTTGATGAATGGTGCGCAGCACCGTGTCGATTAGGGTAGCGCGAGCCCGGGCGATTTCCAGTCCGCCGGAACCGGAGCGGTGGCGGTGTTGGATCCTTAATTCCTCGATTTTGAGGAATTTTTTATAGAGCTCGATTTGCTCAGGTTGGGAAAGCCGGCCTTCCAGTGCTGGTTTGAGAATTTCCCTTGCGTGGGAATCGAGATTTTTCAGGTGGGTCAACATGTGGAAGGGACGAAATGAAGGTTTTTTCAGAAAAAGGTCAAGCCGGTGCGAAGTTGTGGATGGCTTTTCGTGGCGAGCGCTGGCGTGGCGCTTCTTTTTCTTCCTCGTGATGCATCATCGAAACAGTGGCGCAATATGGCTTGCCGATGAAGATAATTTATAAATATAGATTTATTACCAACTATTAGTAGCATCTAAACATCAGGTTTTACTTAGCTAAGTGTATGATTCTATGATGATTAAACAGAGTTTTTATGTCGAATCATCGCACTATTAAATGTATCTATCCCTCCTCCCGATGAAAATACAACAACACCTCTGCGCCGCTATCGCCGCGCTCATCACCTCCGCCTCAGCCACCGTCACGATGGACTGGGTTACGATTGGCAACGCAAACAACGCGGTCGACCCGGCGACGGGCTCACTCTACGGCGCAGTCGGCTATGCCTACCGGATCGGCAAGTACGAGGTGACTAACGCCCAATATGGAGAGTTCCTCAACGCCAAGGGCGCATCGAACGCCAACGGCATCTACAATTCCAACATGCCGATTCGGGGTATCACGCAAACAGGTATATCAGGCAGCTTTAGCTACACCGTGACCACGGCCCTTGCCAACAATCCAGTGGTTTACGTGTCTTGGTACGATGCGGCTCGCTTCGCAAACTGGATGATGAATGGTCAAGGCAGCGGGGACATGGAAACGGGAGCCTACACACTCAACAACGCGAGCAGCGGTATGATATTAGCTAATGCCGGAGCTTCATTGCATATTCCCAGTGAGGACGAGTGGTACAAGGCGGCCTATTACAATGCAGTAAATACGTCCTACTCACTCTATCCGATCGGTTCGAATTCCGTCACGAATGCTCAGGCAAATTTTTATCCTTCTCAGATTATCACCGATGTCGGTACATATAGTGGATTTTCCAGTTCGTATGGCACTTACGATCAAGGTGGCAATGTCTTCGAGTGGAATGATGGGTACCAACTATATTCATCAACCCGCGTGATTCGAGGTGGATCTTGGGGTAATCCTATGGGTAATCTTGCCTCCACAGTCAGATATGACTATAATTGGTCGTCAGAGGATCCCATCTTAGGTTTTCGACTTGCCTCTACCATCCCTGAACCAAGCTCGTTACTCTTGACCATACTTGCGGGTGGCATGCTACTAGTCCGCCGTAATCGATCGTTATTATTTTAGTATCCATGTTCGGATGGATTTGGTCAACGCGATCTGGAGCGTGTGTTTGGATGATGACCCACCTGGGGTATTGGTGAAGTGGTAGGGCTTATCCTCCGAGGGTTGTCCACCTTGGCAGGGCGCTTATGCCAAATGGGTCGCAGAGGGGAATGGGTCGTGTGAATGAGCTAGATGTCCCATCTGACTGCCGATGCGAGCATAGAGTTCGATTTGCTGGGCAGAATTTTCCAAAAGATCCGTTTCAAGGTTCACCATGCCGGGTTCGAAGAGCGTGAGCGTGGAAGAACCCCCGAAGGCGAAGTAGCCCTTTTCCGCGCCCTTGGCGACGGGTTGGCCGGGAGTGAAAGTTTGGCAGATGGTACCCACGCAAGTTGCACCGATTTCTAGGCAGAGCACGGTGCCACAGTGTTCGGTTTTCAGCTGCGTAATGGTGCGTTTATTCGTCCAAAGATAGGCGAGGCGCTGACGCAGGGCGATGGGGTTCACCGAGAAAAGCGGGCCATCGATGAGGCGAGTTTCACTGGGTATTCCACCGACTGGAAAATGGAATCGATGGTAGTCCACTGGACAAAGCCTCGACAAAACGAGCGATCCATCCGCGTAACGCGACGCCAGTTCACGGTCGCCTAGCAGGGCCGCGAGGTCAAATTTTTGCCCTTTCACAAAGACACCGGCGATCTCAGAAGCTCGGGAAAATCCAAGGTGGCGACCATCTGCTGGAAATACGACACTGGATTCATTGGCATCGATCGGCCGCGCCGAGGACTTTAGTTTTCGATAGAAAAACTCGTTAAAACTCTGGTACGACGACGGCGCATCGGCGAAATCTGCGGGTTCCAGTCCGTAGTTTGCGATGAACGGCTCCACGCGGGAGCTCGATGCAGGTTTGTTCATCCTGTGACCGTACCATTTCGAGAAAAATGGTCGTTTCACAAACGCCTGAAGTGAGAGCGCTCCGAGTGGATTCCCATAAGACCAACGCAGGAATCCCTCGCCGTAAACTTGTTCAGTTTCGAGAGTCCCCGTGTGGCGGTTGAAGTAGCGGATTGGTTCCAATGTTGAAGTTGTAACGGTAGATGGAGGCGTGGGCAAGAGTTAGCCAGAAGCGATTTTTCAGGATTATCAATTCGTCAGCGCGTGACGAGTTAAAATCCCGTTTCCACTTGCGCCAGATGAGTGGCGGGAGTAAAGCCGCTTCATGAACTGCCGTGTCGCCTGTCTGCTTGCCAGCGCCTTGTTCTTTTGTTCTTGCGAGGAGAAAAAGGAAATCACCGTGACCGAAACCCGCGCCGCGACCACTCGCGACATGGCGCCCAAGTTGTTTGCCACATCTGACGAGCGCTTCCGAGACGCCAAGCCGAGTCCCGTTATTGGCGATGCACCGGCCGACTGGCTCGCGCTGCCACCCTCGCAGTTTCGCTTGCTGAACTATCGCTTCGGCGAGAGCGGTATGGGCGAGGTCTGGGTTTCATTGGCGCAGGGATCTGTGTTAGATAATGTCAATCGCTGGCTCAAGCAGTTCGGCGCGGCTGCCGTGGACTCTGCGGCGCTTGCCAAATTACCCAGTGTCTCGCTCGCGGGATCTAACGGATTTTTTGTCACCGCAGAGGGCGACTATGCCGGTGGTATGGGTGCGCCAGCCAAGCCTGGATTCGGCCTCGCGGGGGTGGTTGCGTCGGTGCGTGGTCAGATCCTTACGGTTAAGATGGTCGGTCCCCGGACCGAGGTGTTAGCTGCAAAACCCCTGCTCGAGGCGTACGTCAAGAGTTTGCGGATGGCTGAATAATCTGCAGGAAAACTCCGTATCACATTTTGTTCATCTGCCCATGGAATCATCCGAATCACCGATTTACCAAAAAGCTCCTAAGTCTCTTGCTGGAAAGATTTTTGACCTGCTTTCCGGCTTTGGCTTAGCCACGATCACTTTGTTGTTACTCGGTCTGCTGACGTGGTTTGCCACGCTAGAGCAAATCGACAACGGGCTTTATCCCACACTGACTAAATATTTTTCATGGAAGTCTCCGTTTTTGTTGCCCGAGATCCATGGCAAAACGGTGCCACTGCCCTTGCCCGGTGGTTACTGGGTTTGTGCGGTGCTGTTAGTAAATCTCATCCTCGGCGGAGTGATTCGTATCCGCAAGGGTTGGAAGCACGCGGGAAATCTCATCTCGCACTTCGGCATCATTTTCATGCTCGTGGGGGGCGGCATTGCTCATCACTTTTCTGAGCGCGGAAACATGGCGGTGGGGCAGGGAGATTCTAGCAACGCGGCGGAAGATTACTTCGAATACGTCGTCGAGGTCTCAGAGGTCATCGGCGACAAGATGGGTCTGATCCAAGTGATCCGCGGCAACGAGATCGACGATCTCAAGGATGCCAAGTCGCGTGTTTTTCGTCTCCCTAACATGCCCTTCGATTTAGAAATCACAGGCTACCAGGAAAATGCGGTGCCAGTTTCTGCCAACGAGCGAGCGCCAGACCGCCAGCAATTTATCGCAGATGGTTATTTTCTAATGGAAAAACCTAAACTCGAAAAAGCCGAGGAGGCCGAACGTTTCACTGCTGCCTGTTACGCCCGCATCATTAACCGCGACGGCACCAAGTCCGCTCCATTTATTCTAGCAGGTGCAAGTTTTCACCCGTTTTCCTACCGTCTTGGAGACCGCGTTTTTACCGTGGACATGCGCAAGCGACTCTGGGTCATGCCGTTCACTCTCAAGCTCGACAAGTTCACCGCGGCCTTTCATCCAGGTACGCCGAGGCCATCCAAATTCGTCAGTGAGGTCACTCGCAGCGAGAATGGTGGAGACGCTAAGGTTACCATCCAGATGAACGAACCGATGCGCTATGAAGGGCTCACGTTTTTCCAAGCAAGCTACGGCCCACCCGGTGCCGGCCCGGGCGACAAGATGTACTCGGTGTTCGAGGTGGTGAAGAACCCCGCCGACAAGTGGCCGGAGTATAGCTTGTGGATCGTCGCGTTTGGCATGGCTGTCACTTTCCTGATTAAACTTGTATCGTTTCTAACTGCTGGCTCACGCAAAAATCGCCATGTCTAACTCTTCTTCTAAATTCGGGCGCTGGTGCGCCGCCGCTCTGGCTCTGATCACCTTGGTGGTGATCTTCATCAACCTCGTCGCCGATAATTTGCCTAAGGGTGACGTCCGCCAAGTCGCGGACTACACCCCTTGGTCGCCCGAGACGCTCAAGATCGCCGGAACTTTACCAATCCAAGACGGTGGTCGCATCAAACCGCTATCCACCTTTGCCGGATTTTCGATGCTCAGTCTGCACGGTGCTCGCTCGATGAAGGTACTCGGTAAGGATCGTACCACATACAAAATTCTCCCCACCGCGTGGCTCATGGACACGCTCTTCCGTCCGCAACTCGCGGTGCAACTTCCCACGTTTCGGATTGATAATTCCGCCGTGCTTCAAGCCATCGGTGTCAACCCTCGTGGCAAGCGTGACCGCTATAGTTATCAGGACATCGAGCCTGCCCGAGAAAAGCTTGTCGAGCTAGCGAAGACCTATGAGGCGATCCCCAAGGAAAAGCACGACCCTGTCCAAGCACAAACCATCGACCTCGCCTACAACCTCCGCAATTTTGAAAGTCTGCTCGGCTACTTCGGCTTCGCACGCATGGGGGTGACGCTGCGTGGCTCTGGGAAAAATGGTGCGGCAGACCAGCATGCGGATGTCAGCGCCGTCATGTCTACCGCGCCACAAATCCGCCAACAAGTCGCCCAGTCACAAGCGCGTGGGGTGGCGATCGATGGACACCTCCAAGACTTGATGCAACAAGTTTTGGACGCTGCAAATTTCGCTAAGTTTGGCTTGTTCATCCTCCCGCCTGTTGACCCAAGTGACCCGTCGTGGCAAAGCGCGGGCAACTCCATCATGAGCGCGATTTCAAGCGTCAAGACTGACCCACGTGCTGCGATTTCAGACATCAAGGCGCTCGAGACCGTGGGTCGCTCTGTGGCCGACGAGGCTGCTTTCCGCACCCAGTTCACCGCGTTCCACGATGGACTGGTGAAGCGTGCCGTGGCGCGTGGCGAGTATCGCCATATCCAGCTTGAGGCAGATTACTATCAGAATAACTGGTTTCTCAATGCGTTGGTTTGTTTCATCATCGCTACGATCACCGCGCTTGTGATGTGGACGCTTGGCAAGTCGAAGGCGGGTCGTATTTTCTTTTGGATCACCCTCGCCACTACCGTTGCGGGTCTGGGTCTTTGTATTGCTGCGATCGTCAGTCGCTGCATCATCATGCAGCGGCCACCGGTGGGAAATCTTTACGACACCATCATTTTCATTGCGGCGAATGTGGTGCTTATTTCTATCATCATCGAGTGGATGACTCGCCGTCGGTTTGCAATTGGAGTCGCGCCCATCCTTGGCACGCTACTGATCATCCTCGCGCGCCGCTTCGAACTGGGCGACGCGAAGGATAATATGGATCCCCTCGTGGCGGTGCTCAACTCTAACTACTGGCTGACCATCCACGTCCTCACCATCACTCTCGGCTACGCAGCTGGGCTACTCAGTGCATTTCTGGCCTTCATCTATCTGCTCATGCGTGGGCTGCGGTTGGATGGCGGCGACAAGGACATCCGTCGTTCACTGACTCGCGCCGTTTATGGAATGATCTGCCTCACCTTGTTTCTATCACTTGTCGGTACCGTGTTGGGAGGTATATGGGCGAATGATTCTTGGGGCCGCTTTTGGGGTTGGGATCCTAAGGAAAATGGCGCGCTGCTCATCGTGCTTTGGACGCTCGCCATCCTTCACGCTCGCCTCGGTGGCTACATCAAGGAGTGGGGTCTGCATCTCGCTGCTGTGTTCACCGCCGCCGTGGTGACTTTCTCATGGTGGCATGTGAATTTTCTCGGCGTAGGCCTGCATAATTACGGGTTCACTGCTGGTAAGGGCACCATCTGGTTGTTCTACATCGTCGTCCTTGCGATGCTTATTTTTGGAGTCGTCGCTCGCGCTAGTGAAAGGCAAGCCAAGTGAAGTATTACTTCGGATTTTGACAATTCGATCCCACAGGAAATGAATTTCAATGACCTCGCGATACTTTGGTGCCTGTGACACCTTCCTCGCCGCTGAGCTTGCTCCAGAAAAGACCGTAGGCCGCCACCCAGATGAAGCAGACGAGTGGCACAATGAAACCAGCGGACATACCATCTTTATCAGCGATGTGACCCATTAGCTTGGGCATGATGGCGCCGCCCATGATGGCCATGACGATGAATGACGAAGCTTTTTTCGCGCGACCTCCAAGACCGTGGATGCCGAGTGAGAAAATCGTCGGAAACATGATCGACATAAAAAAGTAAGTGAGAAAAAGTGCGATGGCGGAAGACCAGCCAAGTTTGAGAAATACTAACAGACTGCAAAGTCCGGCAAGTGTTGCGAACACAGCGAGGACCTTGTGCGCAGAGAATTTTTTCAGTAAGGCAGCCCCGATGAAGCGCCCGGCGAGAAAAAAGAAAAAGCCAACGGATGCCAGGTTGGAGGCACCTTTGTCGCTGAGGCCGAGCATACCGTTTGAATGGATTTCAAACCATCCAGCGAATGATCCGGACTTCCAAGCATCCGGCACCGCTGGAATCTGGGTGGTCATGTAGTTGATGAAATAGGCGAAGATACCGCACTGTGCAGCGACGTAGAAAAACTGAGTCAAGGTGGCACCAGAAAAGTGCGGGTGACTCCAAATGCTGTGATGCGTGACCTGCTTGTTCTTGAGAAAAATGACAATTGTTCCGATGACTGATAATATTCCTGAGGCGTACCAGAGTGCTTGGTTTTCAGTTAGACCTAGTCGAGCGCTCACTGCGGGAATGGCGACCACTGCAGAAATGATCATGCCGACAGCGACGGATAGAACTACGATGTTTAGCCAGAGCAGGCTCATGGTCAGGCCGCGCTGGGCGACTGGAATATTATCGGTGGACCTTTGGTCGTCCAAGTGGAACTCGTCCTCTGACTTGATATCCGGCATTTTACAAAAGCAGAAAACCACTGCCAGTATGAGAACAAAGGCACCGACCGCAGCGTAGGGAATCCACAGCGTCTCGGAACCAGTGCTTTTTCCAGCAGCGTCCTGACCGTAGAAAAATTGTGCGCCAGCGATGGGACCAAAAATCCATCCGATGCCGTTACATGATTGCGCGAGATTGATGCGAGTGGCGGCGAATTGCTTGGGACCAAGCACGGTCGTGTATGGGTTGGCGACCGTTTCTAAGAAGGTGAGGCCAGATGCGATCACGCACACACCTAACAGGAAAGCGGGAAAGGTCGCGATTTGTGTGGCAGGGATGAACCAGAACCCGCCTACCGCAACCATTAGCAATCCAGCAATGATGCCGCCCTTGTAGCCAAACTTGTTAGCAAGCCATCCCGCAGGCATGGCCATTAGAAAATAACCAAGATAATGTGCGAATTGCACCCATGCAGATTGTGCCAGTGTGAGGTGGAGTTCTTTCTGGAAATGCTTGTCCATCACATCGATCATCCCATTGCAAAACCCCCACAGTAGAAAGAGAGAACTGACGAGAGCGAAGGTGACGATGTAACTTTTACCCTCAGGCGTGGCGAAGATCCCTTTGCTTGGTTGATTCATAGGTTTGGAATTCTGTGGATTATTCTTTGAATTATTGGTAAATTCTTGTTTTTATATCTATCGGTCAAGGGGATTGTGAATTATCATTTGCAGATGGTGAATATTTTGTTGAATTAGGTATTATGAGAATATTTTATTTTTCTCGTTTGATTGAATTTATCTGACCGTATCAGCTTTTCAAGACATCCCATGGCGGCAAAAAAAAATCAAAAGCTCGATGAAGCGCAGCGCGAGGAACTTATTCGACGTGCATTGGCGGCGGAAGCACCCAAGAATCTAGCGGCAGAATTCTCTGTGACTCCCGCCTACGTGGCGGTTCTTAAAGCACGCGGGGTCGCTAAATTACGCGAAGAGAATGGTGGTGTGCTGCCTGACGAATCGAGCTTGCAGACGGGAAATCGTCGTTTGACGAAAGCCCAGCGAGAGGAGGTCACCCGACGTGTGCTGGCGGGTGAGAAGTCGCCGGGCTTGGCGAGGGAATTCGGCGTTTCCCGTGCATATGTCTCGCTGCTAAAAAATATGGCCCTCAAGCCCGAGCAATTTTCGTCCCACGAGAAACTCACTAAGAAACTCACCGCTACGGAGATCGAGGAATTTCATAAAATCCTCTCGACGACGACCCCCACGGATCACGATTTTCGTCCGCACTCGGAAAAGTGGTCGCTGGAGTATGGTGCGCAACTCGCACAAAAACTTTTCAAAAAAAGCCCAAGCAGGCGCTCGCTTGGCGAAATCGTGACCCCATATGTTCCGAAACGAGGGTCATTTCGATTTGGCCGCCCACAGCCTCCGAAACCCCACCACATCAACCAGCTCTCCGCCGAGTTCGCCAACGATCCGGACTTCGTGGCGTATTATCTATCGCCCATTTGCCAGCAAATCGCACAACGCGAGTACGAAATGGCGCTGGCAGATTACGAGAAACGCTTCGCGGCCGCTGACGAGCGAGAAGCCGCCGCGGAAGCTCGGTTGGCGGCTGCTCAGCAAGGGTCGCGAGTCGAGCCGTCTGGTAAGCGCACCGGCAAGCATGCGATGGGAAAAGGTAGCCCGTTCACCGCGCCCAAGCGGCGGAAAAAGCGCTGAACTTGCCAAGTCTGCGACGACCTTTTGCGCTACATCGCGCGATGGAATAAAAGTGTATAATTAGTTTCCCATCAACATATCAAGATACGACGATTTGATTCTTGAAATTTCTGGATGGATAGCTACTTTGCGTTATGCCGCAAGCCGATTTCACCAAAGAACTCCAAGCATCCCTTAAGGAACGAATTTTCGTACTCGATGGGGCGATGGGAACTACGATCCGGACCTACGGTCTTAACGAGTCTGACGCCCGTGGACCACGCTTCGCCGAAAACGAAAAAGACCTCCTCAACAACGGCGATATCCTCTCCATCACCCGCCCGGAAGTCATCGGGGACATTCACAAGCGTTTCTACGAGGCTGGATCGGACATTTGTGAAACAAACACCTTTTCGGCGACCGGCATCGCACAGAGCGAATTTTTCGTCGAGGATCCTCGCGAAAAAGGCGGTCGAAAAGATCCTGAGTTTTTCCAAAAAATTCTCGATGACTCGTTTCTCAACGACCTCGCTTGGGAAATGAATGTCGAGTCCTCGCGACTCTGCCGGAAATGGGCGGACGACGTCGGTAGTGATACCGGACGCAAGCGATACGTCGCCGGTGCGATTGGTCCGCTGACGGTTTCTCTAACAAATTCTCCGGACGCTAACGACTCGGGGTTTCGTGTGGTGACCTTCGACCAAGTGCTTGCGGCCTATAAACACCAAGTTCGCGGATTGATTGCGGGCGGGTGTGACATTCTAATGATCGAAACAATTTTCGATTCTCTGAACGCAAAAGCCGCCGCGGTTGCCGTAGAGGAAGTCTATTCGGAAGATTGTGTGCGTTTACCATTGATCATTTCCGCGGCGGTCGGTCTGGGTGGGGAGACGATGATTTCCGCACAAAAAGTCGAAGCATTGTGGAATGCTTTTGCGCACACCAAGCCGCTCGCGATCGGGCTAAATTGCTCGCTTGGACCGGATCTGATGCGTCCGCATCTTGAAGAACTATCATCGTGCGCAGCGACCTGTGTTTCTTGTTATCCAAATGCGGGCTTGCCGAAC
>Ga0209190_1002427_pt1 | contig 12539 bp, 16 predicted proteins | sample M_140205_XF_Meta_FD_187315 | JGI IMG/M metagenome (GOLD analysis project Ga0209190, IMG submission 187315) | Freshwater microbial communities from Lake Montjoie, Canada to study carbon cycling - M_140205_XF_MetaG (SPAdes) (version 2) | ecosystem: Environmental > Aquatic > Freshwater > Lake... | reverse complement strand
GCGTCTGAACGCTGCTGGGCGGCTTGGGACTGCCGCAGACGCCCTGGAATTGCTCCTTACCGAAGATGTCGATCGGGCAAACTGTATTGCAACCAACTTGGACGCGTTGAATCGGGAGCGTCGGGCGGTGGAAGAGGAGGTGCTTCGCGAGGCGGAGATTCAGTTGGAGGAGTGGTTTGATCCCGAGCGGGATTCGGCGATTGTCGTTGGTGCTCGCGGTTGGCATACGGGGGTGATTGGGATTGTGGCTTCTCGTTTGCAGAAGCAACATCATCGTCCGACCTTGGTGATTGGGTTTGATGCTGAGGGGATGGGCAAGGGGAGTGGGCGGAGTATCACGGGGTTCTCTTTGGTCGCGGCCTTGGCGGATTGCGGGCAGTTTTTGGAAAAGCACGGTGGGCATGAAATGGCGGCGGGATTGACGATTGAGGAGAAACAGTTTGACGCCTTTCGGAAGGCCTTCCTTGCTAATGCTCGGGAAAAAATTTCTGGTGAGCAGTTGCAACCGCGACTCCATCTGGACGGCGAGTTGACTCTTGGGGAGATTGACTACGAGCTTCTCGACCATCACGAGGCACTTCAGCCCTATGGAATGGGGCAACCTCAGCCGGTTTTTGTGGCTCGGGGGGTGACCCTTGCTGGGGAGCCTCGGGTGATGAAGGCGAAGCACCTTTCGTTGATGCTTCGTCAGCACGGGGACGAGTATCGAGCGGTGTGGTTTGGGGCGGCCCAAGACGACTTACCTGAGCGTCCGTGGGATATTGCTTTTCAGATTGAGCGGAACGAGTGGCAGGGGACGATCACCCCACAGATTCATGTTCGGGCGGTGCGTCGGAGTGAGTGAGGGGCGGGAGATGCTGTACGCATTGTAATTTTAGATTTTTACGAGTTATTCTATAATTTCAAGAATGAGGCACGATGGGTGCTAATTCAGTCATCCATGATGAATTTGACTAGTCTTGCCAAGGAAGAGGACTTGGAGATCGAAGATATCTCCACGGCTGTCGCTGCTGTTCCCCTTTGTTATTCGGTGACGATTTTTACGAACCGCTGGAAAGAGGTTCGCGATTTTTATGTGGAGATTTTGGGGGCCCGGGTGATTGGCGAGCGGGTTTCCCGTTTTTGCGAAATTCAGTTTGGAGGGATTCCTTTAACGATTCGCCAATGCGAGCACGGGGAAGATGTCAGTTATTTTCATCTTTACGTTTCGATGAAAAACCGGGAGGGCGTTTTGGGGGAGTTGAGGCGACGTGGGATTATTGTCACGACTGCGGGGCCCTACACAAATTTTCGCGATCCTGAGGGGCGGGTGATTAAGTTGTCGGACGAGAGGACGAAGGCTTCCTGAGGTTGGTGGGGTGGGGCTCGCGAGCGGTGGGGTTTGGGGTCTGTTTGGGTGGGGTTTTGATGCGAGCGGAACCCGTGTAAATATTCAGTGATTGTCCGCGAAGAAATCCGGCGAGTGTTTGGCCAGAAGCGCGAGCAAATTCCACGGCGAGACTGGAGGGGGCGGAGATAGCGGCGACGATGGGGATGCTTCCCGCGTGGGCTTTCTGGAGCATTTCGAAGGACGCCCGGCCGCTGAAGAGGATGATGTGACCGCGGAGGGGGAGAAGGTTTTCGAGGAGTGCCCAACCGAGGATTTTATCGAGGGCGTTGTGTCTTCCAACATCCTCTCGGAGAGCGATTAAATGTCCGTATTTATCAAAGAGAGCGCAGGCGTGGATGCCTCCGGTGGTTTGGAAGGCCGCCTGTTCGCTCGCCAGTTTTTCGGGGAGAGCGAAGAGAGTTTCGAGGGAAATACGGGTGCGATCGGTGAGGGGCGGGTGCATTTTGATGGTCGCTTTAATCGATGTTTGACTACAGATGCCGCAGCTTGAAGAGGTGAAGAGATGCCGGGACAATTTTTCTGGATGAAAGGACTGGGGATGGGTGAGGGCGACATCCACGGCTTGGCTGGGACCCTCTTTGGTTTGGGGGACGCAGGTGCTGAGATCGAAGATATCGCGGGAGGATTTGATCACCCCTTCGGAGAGAAGAAAACCCGCGGCGAGTTCTCGGTCGTGTCCTGGGGTGCGCATGACCACCGCGATACTTTGCCCTTCCACGCGGATTTCCAAAGGTTCTTCGACAGCGAGGAGGTCGTCGACTTCGCCGAGACTCTGCCTTTGGTGGAAGCGAAGGAGGCGGGTGGCGCGGGTGGCAGACATAGGGGGAGGAGGTTAGGGGGAGGTCTTGGGTAAGCAAAGCATCCAGTGTTTCGTGGGCTTGCTAAATGAGGTGGAGTGGATTTTTCTGTGGGTTATTTTTTGATAAATGACGATCAACCTTTTTGATTTAACAGATGAAGTGGCGGTGGTGCTCGGTGGGACCGGGGTGCTTGGGGGGGCTTTGGCAGAGGGCTTGGCCCAAGCTGGGGCGAGCGTGGCGGTGGTGGGGCGGAATGCGGAGCGTGGGGCGGAGCGGGTAGCGGCGATCTGTGCGGCGGGTGGAAGGGCGGAGTTTTTTTCTGCGGACGCCTTGGAAAAGATTTCGCTGACGGCGGTTCACCGAGCGGTTGGGGAGCGGTTTGGAGCGCCGACGATTTTAGTGAACGCCGCTGGTGGCAATGATCCCCGGGTGACGGTGACGCCTGAGCGGCCGATTGAAAGTCTGGCGCTTGAGGATTGGCGGGCCAATTTCGATCTTAACCTTGTGGGTGGGGTGCTCTTGCCTTGCCAGGAGTTTGGACCTGCGATGGCCCAACGAGGGCGAGGTTCGATCATTAATATCGCGAGCGTCAGTGCCCATCTTCCGCTCTCTCGGGTGGTCGCGTATTCGGCGAGCAAGGCGGCCGTCCTTTCGCTTTCTCAATTTCTCGCCCGCGAATGGGCGTCCAAGGGGATTCGGGTGAACACGATTACTCCCGGGTTCTTTCCCGCGGAACAGAATCGTCGATTGCTTTTCAATGAGGATGGTTCCCCGACCGCGCGCACGCAGGCGATTTTGGGGCACACTCCGATGGGGCGTTTCGGAAAAAGCCAGGAACTGATTGGGGCTTGCGTGTTTCTGGCCGCTGAAAAAGCGAGTGGCTTTGTTACGGGAACCGATATTCGAGTGGATGGAGGGTACTTATCCCAAACCATTTAAGCGTGGAGAGGTGAGGACAATCTCTTCTTTCTTAACCATCATGACACCGCCACAATCGATCATCGCCTCTTCGGGGAATTACCTTCACTCCGCGGAGGTTGCGGGTCTGTTGGAGTCCGCCTGCCCTGTTGAAAACTACCGTGGCCAGCGGATTTTGCTGATTGTTCCGGACGCCACGCGGACTTGTCCATTGGGGATGCTGTTTGCAGGTCTCTTCGCCCAGATAGGGGAAATCGTGGGCGCTTTCGATGTGTTGATCGCGCTGGGCACGCACCAACCGATGACGGAAGAGGCGATCTGCGCCCGTTTAGAAATCACCCCTGAGGAGCGACGCACCACCTACGCGGGCGTGGGATTTTTTAATCATGAATGGGATAACCCAGCTGCTTTGCGCTTGATCGGGGATCTCTCTCTGGCGGAGACGGATCGCTTGACGGATGGACTTCTTTCCATGGAGGTTCCCGTGCGAATTAATGCACGAATTTTCGACTACGATCAGCTAATCATCTGCGGCCCAGTTTTTCCCCATGAAGTCGTGGGTTTTTCTGGCGGGAACAAGTACCTTTTTCCAGGAATCAGCGGGGCAGAAATCCTGAACTTTTTCCACTGGCTCGGCGCGGTGGTCACAAATCCGTTGATTATTGGAAACAAGTGGACCCCCGTACGAAAGGTCGTCGATCGGGTGGCCTCGATGGTCATGATTCCGAAGCTTTGTATTTCAATGGTCGTTGATCATGCGCAACTCGCGGGGCTCTTTATCGGCACGCCCGAAGCCGCTTGGGATGAGGCGAGCGAGCTCTCTCGCCGCCTGCATATCGAATACAAAGATCACCCATTTCACACCGTAATCTCTTGTGCACCAGCGATGTATGACGAATTATGGGTCGGGGGAAAGTGCATGTATAAACTCGAACCCGTCGTCGCTGATGGTGGCGAGTTAATCATCTACGCGCCGCATATCAAAGAAATCAGCCTGACGCACGGGCATCTGATTCGCCAAATTGGTTATCATTGCCGCGATTATTTTTTGAAGCAGTGGGAGAAATTTAAGGAGGTTCCGTGGGGCACGATTGCGCATTCCACGCATGTGCGAGGGATTGGGACATTCGACGAGCATGGGGAGAAGTGTCGGATCCGGGTGACGCTGGCCACGGGAATTCCCCCGGAGATTTGTGCGGAAATTAATCTCGGCTACCGCGATCCGAAGACGATGCAGTTGGCCGACTATCGGGACCGCGAATCTGAGGGGATCCTGCTGGTGCCACAAGCGGGGGAGATGCTTTATCATCTGCGTGAGCGGCCTGCTTGGGCTCGGGAAATGTAGGGTTTGGGCAAAGGATCTTGGCGTTGTCGTTTCCTCATTTACAGGCTGACATCTATCACGAAAGTACCAATGATCGACTCTAACACTTATGGCTCGAATTCTTATCATCGATGACGACCTGGCAATGGTCTCCGTTATTTCCGACATTTGTCAGGAGCAGGGGCATGAAACCATCGTCTTTTCTTCAGGGCCGAAGGCTCTGGAAAGTTTGGTGGCGCAGGCTCCGCAGTTGGTGATTTCTGATCTCCGCATGGATAAAGTCGGGGGGATGGACATCCTGCGGGAGTGTCGGGAGCTCCTTCCTCAAACCCCCGTGATTCTCATCACCGCTTTTAAAGCGGTCGAGACCGCCCTTGAGGCGATGAAGATGGGGGCCTACGATTACATCACCAAGCCGTTTAAAGTGGATGAGCTCCAGCTGACCATCCAGCGGGCCTTAGAAAATCAAAGTCTTGTCCGTGAAAACTCTCAACTCCGGCGGATTGTCAAGGAAAAGTACCGGTTTGAGAATATTATCGGGACTTCAGAAAAAATGCAGGCGATTTACAATCTCATCGCCAAAATCGCCGATATCGACAGCACGGTTTTAATCCAAGGGGAAAGTGGCACTGGCAAGGAGTTAGTTGCGCGGGCTCTTCATTTTAATAGCAATCGCCAGCACCAGCCTTTTGTTGCGATCAACTGTTCGGCGCTTCCTGAGAATCTTCTGGAGAGCGAGCTCTTCGGGCATAAAAAGGGATCATTCACTGGTGCGTCTCAAGACAAAATCGGTCTTTTTGAAGAAGCTGAGCTTGGGACCATCTTTCTTGACGAGGTGAATTCGATGGCTCAACCGCTTCAGACCAAGCTCCTTCGGGTTCTGCAAGAGCGCCAGATTCGGCGCGTCGGCGATACAAAAACCATTGCGATCAACGTGCGAATTTTGGCGGCAAGCAACGAGGTGCTTGATGAAAAAATCAAAGGCGGAAATTTTCGCGAAGATCTCTACTACCGCTTGGCGGTCATCCCGCTGGAGATGCCGTCGCTCCGTGAGCGACTGGACGATATCCCTTTGCTGATCAACCACTTCTTACAAAAGAACGCGACCCAGACTGGGACGGAGATTAAAAAAATTGATCCGAAAGCGATCGAGATGCTTTCCGCCTACCGTTGGCCGGGGAATGTGCGTGAACTGGAAAACGCCATTGAGCGGGCTTGTGCGCTCTGCGATGACGGGCTCATTCAAGTGACTGATTTGCCTAGCCAAGTCTTGCGCAACGACCGGTCACTGGCAGTGGATTGCACCACGAAGATTCCTGTTGGACAAACCCTCGATGCCTACACTCGCGAACAGGAGCGAATCTACATTGAAGAGACGATCAAGTTTCATGGTGGAAGTCGGGAAAAAGCGGCGAAGACCCTCGGGGTGAGTGCGGCGACGCTTTATCGGAAACTGGATGGGAAAAAGGCTGTCGACAAGGTTTCGTAGTACCAACCTTTGCGGGGTGGCCATGCCGAATGGGTGAGGAAGATTCCGGCGTGTTGTAGTGTGGCCACGCGGTGGTTGGGTGGGTGAGGGGTTCTCGGGGTGGGTGAGGTTTTGGGGAGTAAAGTGGGGGATGATGATTGGTGGCGGAAGTGGGGGATGGCGGGGGCGCTCTGGCTTTGGGGGTGGGGTGCGACCCAAAGCGTTTGGGGCGTTTCGGTTAGGGGTTCGGGGGTGAAGCTTGGGTGAGGGCTTCGAGCTTTTTGACGCGAGCGTAAAGTTTGTCGAGTCGACTGACGTGAGCGAGTTGAATTTTGGCGTCGCGAAGGGGGATGGCTGGGGAGCCGAAGACTATTTGTTTGGGGCCAATGCTTTTGCTGACTCCGCTTTGGGCGGCGACGATGGTTTGGTCTCCGATTTCGATGTGGCCGACGATGCCGACTTGGCCAGCGAGGGTGACATAGTTGCCGAGTTTGGTGCTTCCGGAGATGCCTGCTTGGGAGACGATGAGGCAGTGTTTTCCGACGACGACATTGTGGGCGATTTGGACGAGGTTATCGATTTTGGTGCCGGCTTGGATCCAAGTGCGGCCGAAGCGAGCGCGGTCGATGGTGACATTGGCACCGATTTCGACATCGTCATCGACTTGGACGATGCCCGTTTGGGGGATTTTCAGGTGGCGACCTGCGGAGAATTCGAAGCCGAAGCCATCGCTACCGAGGACGGCGCCGCTATGGATGATGATTCTGGAGCCGAGGAGGCACCGGGCGCCGATGGTCACGCGGGGGGCGATTTGGCAATCGGCTCCGAGGATGGCGTGGTGGCCGATGTAGGAGGAGGCGCCGATGAGGCAATTGGGGCCGATGTGGGCGCCGTCTTCGATGACGACATGGGGTTGGACGGAAACATTTTCTCCGAGGACGACATGGGCTCCGATGACGGCGGTGGGATGGATTCCTGGGGGGAAAGTGAGGGGTGGCGGGGTGAAGTGGGTGAGGAGTTGGGCGAAAGCGAGGGAGGGATTTTCTAGGCGGATGGCGATGGGGGAGATGATTTCGGCGAAGTCGAGGGGGACAAGGGCGGCGGATGCTCGGGAGGATTTGAGTTGGGGCAAGTATTTGGGGTTGCCGAAGAAGGTGCAATCGCCTTGGTCGGCGTCGGCGATGGCGGCGAGGCCGAGGATGGGGGTGGCGGGATCGGCGTCAGAAGCAAACTGGCCGCCCAGAAGGGCGGCCAGTTCTTGGACCGTGAATTGTGGCACGGATCGAGAGGGTTACGGGGTGAGTTTTTTAGGAGCGGGGGCGGTGACCTTAGGGGCGTCAGCCTTGGGCGCGGGGGCTGGAGCGGCGGCTGGGGCGTCCTTGCCTTTGTTCTTATTGAGGGCGGTCACCACAGCGTCGGTGAATTCGTAAGTATCGCGGGAATAGAGGACGATGGGTACGCCATTGAGACTGGGGCCAGACTTATCGAGGACGACATCGAAGTTTTCGGCTTTGACGCGTTCGGCGACGACCTTGTTGATTTCGTCGACGATTCCTGCGCGCATCCGGACGGACTGTTCTTGGAGTTGTTTTTCGCGGGATTGTTGGAACTCGCGGATTTCGCGATCCATGCCTTGGAGTTCGTTGGCTTTTTCGTTGCGAACTTTGGCTTTGGCTTCTTTGGCTTCTTTGCTGAGTTCGGGTTTGGTGATTTCTTCGTCGATTTTTTTGACTTCATCGAGCGTCTTTTTGGCGACGTCCATTCGATCTTCGAGTTCTTTTTTAGCGCCGTTGCGGGCCTCGTTGATTTTGGCTTCGGCGTCCTTGGTTTTATAATAGGACTCAAAAACTTTCTTCATATCGACCGTGCCGATTTTGATGTTTTGAGCAGAAGCGCCAGCGGAACCGATGGCAACCGCAAGGAGGCTGAGTAGGATGGTTTTTTTCATAGTTAGTTGGTTGTGGTAAATGAGGAGACGATCAGACGAAGAATTGCAGAATTTGTTCAAAATTGGTAGCCGATATTGAAGTTAAATCTTCCGCCACTTCCCGTGTATTGATCCTTTTGAATGGGGATGCCGTAATCGATGCGGACTGGTCCGATGGGAAGATCGAGGCGGACGCCGATGCCGGCGTCGCTATTGGTGGAGCCGAACAAATTATAAGCGGCGGCGTCGACGGAACCGACATCGAAGAAGACGGCGGCGCGGACCTTATCGACCACTGGTACAGTGATTTCCATGGTGGCACGCCAGAGGGATTGGCCACCGATGGGATCGCCGTTGGAGTCTTTGGGACCGACATCGCGGAATTTGAATCCCCGGAGGTTGTTGGCACCGCCGAGGTAGAGTCGGTTGTAGATGGGAACTTCCGTGCCACCGTTGTAGGGGCTGACAAAGCCTAATTGGCCGACGATGGTGAGGATGGTATCGTAGGGGAGGAGGAAGTATTGGGCGCCCTCAGCGCCGAAGCCGTAGTCATCGGTATTGCCACCGAGGACGCCACCGGCGGCGAAGGCGGAGACATCGACGCGATGGCCGTGGCGGCTGAGGAAAATGGAGTCGCGGGTATCGTGGGTGACGCCACCGGAGACGGAGCTTTCGACGCGGATGCCGGCTTGGCTTTGGATTTGTTCGGAGGCGTTGCTGGCGACGTCGAAGATGTTAATTTTTTGGAGGGTATAATTCATGCGCCCCGTGAGGTATTCGCCGAGGCGTTTGCGGGCGGAGAGGTCAAATCCGTAGCGGCTTTCGTTGTAGACGGTCGAGACGAAGCCGGCCTCGCGGTAGAAGAGTTCGGCACCGACGGCGATTTGGCGATCAAGGAAGTAAGGTTCGGTGAGGGAGAGGACGAAATCTTTTCTTTGGGTGCCGTATTGGACGCGCATGCGGAATTTCTGGCCACCGCCGGTGAAGTAGGGCCAGCGGGTGATGTCGAAATTTCCTTGGGTGATTTCGGCGAAGCCGAGGAGGCTATCGATGGAGCTGAATCCGGCACCGAAGTTAAAGGATCCGGTGCGTTTTTCTTCGACGAGGACATTGAGATCTTTGCGGCCGGGGATGAGGGTATCGGCGGGGTAAGTATCGACCTTGGAGAAGTAGTTGAGGTTCATGAGGCGTTGCTTGCCTGCGTCGACGCGAACGGTATTAAAGATTTCGCCTGGAGTGAGGGGGAGTTCTCGGCGGATGACCTTGTCTTTCGTTCGGGTGTTTCCGGAGATGTTGATGTGTTCGAGGTAGCTTTGGACGCCTTCTTCGATATTGAAAGTGACATCGATGATATGATTGGGGGCTGGGGTGGTATTGGCGCCTCCTTGGAAGTCGATATAGCCACGAGTGCCGTAGAGGTCTTGGAGGGTTTTGACGGCGGCGCGGACTTTCTGAGGGGAATAGACTTCGCCCTTTTTCAGCTTGGGGCCGGCGATAATTTCGTCGGCGGTGAAGACTTTAGCGCCGAGATAGGAGACCTTTCCAACGTGATAGACCTCGCCTTCGGAGATTGTGAAGCTGACATCGACTTTGCTGCCATCGCGGGTGACTTGGGCGGGTTGGACTTTGACATCCATGTAGCCGCGGCTTTGGTAGAGGTCGCGGATGGCGACGACATCGGCCTCGAGGATTTCGGGATTGAGCTTACCGGCGCCGCTGGTGAAAATATTCAGGAGTCCTTTTTTGGCGGTTTTGATCGCCTTCTGGATGTCTTTGGAGGAGACCGTTTGGTTGCCGATAATCGCCACGGAACGGATGGCGGTTTTGTAGCCTTCTTTGACGGTGAAGGTGACTCGGGAAGTGCCGAGTTTTTCGTTGGTGTCGGTTTTTAGAGTGACCTCGACTTCGGTGAAGCCTTTGTCGGTGTAATACTTAACGATTTTCTCTTTATCGGCTTGAAGGCTGGCTTCGTTGAGGGAGTCCCCTGGTTTGGCGGTGATTTCTTTACGAAGACGGGAGGTTTTGAGTTGTTCGACGCCCTCGAGATTGACGGCGGTGATTTGGCCTTTTGATTGGACGACCACGATAACTTTGACGCCGTCTTGTTGCGGTTCGCCGAAGATGCGGACATTGGAAATATTTCCGGTGGCGTAGAGGTTACGGATGTCTTCTTCGACGATTTGCTCGGAGTAAGGGCGACCGACGCGGGTGCGCATATTGGCGAGAATTTTCTCCTTACTGACGGCGCCCGCGCCGGCGTATTGGATTTCGATGGAGCGAACGATGGGGGCGGTGGAGGCGACGGCGGTGGGGAGAGGTGCGAGCTGACTGAAGAGCGGGGTGGGGAGGGCAAACCCGAGGCAAAGGACGAGCGAGGACGGAATAAAGGTGCGGAAGTTCATCGGTAGGATTGATCAGTATAGGTCCCTGGGAACGAGTTCTTGCAGGGTGAGGGCGTATGAAATGGTTTGAGTGTCGGAGCGTCAAGAAGGCATTTAGGTGGCGGGGGGTGAAGATGGAAAGAGGGGAAAGGGTTATGGGGGAGGGAGAGGCTTTTTGAGGAGTTCGCGGAGTTTTAGGGGATCGGTGATGGGGAGTTGGCAGACGAAATTTTCGCAGACATAGGCGGCGGGTTTTTCGTGGTGAGAAGGGAAATCTTTGAGGAAAGCGAGGCGTTGGGCGAGCCACTTTTGGTGGGGACCGCCATCGGCGAGGAGGACGATTTGCTCGGGGAGAAAGTGTTGATGGATTTCGCGTAAGAGGGCGAGGGTGGCGGGGTGATTTGGGGGGCCCGCGACGACGATTTGGCGAGGCTTGGATAGGGAGTTATCGAGGGCGACGAGCATTTTGGGGAGAGCGGTTGGTGATTGGCTGAGTGGACCGGCGAAGGCGGCGAGGGTTTTGGTGGCGCTGGCGGTGAAGTCGGGGTTATCGGTGAATTGAGCGAGCCGGAGAAGGTTGAGCGTGGCGATGGAATTGGAGGAGGGTTCGGCGCCGTCGTGGTCTTCTTTCATGCGGAAGAGGATGTGAGGGGCGTCCTTTTGAACACTGAAATAGCCACCGCGCGGGGGATCGCTGAAGAGAGCGTCTTGTTTGGTTTGGAGTTCGAGAGCCCAAGTGATCCAAGCGGTATTGAAGTCGGCTTCGTAGAGGTCGAGGAGGCCTTGGATGAGCATGGCGTAGTCGTCGCAGAAGCCTGCGACTTCGCTGGCGCCTTGGCGGTAGCTGCGGTGGAGCGCGCCATTTTTCCAGAGTTCGGTTTGGATGAAACGAGCGGATTTTTGGGCGGCGGCGAGGTAAACTGGGTCGTCGAGGACTTGGGCGGCGCGGGCGAAGGCGGAGATGGCGAGACCATTCCAAGCGGTGATGATTTTGTCATCGAGATGGGGTCGAGGTCTGGAGGCGCGGAGGTTGAGGAGTTTTTTCTGGGAGTTGGCGAGGGATGCGCGGATGTCGTCTGCGGGTTTTTTGAGGAGTTCAGCGGTCTGAGGGATGGAGAGGCGTTCGATGAGAATATTGGTTCCTGCGAATTCGCCTCGGGGGTCGCTTTCGGCGGGAGCGTTGCCTTTTTCTTCGACGCCGAAGACGCGGTTGAAAATTTCTGCGTCGTTGGGGGTGAGGGCGGCGGTGATTGCGGATTTTTTCCAGGTATAAAACGCCCCTTCGGCGTGTTCTGGTTTGCCGTGGGTGATGGAGCTATCGGCATCTTCGGCGGAATAGAAACCGCCTTGGGGGTCGGTGAGATCGCGGAGGATATAGCGGAGAATATCGCGGGCGACATTTTCCTCGGCGGGATCGTGAGTGATTTGGAAGGCGTCGAGGTAGGCGCAAGCGAGTTGGGCCTGATCGTAGAGCATTTTTTCGAAGTGGGGGACGTGCCAGAAGCGGTCGACGGAATAGCGGTGGAAGCCGCCGCCGAGATGGTCATGGATGCCACCGGCGGCCATTTGGCGGAGGGTGAAAATGGCCATGGCTCTGGCGGCTTGTTGATCTTGGGTTGAGGCGTTTTGGCTGGTGGAGAGGCGGAGTAAAAAGTGGAGGTTGCTGGGGCTGGGGAACTTGGGGGCGGAGCCAAAGCCTCCGAGATCGTCGTCGAACTTTTTGGTGAGTTGATTGAGGGCGTTGGTGAGAGTGGCTTGGCCAGTTTTGGCGGGGTCTGCGGTTTGAGTATGGGCATCATCAGCGAGGGCGGCGACGGCATTGGCGGCGGCTTCGACGACGCGTGGGCGATCATTTTTCCAAGCATCTGCGAGGCGTTCGAGGAGGATGGGGAAGCCGATACGGCCGCCCTGATTGGTTGGGGGAAAGTAAGTTCCACCGTAGAACGGTTGGAGGTCTGGGGTGAGGAAAACAGACATTGGCCAACCGCCGCCACCGGTGGTGGCTTGGACATAGGCCATGTAGACGCGATCGACATCGGGGCGTTCTTCGCGGTCGACTTTGATGCAGATGAAAAGGGAGTTGAGGAGGCGAGCGATGGGGGAATTTTCGAAGGATTCGTGAGCCATGACATGGCACCAGTGGCAGGTGGAATAGCCGATGGAGAGGAAGATGGGTTTGTCTTCCTTTTTGGCTTTGGCAAAGGCTTCTGGGCCCCAGGGATACCAGTCGACGGGGTTATTTTGGTGTTGGAGAAGGTAGGGGGATTTTTCTTTGGCGAGGCGATTGGTGAAGGGGGCGGATGGGGTCACGGGTTGGCTGGGTTTGGTTGA
>Ga0209190_1002425_pt1 | contig 12543 bp, 19 predicted proteins | sample M_140205_XF_Meta_FD_187315 | JGI IMG/M metagenome (GOLD analysis project Ga0209190, IMG submission 187315) | Freshwater microbial communities from Lake Montjoie, Canada to study carbon cycling - M_140205_XF_MetaG (SPAdes) (version 2) | ecosystem: Environmental > Aquatic > Freshwater > Lake... | reverse complement strand
GGTTATTGGTTGTATGCAGTTGCGTATGTATAACGAGATGTGGAATGGCAACGAAATGGAAAAGGTGTATATTGCGCCGCGTTCTTGGTTGCGTCGCATCTCGCCAAGTGTTACAAATAATTTTTTGCTTAGTTGGTTATTTGATGATTTATTTTTTTACGGTGCAGCCTATTTATTCGTGACAAGCAGGACGGCTGACGGATACCCTGCGTCGTTTGATCGTTTACCGTTTGCCAATGTGACTCGACAAGATCAGCCCGGTCCTGTATTTTTTGGGCCGTCTAATCAACTATATTTTGCTGGCGAAAAACTTGACTCAACAAATGTTGTGCAATTCTTGTCACCGATACAAGGCATTGTCTACCAGTCGACACAGGCTGTAGCAACGGCGCTAAAACTTGAGGCAGCGCGATATCGCAATGCGTCGTCGTCAATCCCAGCAGGTATTTTGCGTCAGACTGGCGGCGAACCGATGAGCGCACAAGAATTATCTGACATGGCACAAGCGTTTAATAAAGCTCGGGAAACGAACCAGACTGCGGCGCTAAACGAATTTGTTATGTATCAAGAAACGCTAATGTCACCTGACAAAATGTTGCTCGTTGCCAGTAGCGAATATGAGGCAATGGAAATGGCTCGATTGTGCAACATTCCGCCATACCTTGCAGGCATATCGGTTGGCTCATATTCTTACCAGTCAAGCAGTGAAGCGCGCGCCGATCTATGGAATTTTGGCGTGCGCGCCTACGCAGATTGCATCGCGTCAACACTCAGCATGAACAATGTGCTACCAAACGGCACATATGTTGAATTTGACTCTGACGCATACCTTGAAGGCAGTTACACAGAACAAATGTCAGATACGGCAATGCCGGCTGATGTAGTATCGCAATCATGATCAAATTAGTTCCCTCACAGATCACGGTAGATGCGGCGCAGGCTGACGGTCAGCCACGCCGATCTATCAGCGGTGTCGCAATCCAGTACGATGTTGTTGCCACAGTGAGCGACGGCACACAAGTCAAGTTTCTTAAAGGTTCGTTATCGACTGCAGGTCGCAAACCTAAGTTGTATATGCAGCACGACGCAACACAGATCATCGGTCAAGTAACTGAGCGTGTTGACACAGGCGACGCAATGATGTTTGTTGCCACGGTCAGCGCCACACGACTAGGCGACGAAGCGCTGGTACTTGCAAGCGACGGCACAATCAGCGAAGTCAGCGTCGGTGTCGCACCCACAAAATTTAAGTTTGATGAAGCCGGCGTAATGCTGATCGAGGCAGCCGACTGGCTTGAATTATCGCTAGTCAGTCAGCCAGCATTTGCCGGCTCGGTCATAACGCAAGTCGCAGCAAGTATCCCACAAACAGAACCACAAATAGAGTTAAATGAAGTTATACCTACACAGGAGAAAATTATGAGCGAAGTAACAGCAGCAGCACCAGTGCCAACACCAGAAGTTATTACACCAACCGCGCCAATATTTGCAGAAGCAAAGCGTGAACCGCGTTTAATTTCGCGTTGGGAATACATGGCAGCGTTTTACGAAGGCGGCGACAACTGGAAAAAAGCGCAACAAAACTTTATTGATTATCGCAACTGGCACAAGTCACCACTCGAAGCTGCAGCAGGCGACGAATTTTTGACATCTGTACCCGGCTTGCTCACACGCGTTGAACTTGGGCCGGTGTTTCAAGACATCAACTTTATGCGACCTGTTGTATCTGCACTTGGTGCACGCGCAATGCCGTCAACACCGTCATCAACATTTAACCGACCAACAATTACCACGCACACATCGGCTGCAGCGCAGACCGAAGGTTCGTCATTGTCGGCAACAACAATGGTGATTGCAAACAACACGGTTACGAAAAAAACTTTTGGAGCGACACAAAACATTTCGTATCAGACAATCGATTTCACTGATCCTGCCGCATTGCAAATTGTCATCAATGACATGCTCGGCGAATACATGGTCGCAACCGATAACGAAGCAGCAGACAACTTGTTAGCTGCAGCAACATCGGCTGGCGTATGGGATTTAACAATTGCAGACTTGTTCACCAGCATTTATGACGCGGCAGTAGTAACGCTTGGTGCTACCAACATGTTGCCTACTCACATGTTTGTCGATCCTGCGACATGGGCGCTCGTCATGAAATTGCCGGATTCAACGGGCAGACCAGTTTTTGCCAACTACGGCGGGCCGGGCTTGCAAGGTGTCAACTCAGTTGGTATCGGCAACGCTGCAACACTTGGTACAGCGAACGACAACAACTATGGGCCACTAGGTCTCAAACTTGTTGTTGACAATAACTTTGCTGCAAAGACAATGGTCATCATGAAAGACATCGGCTTTGAAATTTACGAAGCACAACAAGGCATCTTGAGCATTGACGCACCAGCAACCTTGACTCGAGCAGTTAGCACTTACGGCTACTTCTGCACATTCAAGGCCAACGGAGACATGATCCAAAAGATCACACAGGCCTAGTCGAGAGGCGGCTTAACCGCCATGACTACCTACAACACAGCCAGTAAACAATTACTCAGCAACTATGCGTGCATTAGCACGCTTGAGCCAACAGAAATTGTTGTCGGTCAATCAATAACTGTTGCATCACTTGGTGCACCATTTAACGGCACATTTACTGTTCTTGAAATGCCAGCGTTCCAATTGAGCGGTGTTGACTCGACTACTGGCGAATTTCAATACGACATTAATTTTCCAGTACCTAACCAATTATTGTTTGCGTGCACAGGTAGCAATGTTGAATTTGTTAAAATCTTTACAGGCACAGTCGCATATACACAAACCTGCACATGGATTACCGCTGCACAAATCTTGACATGGCTAGGTATCGCTACCGCAACAGCCGACGACACAACATTTGTGACACAGTGCGCTAGCGCTGCTAATGCGTTTTGTTATCGTCGTCGGCAAGAAGTTGGCTATTTTGACAGTCTTACTACTTCGCCTAGTGGCGATGTCACATTGGGCACGATCATGTATGGTGGCGCGTTGTATCGCCAGCGCGGTGGCATCAGCGACTTTGCATCATTTGACGGTATGTCTGCTGGCTCGACTAACGGACTATCACCGATCTGTAAACAGTTGTTAGGTGTTGACAGACCACAGGTTGCTTAATGGCAGCACAGGCGTACACCGATCTATTTAACACGGCAATCAATAATCTTGCCACGACATTAAACGCAGTGTCAGGGCTTGTGTGCATCACAGACCCACGCAATGTGCAAGCGCCTTGCATACTGTTGGACGCAATGTCATTCACGGCGTTTAACGCCAACATTGTTGATATCTCAATACCGGTAACAGTTATCAGTCTTGGGCCGAGCAACGCTGACGCATACCGTAACGCGCTTAATGTCGCAGCCAAAGTGTTGGCAGCCAAAGTTGCGGTCACTGACGGCAGACCCACAACACTTACAATTGGCGGTGTTGACTACCCTGCATTATCGTTAAACATACAAATGAAAGCGAGCACGACCTAATGGATTACGAAGTAACCAGCAATCGTTTAAACGGTCACAAAAGAGGTGACATCATTCGAGAGGCTGATCTGGGCGACCTGACAACTGATTTGCTGTTTCTTGTCGAGGCTGGGCATCTATCCCCACTAAAAGTAAAAAAATCTGCTAAAACTATAGACATAGACCCACAGGAGTAACACGACATGGCGACAACAGTTTATTTATCAAATCCAACACTGACAATTAACAGCGTTGATCTGCAAGACCAGTGCACTAGCGCAACTATCAATTATGTTTACGAGCAGTTAGAGACAACGGCGTTTGGTGACACGGCACGCAAATTTGGTGGTTCAGCGGTGACATCGTTGCAAAACAACAGCATTGATGTTGAGTTGTACCAGTCTTATGCAGCGTCAGAAACTGAAGCAACAATTTACGGTCTTGTTGGTATTCAAACAACGCTGGTACTTAAGCCAACATCTGCAGCGGTCAGCTCAACAAACCCTAGTTACACATTGACAGGCGCTTACCTTGAGTCTCACACACCAATTAACGCGTCATTAGGCGAATTGTCAACTATCACACTTACATTTGCCGGCGGTGTTTTGACTAAAGCGACTTCATGATCGCGCGGCTCTGGCCGCTGAGAACTAACAAAACAAGCCGCGCTTACAAGCGCCGTACCGAGAGGCAACAATGCAACTAACAATAGAGTGCGTCTATAAAGACGAAACTAAAGCCACCACAATCACAAAACTATTTACAACTGTCTTGTGGGAACGCAAATTCAAAACCAAATTGTCTCGAGTCGCCAATGACGGTTTAAGCCAAGAGGAAATTGCTTATCTTGCGTGGGAGTCGTTTCGCGATGACGGCGTAAAAGTACCAGACGACTTTGACCAGTTTCAACGATCACTAAAGTCTTGTTTGCCGATTGAGGCTAACGACCCAAAAGTAGACGCGGTTCTTACCGCTTCGGATTAGCGCAGATACTTGTGGCAACCGGGTTTTGGCCGTCCGAGATTAGATTTGAAATTGACGATATGAACACGGTTATTGAACTTATTAACAAAGAGCGTAAATAATGAACACAACTACGACAGTGCAGGTAGCAGGTGTCAAAGAAACTATTAACGCGTTAAAAAAGATTGATCCAGAATTGCAAAAACAATTTAAGGCTGACGCTACAGCAATTGCTAAACCTGCAATTAACGCAGTACAAAACAAATACACGCAAGTACCGCTATCAGGTATGTCGCGCGACTGGCAATGGCATAAACGCAATCCACCACAAAGAATTAAAGGTTTTGATGTTGGGCGCGCAAAACGAGGTGTGCAAATGAAATTTGATACAAGGCGAAACGCAATTGGCGTAATCTTGATAATTCAAAAAGATCAAGCGGCTGCAATCTTTGAAACAGCAGGTCGCGCTAATTCAAGCCGGCTTAGTCAAAATTTGGGCGATGTGCAACCTGGTCGCACTCGAATTATTGGGCCTGCGGTGTATCGAGCGCGCAAAGGCATTGAGCGTGAAATGCAACAAATGATTAACGGTGTGTCAAGCATGATTGCAAGGCAAATGTAATGTCTTTATCAATTCCGATTATTAGCGAATTTGACGGCACTGGCGTTAAGAAAGCAATTGCACAATTTAATGATCTTGAAGGCGCTGGCGCTAAAGCAGGGTTTGCATTAAAGAAGGCTATGGTGCCGGCGATTGCGGTGCTTGGTGGTTTAGCGGCTGGTCTTGGTGTTGCAACAAAGGCTGCAGTCGAAGATCAGAAGGCACAAGATTTGTTGGCTAACCAGTTGCGTACTAGCGCTATGGCTACTGATGATGTCATTGCACAAAATGAAAGTTTTATTACTTCAATGTCAATGGCAAAGGCGGTTGCTGATGACGAGTTAAGGCCGGCTATGGCTAACTTAGTACGGTCTACTGGCTCGGTTGAGGTCGCGCAAGGTCTTATGTCAACTGCATTAGATATTGCGGCGGCTACTGGCAAGGATTTGGAAACGGTCACACTTGCGTTAGGTAAGGCGGCTAATGGGCAGACTATGGCGTTAACAAAACTTGACCCATCGCTTAGAGGTGTTATTGATAGCAGTAGCACGCTTGACGAAATTACTGCAGCGTTATCGGTTTCGTTTGGTGGCGCTGCTGATGTGGCAGCGAAATCTTATGAGGGTCGCATGAAGTCGTTGTCTATTGCTATGGACGAGACAAAAGAGTCAATTGGTGCAGCATTGTTGCCAGCGTTAGAAGCGTTGTTACAGGTGTTGCAACCGTTGGCGGTGTTTGCACAGGAAAATACGCAGGTGTTCTTAATCCTTGTTGCAGTAATTGGCTCGGTTGCTGCAGCAGTTGTGGCAGCCAATATTGCTATGAAAATTTATCAAGCAACATTGATTGCAACAAAACTTGCCACTATTGCATTAAATGTGGTTACAAGCGCTAACCCATTTGTGCTGGTTACGGCCGCAGTGGTTGCGTTGACTGCAGCAATGGTGTTTCTTGAAATTAAGTTCAGCGCTATGTCTCGAGCGTTTGACATGTTTGGTAACGCGATCATTGTTGTTACTGGGCCGTTAGGCATCCTTATTGGCATGTTGCGGAAGTTAGATAGTTTGCGTGAAAGTCTTGGCGGTTTTAATTTGGGTGGCATTAAAATACCTGGCTTTGCTGACGGTGGAATTGTTACAAAACCTACGCTTGCAATGGTGGGCGAAAAAGGCCCAGAGGCAATCGTGCCGTTAGGGAAAGGTTTAGCCGGCGGTGGCATCACCGTTAATGTCACTGGCGGTATCTCGACTAGCGCGCAAATTGGTCAAGCGGTGTATGACTCGCTGTTGCAATACAAACAGGTTTACGGGCCGTTAGGTGCGCTTGCATAATGGCTGCAACACTTGTAACTGGCGGTAGTTATTTACTTGAATTGGGCACAGGTTTTGACGCGCAAGCATTCGAGTTAGATGTCAGCACTTTAAACGGCACACAAGTGTTAGACGGTGACGGCGAGGACTTTCAAGACATTACCGAGTATGTAAACAACATCAATATTTCGCGCGGTCGCAAACAGGTATTAGACGCATTTGGTGCAGGCACGATGATTGTGTCAATGGATCAAACAAACAACGAACGCCAACTGGACGCGTTTAATACATCAAGCATTTATTACAACACAAGTACAGATCAGCCAGGTCTTGGGCCGTTGCGACCCATTCGACTTAGCCGCAATGGTGAGTATTTGTTCACTGGCAAAGTGACTTCGTATCGGCAACGATATGTGCTTGGTGGGCAAACTCAATACACGGTTGCGGCTGCAGATGATATTTATACGCTGGCGCAAGCAGAATTACCAGAGACAGCGACAAGTGTGCAAACATCATCAGCGCGTTTATCAGCAGTGTTGGCACTTGTACCGTACACAGGCACTACAAGCATTACAGGCACGCCTACAGCGACGCTAGGCGCGTACACGATTGCACAGGACACAAACGCCAACAGTTATGTGAACCGCATAAATCAAGCTGAACAGGGTCGCATATTTGTTTCTCGAGCCGGTGTGCTCACATTCCAGCCGCGCATAGGCGCAACATTGGCAGCGGTAACGGTCACATTTAACGACACTGGCACAGGCACAAAATACGACAATCTAGGTGTTGAATTTGATCAGCAAGCAATAACTAACAGCGCTACGGTGACAATCGAGTCTGGCGGTACGCCACAAACATCTACTGACGCTGCATCTATTGCCGAATACTTTAAACAGTCTTTGTCTATTAATGACAGTTTGTTATCAAGTAACGCGCAAGCGCTGACACTCAGCGACTATCTGTTAGACCCAATACCTGAACCACGCTTTACAAGTATGTCAAGCACATTTGCTGCGTTAACTGACGCACAGAAAACGGCGTTGGCAACAATAGAAATTGGTGGATCGGTGACGCTAACTAAAACATTCCCTAACGGCACACCAATAGCGGTAACGCAAACGCTGGCTATCGAGGGAATAGACCACAATATAAATGTGGCATCAGGTCACAGGGTCACGCTATACACAAGCCAAACGGTCGTGCTCAACGCCTTCGTGCTTAACGACATCACCTATGGCACACTTGACGAACAGAACGCATTAACCTAAGGAGTAATTATGGCAACACGAGAAGTATTCACCGCAAATCAAATTTTGACTGCAGCCGAAATGAACGCGGTTGCAACAGCGATGATTGCTATAAACGCTCAAACTGCCAGTTACACGGCAGTGCTTACTGATGACGGCAAACTAATCACTATGTCGAATGCGAGTGCAAACAATTTTACTGTGCCACCAAATAGCAGTGTTGCGTTTGGTATTGGTACACAGCTCAACATTGCACAACTTGGTGCAGGCGCAACAACAATCGTTGCTGGCTCAGGCGTGACATTGAATAGCGACGGTGCAAAACTTAAATTGAATGCACAGTACGCGGTAGCAACTTGTGTCAAAACCGATACAAATACTTGGTTTGTTGTCGGCAATCTTAAGGCGTAGTTATGCAAATTTTGGCTAGCCCACACGCAGGCGCAATACTTGCAAATTATTTAGTTGTTGGTGGCGGTGGGTCAGGTGGTGCAGGTTACGGCGGCGGTGGTGGTGGCGGCGGCGGATTTCGTAGCGCGTCAAATATTTTATTATCGAGTGGTGTTACATACACGATCACTGTGGGTGCTGGCGGTGCTGGCGTTATTTCGCCAACTACTGGCAACTCTGGTGCAGCGAGCCAGATATCTGGTAGCGGTATAACTACTTTGACTAGCGCTGGCGGTGGTTACGGCGGTAACTATTACGGTGGGTCAGCGGTCGGCGCAAATGGCGGCTCTGGCGGCGGTGCAGCGTTGCCAAGCGGTGGCATTGGTTCAGGTAACACACCAAGCACATCACCCAGTCAAGGTAATAACGGCGGTACGGCTGGTACTGACGGCGCTACCTATACGGCTGGCGGCGGTGGCGGTGGTGCCGGCGCGGTCGGTGGTAATTCGACTTATCAGGCTGGTGGTGTTGGTGGTGCAGGTAGTTTATACAACGGTGTTTATTATGCTGGCGGTGGCGGCGGTGGAATTGACAGCGTATTTGCTCAATCAAATGGTGGCGTAGGTGGCGGCGGCAAAGGCAATGTTTCAAACTCGACTTCATCAACTAACGGCACAGCAAACACAGGTGGCGGCGGTGGCGGTGGCGGATTAAATTTAGGTTATTCAGGTACTGGCGGCTCGGGCCTTGTCATAATTGATGCAGGCGTGACAGCATCATCGACTACAGGCACACCAACACTGGTCGGCACTGTTTACACATTTACTGGTAGCGGGACGATCACATACTGACATGGCCTACTACGCACAAATCGTTGACAACATTGTTACAAATGTAATTGTGGTAGATAACGATGTTCCAGACGGCGCACAATTTGCACAAGATTTACTTGGCGGCGTGTGGGTGCAAACATATATAAATAATCCAAACAAAAATTATGCGTCAATCGGTTACACATACGACCCAACAAACAAAAATTTTATTGCGCCACAACCGTACCCGTCATGGACACTTGATACCAACGATCAATGGCAACCGCCAACACCACAACCATTACCACCACCAAATACCTATTGGGATGAAACGACACAAAGTTGGATGACCATTGGATACTAAAAAAATTAACAAGTCGCACAGGCAGATCGGCGATCAAACAACTAAAGGCGGTTTGTTGGGCATATTTATTTATGTGCTGTCTCGAAACAATGTTGACCCAGTGCTTATCGGTTTACTAGTGCCAGTAGTCGCCAGCGTGTTGGCATGGATTAGTACAAAGATAGGCGACCCTGATCTTGCGTGCATGTTCATACCTGACGACAAAAAAGCAAAGTGAGACCGTACACAATTAACGCTGCACCAATAGTGCAAGCACCGTTGGCTGGCATGGACTATTGGATAACACGCGCAATAAAACATTCAAACAAAAGCCTTTGGAATAACGGTTCGTGGATTATTCGAGACATAAAAAATAAACCTGGCACTATTAGCAATCATGCAAAAGGTGTAGCAGTTGATTTGTCTTATCGCTATAACTCAAGCACTAACGCAGGTCGCACTGCATCGTTGCCATACATAACAAAATTGTTAGAAAACGCGGACACGCTAGGAGTGGAACTTTGTATTGACTACGCGCTGAGAAGGAGTTGGAAATGTGATCGTGGTACTTGGATTGCAGGAAATTTTCAAACAGGCGACTGGTATCACATTGAAATAAATCCTGTCATGGCGCACAGCGTAGAACTTGCAAAACAGGCTTGGGATAAGGTGTTTGGGCTAATACCTGCGGTAATCAAAAAACCCGTGTAAGGTAGTCCTTGACCGAGAAAGTCGAGGGCACTTATGCACTTCATCATCAAATTAACTATCGCATTTGCGTTATCTGCAATCGGGGTAGGTGTCAGCCAGATACCACAACCGCAACCAGACATGTCAACCACCACGCCAACAGACAAGCCATACGAAGCTTTAGGCGGCTTTGGGCAGGCTATGGCAGACATATACCGATATGTGCCACCAGTAACCACTACAACGCCACCAGCGCCCATATACAGGCATGGTGACTGCTCATGGCTACCAGCGCTAGCGCTACAGGCAGGCTGGCAACCTGAGCAAATACCACAACTAACCAAATACGCATTGCGAGAGTCAGGCTGTTGTCCTAATCGTGCCGGCGGTGACACAGTGGATAAAGATTGCAACATCACTGGCGTAGCCGAATGGTCACACAGATCAGACAGCGGCTTACTGCAAATAAACGGTGTGCACTGGAAACCTGATCACCCACAATATGACGGTCTGATATGTAAACAAATGAGAATATGCACACAAAAACCGTTGCTAGATGCGTTAACTAATTTACGCGCCGCACGACTAATTTACCTTCGAGTCGGGTGGTCTGCATGGGGAAACTAAGCGTTGAGGATTTTGCGTGGCTAATGGTTGCATGCGGTCTTACTCTGCGACTACTGTCCTTTATCATGTTCAAAATATAAACCCAAACAGAAAAGAGAAAGCAATGACCGAGAACGAATACAACGAAACATTTGACATGCAAATGGAAAAAGAACACCAACTCAATCTTGATCGCATGCGCCAATTCCAATTGATAGGCGAACAAATCAGCAAAATGCCAGACGCATCACCAAAAGTATTAGAAATTGAAGTGCGATATCTCATGGGCATTATCGGTGAACTAGAAACACGCATAAAAGATTTAGAGTCAGAAGCACGCCGGCTAGAAATGTTGTTAACTCGTGCAAACTAACCAACTAGAAATGTTCGCACCATCAATCGGCTTAGGTGGCACATTCGAGCGCCCAGCGATCAATCGTGACATTGTGATTATTGCGCGCGAAGCAAAACAGACAAGCGTTGACGCTGCACTAAAAGCAAAACCGAAAACAGGTAAAAAACGCGCACGAGTACACGCCTACTTACTGGGTCGCCCAGCGACCGACGAGGAAATTGAAATAGCGTTGAACATGTCAGGCAACACCGTCAGGCCGACTCGAGGCACACTAGTAAAAGACGGTCATGTCATAGACAGCGGTATGCGCCGGCTTACACGCGCTGGCAATGAAGCAATCGTTTGGCGGTGCGTATGAAAGAATTTAACGAAGCACAATCCACGAATGAGTATTTAATCGGCGAACTTGTAATTGCGCGCAAACGAAACGAAGTATTGACCCAGCACATTGCAACATTGGTTAAGCACATTGAAACATTGGCAGAGGATTTGAAAATGAGTAGTCAGTTACTTGACGCGTGTGTGGCGTACATGTCATGAGCGCATTTAACTTAGGCGACTATGTAGATGTGCCAACTCGACTGGCTGAGGCGTTAAAGCGTTGGCCTGATTTACGCATACAAGAAACAAAACCAGTAATTGTGACAGTAGATAGTCAACAGTATGTGGAGATTAGTTGTACGGTGTGGCGCGCGTTAGATGATCTTGTGCCGACCGTTGCTTACTGTTGGGAGCCGATACCGGGTCGCACGCCATACACAAAAGGCAGCGAAATGATGAACGCCAGCACATCGTGTTTAGGTAGGGCGCTTGGTTTCTTAGGCATGGGCATAGGCAAAAGCATTGCGTCACGCAACGAAGTACAGGCACGCCAGCCTTCACCAATAGCAGAGGTAACGCCCATTCGAGCAGACCTAGAGCAACCATTTGGTGACACGACAGACACAAAACAGTATGCGTCACCTAAACAGCGTGGCATGATACGAGCCCGCGCATTTGAAAAAAAGATAGGCACAACAGAGCTAATGCCATACATAAACAAAGTGTTAGGCAATCAGTATTCAAGCATTGAGGCGTTAAGCAAGCAAGAAGCATCACAGGTAATTGACTCACTACAGGATTGACATACCGTTGACATACCGAAAATGAGTACGGGCACGACCTACAGCGGTGCAACGCTGACTGGTAACACACGGTAAGCGTGGGTAGATGACCTATGTGGCAACACATGGTCAGGCAAAGGTTAAAGATATGGGTGTGCTACGAGGCAAAAGCACGGGGGGCTATCGCACTAGGTTTAATCGGCACATCAGTAACATTGAAAACAAAACACAAACAGACAGAGACGAGCCCGACATGAAACATCACCAACCACAAACGCAAGCAAGCGCGACAGCGCGCGGTAGCGCATTATGAGCAAACAACACAAACACCCGGAATACCTAAAAAACAGGGTGGGCATACTTCAAGAACAACCCACATGCACAGTCTGCAACCGAGCACCAAGCACACAAGTAGACCACATCATCCCAATAGACGCAGGCGGCGGACACGACCCAAGCAACCTGCGAGGAATATGTGCCAAATGCAACAACACATTGTCACACCAATATGTAACGCAACGAAACAACACACGCAACACCATTCGAGCGGATGCCCTTCGCGATCAAGGAATAGAAATAAAACAAACAAAAACAAAATCGGTTTTTTACGAGCAAAACGAATTCAC
>Ga0209190_1002422_pt1 | contig 12545 bp, 15 predicted proteins | sample M_140205_XF_Meta_FD_187315 | JGI IMG/M metagenome (GOLD analysis project Ga0209190, IMG submission 187315) | Freshwater microbial communities from Lake Montjoie, Canada to study carbon cycling - M_140205_XF_MetaG (SPAdes) (version 2) | ecosystem: Environmental > Aquatic > Freshwater > Lake... | reverse complement strand
GGGGAGAGACATTGGGGAAATGGGGAAATGGGGAAATGGGGAAATGGGGAAATGGGGGAACGTTGAACGTTGAACGTTGAATGGGTGAGTTAGTGCCAAAAGGAAGGGGGCTTTAGGCTGGAGAAGTCGGTGGTGCGGGTGGCGTCGGGTTTATCGGGGAGGGGGGGAGGCTCGGGGGCTTTGCTTTTGCGGCCGGCGGGGGAGAAGTTGCGTCGTTTGCGGGGCATGGGATGGACTTTACTGACGGGGTTGACGGGGTTGACGGGAGTGGGATTTTAGGCTAGGTGGCGGAGTAGTTTGTCGCGGTAGCGGGAGGGGGCGCCGGGGGCGAGGAAGGCCTCTGACATGAGGGCGGACTGAGGGCCGTGGCTGGACTTGAATTGATGGGTGGGGTTTTTCATAGCCAGTTTTTCAGCCTGCTGGAAGTCTGCCAGGGTGATGGCGGCGGCGAGGGCGTAGCAGGCGGGGTGCTCGCCGGGGGGCAGGCCTTCGATGGTGGCGGTGTGGGCGGGGGTGGCGGCGGTGATGCTGCTGGATAACAGATCCATGGTGAGGCCGGGACGGGTGAGGGATTCTGCGTCGAAACACCAGCGGGGGGAGCCGATGGTGTGATCCAGATGAGGGGCGGGGACGAAGCCGCAGAGGATGGCGAGGGCGGCATAAGGGATGCTGCCGAGGGCGCAATGGGGGCGGGGGGCGGACTCCCAGAGGGGCGCGATCAGATCGTGAGGACGCAGGGCGGTGGCGGCAGGGACGAGCCGGAGGAGACGGCTGGCGGGGGCACTGCGCAGGGCCATGGGGCGGAGATTGGTAGCGGCCCATGATGTGAGGGCCGCTTGGATCTCGAGGTAGTAGAGGACGGCGAGGAGGGGATGCTCCGGCTGGAGGGTGGCCAGCTCGCCGGAATTAAGGGCGGCGAGGAGCTTGGCAGCGGGCTGGATGCGCCCGCGGGCTTGCCAGGTAATGGCTCCGGTGCCGGTGCTATCGTTGCGGCGGGCGCGGGGGACGATGCCGTCGATGGTGCCGCGCAGTTCCGGGATATCGCTACAGGTGGCGAGGGCGGTGGCTTCCCAGAGGCCGGGGAGTTCCAAGGTTTGGGATTGCATAGGTTGATGGTTGAGGGGTTGATGGTTGATGGTTTTTTCTATCAACTATCAACCATCAACCATCAGCTTTACACGTTATGGAGTGGCCGGGGCGGCGGCTTGCTGGCTGGTGTTGCTGACGGGGGCGAACCAGGTGAGGGTAAATTTGGTGCTGTTGAGACCACCTGCGGGGCTGGAGGTGTCTGGCTCGTCATAAATGAAATAGCCCAGGGCAGTGGAAAAACCGTGGGCGATTTCCGGGTAGAAATCGAGCACGTAGTTTTTGTGGATAGGGGTCATGGGATGGAGGGCGGCGAGGGCTCCAGAGAGGAGGGTGATATCCGCATCCACGCTGAGGACTAGCTTGGGGTTTTTGCCGATGTAGACGACGTCCGCGCCCCGGTGATTGCTATAGGCGGTTTTGTCGCGGGTGGGTTTGTAGCCGATGCTGTGGACGAGGAGTCCTTGATTCTCCATGCCGTAACGGACGCCGAAATCGGAGTCGATAGGGGTCTGGGCGAAGGCGATGAGGGTGGTGAGAGCGGAAAAAGCGGTGGCGGCCATGATGGTGGAGAGGAAGGGGGAAGGGGAGGGGCGGTTAAAGGGGGATGGGGGTCAAAGGGGGGAATGGGGGATTTTTGAAGTGTTAACGTTGAACATTGAACGTTGAACGTTGAACATTGAATGGGGAGGGTTGAATGGGGAGGGTTGCTCCGGCCACCGGATGGCTCATTTTCCGGGGATACATCCGGGGCCGGGAGCGTCCCCCACGTAAGCGTGGCGGGAAATTGGTTGGTTATGGGAAGGAGGATTCGAGAGTGGGGATGGGCAGGCCCCCGGGGACGGGACCGGCGGAATCGCCGAAGATGGATAGGACGTCGAAGGTGACTTCGACAAGGCCACCCGCCACGGGATCCTGGGTGGGGTTATCCAGGACAAGCTTGCGGAGGCCGTTGTTGGGGATTTGGAAAGGGAAGCGGGCGGCATTGAAAAATTCGAGATTCCAGGCGGAGAGGGCGGCTCCTGGGTGATAGTCAGCGAGGCCATTGAAGGCGAGGGCGGAGGCGGTGACGGACCAGCGGACCTTGAAGTTATACCAGGCGGCGTAGACGAGGACGCCGTTGATATCGGTGCGCTCGAGGTAGTCGTGCTCCTCGCGCACGGGGCAGGAGTGGACGAGGAGATAGGTCTCTGATTTGAGGGTGGAGAGGAGGGAGCTATCCAAGGGGATGCTGCTGTGCGCGATGATGCCGGCGGTGGCGGAAAAGGTGACGGCGGGCATGGGAGGAGGAGGAAATTGGGAGATTAGGAAATTGGGAAATTAGGAAATGGGGAAATTAGGAAATGGGGAAATGGGGAAATGGGGAAATACTGGAACGTTGAACATTGAACGTTGAACGTTGAACGTTGAAAGGAAAAGAAGTGTTGGAAGTGGGGGGAGGGATGGGGGGAGGGATAGCGGCTAGGGGCGGACGCAACGGCAGCAGGTGAGGACGAAGGTGAGATCGCGGGTGGTGTGCCAGCCTTCCTCCATGAGCATGGGGGGCGGGGTTTGGACGTCGCGGATTTCCCAGACGTGGAAGTCGGGATTGGATAGGTAGTGGCGGGCGAGGTGGACGAGGGTCTGGGAGCCGGGGGAGGCGGGGAGTCCGGTGGTGAGGGCTTGAGTGAGGACCTGGAGGAAGAGATCTGCATCCTGCGGGGTGAGGGGGGAGGACCAGCGGGCGCGGAGGCGGATGGGGACGAGGTGGAGGCGGGGATCGTCTTCGGAGAGGCGGGTGGATTTTTCCGGGGCGTCGATAACGAGGAAATTGCCGGTGGCGGTGTCCGGGAGATCGGAGCGGAGGAGGCGCATGCCATCCATTTCCAGCCAATGACCGGCAGGAGCGGGAGTGAGGGGGGAGTGATAGTAGCCCTGGGCATCCGGGGCGGTCTCTGGCTCCCAGGCGGGCGAGGCGTAGCCGGCATGCAGGGCGGGGAGACCGTATTGGATGAGGTGCTGAATGCTATCAAGGGCGGCCCGGGCGGGGCAGATGAGGAGCGGATGGAGGGTGGGGGAAGGGTAGGTGGACATGGGGAAAAATGGGGAAATGGGAAAATTGAGAAATAGGGAAATTGGGCTGTTAGGTTTTATTTTCCAATTTTTGAATTTTTACATTTCCCCATTTCCCTCAGCGGACTTCGAGGCCGGCGGCGCGGGCGCTGGCTTCGAGTTTTTCCTGCATCCAGCCTGCGATGCGGTTGTCGGTTTGGGTGAGGGCGGCCTCGAAGGCGTTGGGGGCGAGGGCGGCGATGCCATCGCCGCCATGGGAGGAGGCCCAGTTTTCCACGGCGATTTGGGCGAGGTCGTCCGTGAAAGTGGAGGTGATGGAGCCGGGGATGTTGGTGAGGCGGGGCATGCGACCGGCATTGTCAGACAGGCGGAGGAGACGGCGGGCGGGGAGGAGGCCGGCGCGGTGGAGGTTGGCGGAGAAGATGCGGCGGGAGATCCATTTGTTGACGGCGGCGTAAAAGGCGGCGGCTTTGAGATGGCGGGCCTGATAGATATTGAGTGCGGCGACGATGCGGGCGGCGATGGTGCCGCGCAGGGCATTGGCGCGGGCGGCGGCACGCTGGCCGGATTTGGTGGTGGCGGCAGGCCCGCGGGCGGCGGCGGAGGCGAGGGAGGAGGAGGCGGCGACCTGGGTTTTCAGATAGGTTTCGATCTTTTGGCGGTCGCCTTTGGGGATGTTATTGAGAGCGGCTTCGACCCAATAGCGCATGATTTTTTGGAGGGAGTCTTCGAGGGATTTCCCGCGCAGGGCCCGCTGCTGCACCCAGGATTGGAGGGAGGTGAGAGCAGAGACGTCTGTGACGGTGATGGCGGCTTCCATGGGGGAAAATTGGGAAATGGAAAATGTTGGAACGTTGAACATTGAACGTTGAACATTGAACATTGAATGGGGGACGTTGAATGGGGGACGTTGAATGAGGTCAGGTAATTTTTTCGAGGGATAGCTCGAGCTGCTGGCCTAGCTGTTGGTAGTCGAGGATGCGGTAGGGGGTGGCATCGGTGGGGGTGTTGTAGCCGAGGAGGAGGGTGGTCTTGTTGCGGAGGGGGAGGTAGGGGAGTCCGTCGGGGGCAGTGTCCTGGAGGAGGTGGAGGGTGAGGCGGTTTTCGGATTCGGTGAGGAGGCCGAGGACTTCGCGCTCGCGGAGGCGGGCGGGGCCCTGATGGACGTGATTGAGGATCTGGATGGTGTAGCCGGAAGGGGAGGCGGGGTAGGTGTCAGCCGCCGGGGGAAACCAGGCCATGAGGGGGCGGGCGGCGGCGTCCGTGGAAAAGTGGACGGCGGCGCGGGCGGCGACGTGGCGGAGGAGGGCGGGGAAGGACACTGGTGAGGTTGATGGTTGAAGAGTTGATGGTTGATGGTTGAGGGGTTGATGGTTGATGGTTGAGGGGTTGGACTATCAACTATCAACTATAAACCATCAACTTTTCCAAAAAAATGGCCCTGCCCCCATTTCTAGTGAGGACAGGGCCACCCCATTCCAAGGATCCAACAAATCTTTTTTTTACCCGAGCATGATGGCAAGGTGCTCTGGTTTTTCGATGGCGACCCCCCAGGAGATACCGACCTCATAGGTGAGCATGCGCTGGCCGGGCCAGGCGCAGAGTTCGAAGCTGAGGCCGGAGACGGGATCGGTGATGGTCTCGCGCAGGACGGCGAGATCCTGCTGATCCGGGGCGGCGGGGAGGCGGGTGCCGAGGAGGATGGCGTTGTCGGTGAAGGCGAGGTTGGCGGTAAAGTTATTGCCGATAGTCATGGCGGTGGTGGAGGCGGGGATGGCCTGACGCAAGCCGGGGGCGGCGATGACGATGGTGCCAGCGGCGGTAACGCCGGTGGTGACGACGTATTTGTTGGTATCGCCAGCAAAGGTGATGACATCCCCAGCAAGGACGGTGCCGGTGCCGGTGATGATAGGGATGCTGGTGGTGCCAATGGCGAAACCGGCGGCACTGCTGGTGTAGCTGGTGCCGGTGCCCTTGGTGACGGTGGAGATGATGTTATCCTCGCGGATGGCAAAGCCGTTGACATCGATGAGGACGCCCTGATTCCCGGTGCTGGCAGCAAGGGTGTTGTTGGCGGTGAGGGGATTGTTAAGCAGGGTGCGCAGGGCGGCTCCGGCGGTGGTGTTGATGACGAGGGATCGGCCACTGGCAGGAGCGCCATTGTCGTCGAGGATTTTCCTGACCTGGGCGCTTTCTCCCAAGTTAGTGGCGAAGGCGGTGGTGCCTGCGGTGCCATAGGCCCGGCTGGCGGCAACACGGGCAGCCGCCCAGATATCGGTGCTGATTTCCGCGATGGCAGCACGATAGGCCTGGGCGATCTGCTGCTGCATGATGGTGAGCATGCCAGGGCCGCGATTGAGGGATTTTTGCTCCTCACCGGTCCAGCTGAAGGGGAAACAGCGGGACTTGCTGAGGGTGAAAGCCACATTGCCAATGGTCTGGTCTGCCCGGGTGGGGAAGGCCATGGCAGGGGTGATGTCGCGGCCAGCGGTGTTGACCGGGGCGACAGGGGAACGCAGGCTGGCGCCGACGGGCAGCTGGTCTGCGCTGCTATCGCGCATGACAGAGGGGATGAGGCCGCAGAGTTCGCGGCTGACTACGTCGAGTGCGGCGTAGGCGTCTGGGACAAGATTGGTGAAAGTGGACATGTGCTAGATAAGTGAGAGGTGGGGGTGAGGGCGGAGGGACGGAGGAGAGGGCGAGGTGTTAATTTTGAGAATGGGAGATGCGGCCACCGGCTTTGGAAAAAGCCATTTTTTCGACGGAGGAGAGGGTGCGGAAGGCTTCCAGGGTGATGGGGGCGGGGGTGGATCCGGTGAATGGGCCGTGGGGGATGGGTGGGGTGCCGCTGGCGGGGATGCCGCTAGCGGCGGCAAGGGCGATGGCTTCGGCTTTGATTTTCTCCGGCATCTCGGCGAGGGCGGTGGTGGCGGTGGCGAGGGCGGTCTCGCGCTCGGTGAGGGTGGTTTGGAGGGCGGTGAGTGCGGTCTCGCGCTCGGTGAGGGTGGCGGTGGCGGTGGCGAGGGCGGTTTCGCGTTCGGTGAGGGTGGTCTGGAGGGTGGCGAGGGCGGTCTCGGCGGCGAGGGCGCGGGTTTCGCATTTTTCAGCGAGGGCGAGGGCGGCAGCTAGCTTTTCTGCGGCGGCAGTGGCGGCGGGGCTGGGGCCGGAGTGAGCGGTAAAAGAGCGGAGGAAGGACATGGTAGAAATGGGGAAATTTAGAAATTTAGAAATTGGGAAATGTTGGAACGTTGAACATTGAACGTTGAACATTGAACATTGAATGATTGGGGGTGGGGGTCAAAGAGTGGCGAGGTGGACGGAGAGATCGGAGAGCCAGGCCTCGGCATCGGGGGCGGAGGTGATGCCATCGTGGAGGGCGGCGGGGGCGGCTTCGACTTCCCAGCTTTGGCCTTGCATGTCTTCGATAGTGACCTGGGGGCGGGTGGCGGTGATGCGAGCACGGAGGGCGGTGGAGAGGGTGGTGATGCCCTCCTCGACGAGGCTATACCAATCGGCGGACCAAGGGATGCCGGGGGTGCCGAGGCCTTTGTATTTGCCATCGGTGAAGAGACGGGCCTGGATGCCCATCTGGGTGTAGGCAGCGGAGGAATCGTAGGTGGTGGCCATGACTCCGATGCTGCCGATGATGGATCCGGGCATGCACAGGATGAGGCCGGCGGCATTGGCGAAGATGTAAGCAAGGCTGCAACAGTAGCCGGTGACGAGGGAGATGACGGGGACGGTGATGCCGGTGAGGGCGGCGATGACGCCATCCATGCCTGTAACATAGCCGCCAGGGCTGTCCCAGAGGAGGGCGACGCCACGGACGCGGGGATCCGTGGCGGCGGTGCGGGCGAGATCGGCGAGGCGGTCGATGTTATAATAACCGCAAAAGGCTTCCAGTTCCGGGTCTGCGCCCTTTAGCAGGACGCCGCAGATGGGGAGGACGAGGAGGCCGGTGGCGGCATCGAATCGGGGATCGTAGGCTTCATCGGCGATTTCCTGACAGTATTCAATCCATGTGCCGCAGGTGGATGGCTGGTGGGTGAGGAGGGTGAGCTCGGCGGCGGCGTGGTGATCTGGATGGATGGCCCAGATGGCGGCAGGCGGGGCGGTGAGGGGGCCGGGATGATCGTGGGCGGCGGAAAGTGTGATCATAAATTGTGACAAGTGGGGGGAGAAATGGGGGGAGAACTAGCTTTTTGCTTTTTGGCAGAGTTGCCAGTCTTCTTCGCCGGGACGTTTAATTTCGTAGGTTGGATGCAGTTGTGAAAAAAGCACCTTCCCTATGTTTGCCACATAGATTCCCTCGCAATCTATGCTGGTGACAATCCCCCAGGAATCAGAGCCAATTTGACGGATCGCGCACCCCGGCGGCACTTCTTTAGGGCCGAGAAAGATCATTTCCGGCATGGGAAAGAGACGGATTTCCGGGTAATCTTCCACCATATCAGCATACCATATGGCATTATTATCCGGCCCATCCCATCCTTTCTCATAGTGCTTTACTTCAAAAGGTAGATCATTTTCAATAATATCAGCAATGAGACGGCATCGTTCGGGCAGGTTCATAATTTTTTAGCTAGCTGGATTTTTGGAGGTTTTCAAACAGGGCGCGGAATTGCTGGAGGGTGGACTCCGCAGTGGGGGCGGCGGTGGACTGGGCGGGGAGCCAGCCGGTGAGATCGCCGGGCTGGAGACCGGGGGTGGTGGCTTCGAGATTGCGACAATAGGCGATTTCGTGGGCGGACTGGGTGATCTCATCTTCCCAATCGAGGCCGATCTCATCATAGTAGGCGGCGAGGGTGGTCATGAGGGCGGCGCGGAGCTCGATGGAGAGGCGACCGATGCGGCCAATGTCGGCGGTGATGTTGCGGGGCGGGCACCATTTGACGCTCCACATTTGCTGGGGGCTCATGCCGCGCGGGGGCGGGGGGAGGCGTCCGGCTTTGATCTCCTTACTGATAGCATAGACCCAAAACCGCTGGCAGAAGGGACGGAGGTGATTGTTATACTGATCGACGATAAATTTGACGAGGGCCTCGAGGAGGATGCGGGACCAGGCACCACCGGGGTCGTCCATGAAGAATAGGAGCTGGTGGGGGACGCCGATCCCGGCGGCGATGTCGCGCATGAGGTCGGCCTTGAAGGCCATGATGTTGGGGTGGGGGCGGTCGTCGTGCAGGACATCCAAGGGGACCTGGGAAAAGATGCCGGAGGAGACAAAATCCTCGAAATTAAGGGCGGGCGGGTTGGGGCTGTCAGTGGTGAGGGCGGCGAAGCTATCCGGCGCGGAGAATGGATCTGCGGTGATAGGACCGGCGAGGCCGAGGGCACTGGGGGGCATGCCATGCGGCGTATCCTGCCGGCGGGTGATGGCGACGGCGGACGCGGCTTTGATAGCGGTTTTGAGATTTCCGGTGATCTCAATGATATCGCGGATGTGATTGATGGCGGGGGCGAGGGCGGTGACGCCGCGACGGGCCCCGAGGGTGTGGCGATTGGCGTGATGGTAGACCTGACGGCTATCGAGGACGATGCCGGATTTTCCCCGGGTGCCGGGGAAGTGATAGGCGAGGGGAAAGCCGTTGGCATCGCTGCGGATGCCGTCATACCAATCATCCTCCGGAGCATTGGGGGAGGGGGCATTTTCCGGGCGACCGCTGACGGTGTGGGCTCCCCGGGAGGCGATGCGGGCGGCTCCCTCGGTGGTCTCCGTGAAGACGGAAAAGAGCTCGCCCCGGATGAGGCGGTTTTCGATGGTGGCGACTTGATATTGATAGAAGTCGTGGGTGCCTGCGGCATCGAAGATGAGAGGGGAACCGGCAACGCGTTGGAAGGCGGCTTCAAGGAGAGTATTGTAGGCGGGATCGCCGGTGCGGGCCTGGGGGCGGAGGGCACCGACGATGCGGGCGAGGGGCTTGAGTGCGGCGGCTAGGCCGGTATTGGCGGCGAGGGTCTGGGCGTGGACGTCAAGATCGATCCGGGCGTAAGGGGTGAGTTGATAGGCGGGATCTGCCGCGAAAGTGAAAATGGGCTTGCGGGTGGAGGTGCGGTTAGTGCCCCACCAGGCTCCGATGGCACGGGGGGTAGGTGCGGGAGTGGCTGGGGCTACGGCAGCGGGGGACTGTGAGGACGGGATTGACGGAGTTGACGTGATTGACGGGGTGGCGCGTGGGGCAGCCGCCGCAGGGGGGCGGGGCTTGGATCGGGTGCGGTTGCGGGACATAACAAATAGTGACTAGGGACCGGTGAGCCAGGCCCCATCCATGCGGAGGGTGTGGCCAAGGCTGTTGGCGGGGATGCTGGCGGTGGTGGCGGCGGGATCCGTCTCCCGGAGGGTTTGGACCTGCTCACAGGCGGCGAGGATGATGCCGGCGTCCTCGATGGAGAGAGTGGCGCTCTGCCCGAGTGCGGAAAGGCTAGTGGTCATGCCGAGGGCGACCTGCTCGGCAGAGGCTTGGATGGCGGCGACTTCTGCGGGGGTTTTCCGCAGAAATAGCCGGAAGATGACGGGCTGGGCGAGAGGCATACTGGGGAGCGGAGGTCAAAGCGGAGGGGTAGTCATGCTGCATGGGCGTTGGTTTTTGGTAGGGCTTCGTGGAGGACTTTGAGCATTTTTAAGCAGTCGCCAAAGTTGTTGCGAAGACCGGCGGGGACATACCACCGGCGGATTTCCTGCGCGGGGCCTCCATTGCGGGGCTTGTGCATGATGGTGCCGTATCGCTCGGCCTGGAGTTCCATGAGAAAATTGTTGTAGGGGATTTGGTTTTCCTCGAGGGTGGCGTCTGGATCATAGCGGGGAAAGAGGATGCGGGGGAGGGCGCGGGCCTGGGTTTGGGTTTTGCTATCGGGGGCTCCGGGGGTGGGATCGAAGGCGAGTTGGTAGTGGTAGAGTTCGGATTTAAAATCAGGATCCCGGAAAAGGATGAGGGGGAGGCTGATGGTATCCGAGAGGGTGGCGGAGGATGTTTTGAGGAGGACATCCAACTGATTGGCCCCACGGCCTTTCATGGGCACCCATTTATAACGGATGTTGCCGCCATTCCGCACCATGCCGGCGCGGTGAATGAATTTGTAAACGGTGGTGGCGGTGGGGTCTACCTCATCGCCTTTGGCACGGTGGCCGCTATCAATGACGGCATGAGTGACAAAGACGGGGGGCACGATGCCGCTAGGGAACCGCTCGAGATTGGCAGCGGTATCTGCAAGGCGAACGGGGATGGGACGTTGCCGGATGGTTTCTAGTTCCTCGGTGTCCTGGGCTTCGCCCCAGTCGAGGACAAAGAGATCGCCCCGGGAATTGAAAGCGGATAGCACCCAAGGGAAATAACTGGCGTCTTTTTGGACGTCGGCAGCAAGGCCGACGATGCTGGGGATGATAGGACAGATGCCTCGCCCATAGTGGGAGGCGTGGCGGATGAGGCTTTCGAGGGTGCGGGAGGATCCGTCTTTTTCCAGGGCGCGGGGCTCGGCAAGGTGGGACCGGCGGGCCCCGGCATAACGGGTCTCCCCATCGCGCTGGGCCTGGAGGAGGGAGGTCATGACAAAACCCCAGGAGGAGGCTTTGCCAAAGAGCACGGCGAGGTCCGTGACAAGGGCGGACCATACGTGGCGGGAGACAGGGCGGGTGGTGGGGACGTGGCGACCGGCGTTGAAAAAAGCGGATTTTGCGGAGATGCTATCGGCGATCTGGAATTGGCAGGAGGGGCATTCCCAGAAGGTTTCTTCGGCGACGCGGTCGAGGTCGAGGTCTCCGGCGAGGTCGCGGCAGTGTTCGGTTTTCAGGTTGTGCTCACTGATAGGGTGCTCGATGCCGCAGCCAGGGCAGGGGCAACGGAATTCCCGCTGATCACCGCGAAGATAGTGGCGGTGGATGCGGGTGCGGGGCTGGGCGGTTTCCGATGAGGCCTGGGGATCGTAGCGATTCAGGGGGCAACAGAGGCGGATGATTTTGGAGCCGCGGGCGTTTTTGGTGCGCTCGGCCTGGGCAATGTCGAGGTCCTGGGCTCCGCCTTTGAGGATCTCTTCCATGGTGTCGGATTCGTCTTCGACGAGGATGAGGATTTGCTTGTTGCGGAGCTGGTCTTCGGTGGGGGAGCCGAGGAAAATTTCAACGCCGGCGACTTTAAAATGGAGGGCGGCTTGCTTTTTGTCGCCAATGATAGCAGCCCCGAAAATTTGCTCAAGGTAGGGACGCCAGTAGACGGTGGAGACTTTCCGGGCCTCGGGATCGGAGCCGATGAGGTAGAGGATATTGCCGGGATCGTGACGGAGGCGGTGGACGCAGGCGGCGATGACGGTGGTGGAGATGCCGCCCGCGCTGGACTTCATGATGTTCAATTCGCGGGCGTCAGGATCGGCCAGGAAATCGAGGATGACGCGGGACTGGGGATTGAGGGAGAGGTCGAGGGGCTTGCCAGCATCGGTGGCCGATTGGCCGGCAGAGATGGTGAGGCGCTCCCGGATCCATTGCTCGATGGACATTTCCGGGGAGGGATTCCAGTGGCTGAGGAGGCGCTGGGCGATGGCACGATCAATGAGGTCTGGCGGCAGATCCACGGAGGGGAGCGGCTGGGCCAGATTGAGGTGATCGAGGAGGGAAAACATACTAGCTTGCTAGTTGGAATGCGACAGTTTCCAGACGGCTGCCGACAGCGGCAAAGAAATGGCGACAGAATTCTGCGAAGGTTTCGCGGGAGGAGGCAGCGGCGAGGACTTCGCGTCGGCAGGCGAGCAATTCCTCGGCGAGGTGGCGGGGGAGCTTGCGGTGGATGGCGTCGATGCGGTCGTTGATGAGCTGGAGCATGCGGGCATCGGCATCGCCTGATTTACGGGCCCGCTCCTGGGCTTGCTGGAAAGCGGTGAGGGCGGCGAAATAGTTGCGCTCCATGGTGGGGAGGCTGTAGCTTTGAGCCGGATCCAGCTTTGCTTTTGAGTAACGGTCAAGGATGTTTTTCAGCATTTCCTCCGCCGTGGCGAGGGGATCTTCCGTGTTGGAATCAGTGGGGGACGTGGGCGACGCTGATTCTGGATTGTGAAATGTTGGAAAGGAGATGGGAAGGATATCGGGAACAAGGGTGGGACCGACAGCTTGCGGGACTGGAAGGACAGAATGGAGGGCGTCAAGGATCCAGGGCGGAGGTTTCCGGGTTTTTGTGGGCGGCGGCATTGAGGAATTGCTCCGATAGTGCGCTGCATACCATTCCGCCAAAGCCGCAGGATTTTCCCACGGCACGGGCACACCGTCGATTTCTGCAATTTGATTGCAGCGGTCAATGGTTTTTGTGGACGTCTTAAAGGCCGCAGCCAGTTCCAATCGAGATTTCACATTTAGGGACAGGAGTCAAAGACAGAGACAGAAACATCTAAGCTTTCTTTTACCAGATATCGTGAATGCGGGAACC
>Ga0209190_1002420_pt1 | contig 12547 bp, 3 predicted proteins | sample M_140205_XF_Meta_FD_187315 | JGI IMG/M metagenome (GOLD analysis project Ga0209190, IMG submission 187315) | Freshwater microbial communities from Lake Montjoie, Canada to study carbon cycling - M_140205_XF_MetaG (SPAdes) (version 2) | ecosystem: Environmental > Aquatic > Freshwater > Lake... | reverse complement strand
ATATTATAGATTATATAAATTTATATATAATTTCATAAATATTATAATTTTGCTTACTTGTAGAGTTTGAATTATTATTAATAATTTTTTTGCTATAAAAATATAAATTATGCTTATCAATATAGTTATTCAAATCAGGAAAGTAACAATCACATTCAAATTCAGTATCTAAATACGTAATAATAATTTCATTAATATTGAAAATACTATTATCTTCTTTCTTATAATTATTCAAAAAAAGTTCATAAATTTCAGCACCACCAATAATCCACAATTCAGAATAATTTTTTAATTTAACAAAATCTTCCAAATCTTCCAATGTTGCAAAACTTTTAACAATATTTTTACAATCTAAATTATCTATAGTTAACGATTTAGATAAAATTAGATTGTCTCTATTAACAAGTCCTTTAATATTATTAAGACTTTCAAATGTTTTTCTTCCCATAATAACACCATTATTATTATTACCAACAGTTAATTTTTTAAATTTAGCCATATCACTTTTAATATCCCATAATAATGTATTATTTTTACCTATTCCTCTATTTTTACAATAAGCGACAATAATATTTACAATCATATTTATATAAAATTAAACTCTTATATTTATATAAATGTCAAATATATTTAAATTTTATATAAATAATAATAATACTTTCAATGAAGTTTATTTATTTATAAATAATAAATATTTAGTAGCTAATTCAAATTTACCAAGCATAAATGAACTAAATACTAATTATAATAACTACAATAGTTTTATATATAGTGAAATATACGAAAAGCATTTTAGTAAGGATTTTAATCATTATGATTTAATATATTTAAAAACATATAATACCAAACTAATATTTATTGATGATACCATATATATAGATGATACTATTGAAACCCTAAAATTAAAATTTATCAAACATTATAATAAAAAAGCCAACGAAGACAATAAAATATGTTTTGAAGAGCTATATTTTTATTGTTTGACAGAATCAAAATTAAATAAAATGGAATTATTTAATAATCTTACAGCTAATAATAAAAACGATTTAACACAAGAAAATTTGACAAATTATTTAATAAATATTAATGAAAGAAAAGAAATACTCGAAAGTTTAGAAAAGAAAGAAATATATAGTTACGAAGATATTGATAATATTAGAATTCAAAATATTAAAGAATTCATATCAATAGGTCAAAGCTTATTAAAGCCAGTACCCAATTTTATAGTTAATCCCTATGATTATTCTAGCACTGTTTCAAAATCATTAGATTCATTTATAACTACAAATAATTCAAATATGGTATTTGATTACGCTATATATAATAATACTATATATGTTTGTTTAGCAACTACATTGTTTGAAACATCAACAATTATTATAGACGATGAAGCTATTATAAAGACATACTTTCAATTTTTATATTCTAAAAATATTATTAATAAGAGAGATTTTATTGCGCAAAAAATAAGTATGGTAAAGAATAGTTCTGAATTAGTCGAAGATACTTACTTCAACAGCAAAAATCAATTCAAATCATTACTCTATAGAATTTATAATAATTCTAATAATTTAAAATATGAAAGCAGTGGTATTAAAAGTATTAATATAAATATTAATAGTGCTATAAACTATAATATTTCATTAGAAACTTTGTTCAAATTATTTACAAGCAGTGAACTATATCCATTTATTAAATACAATCCAGGCAAAAAAATGGAAAATTTATATCGACTTTTTTGCTCAAATGATATAACTAGTAAAAAAGTCCCGTTATTAAGCAAGACGCTAATACTGAAATATGCAAAATTTTTAGGGAAATCACATACAATCTCGTTTTATGTCAATTCTAAAGATGAATTATTTGTAACTAATGTTAATGAATTTCTTATAGAATTAGAGGACAATGGAATTATTAATGTTAAAATAGATTTTAAGGATGTTATAGATTTAAATAAGATTAATAATTTAATTGCTACTAATGTTAACAATATTATAAAATTTATTAGGAAATTTGTTGTTAATAATAGTATCGAATTATTTGATAATTTACTTAACAAAAATATTGAAATAAACTCTATAAATTATATTGCAAATATTAAAATTAAAGGTTCAATTAAACCAAACAATATATCGAATTGTAGCAGCTATTTGTTTAATACCATTACCTCTAATTCTAATGAAATAGTTATGCGTTATAAAAATGTGTCAAACTTTAGCATTATGAATTCTGAAGAATCATATATAATAGAACTTATTAAGCAAAAATTTAGCGAAACTGATATACTAGAGAAATTAAAAGATAACTTCAATTTATCAATTGAAGATGCTCGCACAAGATTAATAGATGTTATTAATTCTCTCAAATTATTACAAAATACCTTTAATCATAAAAAAATAACTATCAAAAATAATCCGGGATTTTTAACATTATATAAAAAAATTAATTCTAATCATCTCTCTATTAATATTGATAATATTGATAATATTAACTATTTAGACACAATTCCTATGTATATAGATTCACTCACTAAAATACTTTTTAGTGTTATTGAAGACGATTCCTTAAAATTAGAGATTAACAATATATGTAAAAAAATACAACCATTAGATGACACCAATGAAAAAACTTTTACAAATATAGAGGCTACTACTAATAAAAATATTACTCATTTATTAGAAGAGAATGATGATACAAATCCTGATATATATAGTGCACATAACGATTTAATGGATATACTTCTAGACGACGATGATGATGATGATGATGATGATGATGATGAGGAGGATAACGAGGATGATGATACAGAAAATGATGATGATGCAGAACAAATACAACAAAATGATCACATATTAAATAAATCTACAATTAGCGACATTAAACAAAATATAAAAACGAATGAAGAAGAGGATGATGACGAAGACTCTATAAAAGATATTATTAGTCAATATATTGATGATGATAATGATGATAATGATGATAATGATGAAAATACTGAAGAACCAATAAAAGAACCAATAAAAGAAACAATAAAAGAAACAATAAAAGAACCAATAAAAGAACCAATAAAAGAACCCGAGGAGACTAAAACTAAAGCAAAAGAATATAAAGACGACGATTTCAAAGAAATATCAGAGAAAAGCAATCCTATATTGAAAAGACTAATAAATAAGGAACCTAAATTATTTACAACAGACAAGAATAAATTTTATACGGAATATTCGAGATTATGTCCAGCAAATGTGAAAAAACAGCCTGTAATTTTAACAAAAGAAGAGAAAGACTATATAGATACTCATCATAGAAATTCGTATACAGAAAGTTATGAATATGGCACAAAAGAAGGAAATAAGTATTATTATATATGTCCAAGATATTGGGACCTTGAAAAAAACACTAGTTTAACCCACCAAGAAGTAATAAGTGGAAACTATGGAAAAGTCATTACTAAAAAAAATAAGAATGGAACCTATGATGGTAATATTATGGAATTTACAGATAAAAAATATCATATTGACGAAAAAGGAGATTATATAGATCACGTGCCTGGATTTTTAGATGAAAAACATAATAGAAATGGATATTGCTTACCGTGCTGCTTTAATAATAAGTTATGGAATAAATCACAACAAAAACAAAGACGCAATAAATGTTTAAATTTAGATTATACTACTAATGATAACAAAAAAGATTATTATAACTATATTAAAGGTCCCGAGAAAATACCACTAGAAAGAAATAAAATAGGCTTTTTACCACTAATTATTCAAAAAACATTACATTTTGATAATTTAGACTGTGTTACAAAGCAAGCACCAAATTTATTAAGAACACGGCGCCAATGTTTATTGCGTTATGGTGTTGAAAATAGTAACAAACAGTCATTTATTGCCTGTATTGCTGATTTATATCAAACATTGGTTCTAAATAATTCCAAGTCTGTCTCTATTAGTGAAATGAAAAAAATAATAATATCTAGCATTAGTATAGATAGCTTTATAAAATATAATAATGGAAATTTACCACATATTTTCATTTCTAAAAATTTTAATGAATTAGTTGACAATATCAAATTAGACAAATATACTTCAACTATTTTGTATAAGCAACTAGTATCAAAAGTTACAAATAAACTCGATGATAGTACACACATTATTTTTATTAAAAAGATTATTAATGGTTTCGAAAACTTCAAAACTTATTTAGAAAGCGACACATATATAGATTATACTTATTTATGGGATATAATATGTAAAAGTAATACTTCACTTTTTCCTAAGGGATTAAATTTAATTATATTAGATATTACAAATGAAGATACTACTGATAATGTTAAAATTGTATGCCCTAAGCAAAGTTATAGTAACGAATTTATTGATTTAAAAAAGAAATGCTTATTGTTAATACAAAAAAATGAATATTTTGAACCCATTTATTTAATAAATAATACTATTGACTACTATATTGTTAAAACCTTCAGTTTTGCAAATAGCGGAGAAGATAAATTACTAGAAAACTTTAAAAATATTTTAAATATTATTAGGAATTCAATAAATTCAAATTGCGTTAGCTCTATAACCGCAAAGACATCTGATGACACATTTTACGATTTTAAGCCAAATATTTATTTAGATAATATAATTAATATTATTATAAATTTGAAATATGATATTACTCATCAAATTTTAGATTACAATAATAAAGTTATAGGACTACTAATTAATAATAACATTGAACATGGATTTATACCTTGTTATCCATCTGCATTATCATCCACATACGAAAGTATACCATATAAAATGGTTGATGAAATAACTGATGAAGAATTAAATGACTATAATAATACAAAACATATATTAGAAAAGATTTATTCTTCAAGTAACTATAAAATTATTATTAAACCACTATACAAAATTATAGATGATAACTTAGTTATTGGTATTCTTACTAACGGTAATCAATTTATTCAATTAATTAAACCCGAATTTAACAATAGCGATGAACTTAAAGAAATAACTGATAAAAATTATGTTTATATTGATAAAAGTATACAAACAAATCTTAGCATTGATAACGAGCGTAATAATATGGTTAATAACATTAAATTAGAAACACAATTTTATAATAGCTTTAAGAATACTTTTAAAAAAATATTAGGAATACACAGGAATAATAGTTATAAAATAGGACTGCTAAAAATCATTAATAGCAATTCGATGTTATATTTGGATAAAATATCTAATATTTACAATTTACTTAAGGCAGTGGGGGAGAATTATGTAATATTTTCTAAGTACAATAAAAATATATTGAATAATATTAAAAAAATATCAACTTGTGTTGATGACGATGAATGTCATACATCATTTTGTATGAAGACAAATGATATATGTTCATTGATTATACCAAATAAAAATTTAATAAATGGAGAGAATAATGAAGAAATATACTATAGCCGATTATCAGATGAATTTGTAAGATATAATAAGTTCAAAAATTTTATTTTTGAAAACAATATATCATATAATTATGGGTCAGTAGAATATAATATTTTGCAAAATGAACTTTTACTATTTCATTCAACGCTAACGCAGGAATATTTTAAAGATTTAACAATTAACGGTAAACAAAATAATTTTAAAAATACATTTGATACATTAGGAATTGTAGAATCTAAAGATATTCTAAATTTTAATCATTTTAAAAAAGACAAAATTATTATTGCTGCTACAAAAGACAAATTACAAACAATCCAAGAATATTATGAAAAAAATAAATCTGACCCGTTAATAATACAATCTAAAGTCAAAGAACCAAAGTTATCTAAAACTATGAAATTAAGTGATACCTCGCAAGAATATAGTATTGACAATGAAGAAATAGCAGATAATATAAATTATATTGAAAAAAATAGCGATCCAAGTTTTAAATGTGATTTTTATAAAAACGTAGTTAGAGAGGGTATGCGACTTAATTTTAAAGAATTACTATATGAATTGGGTTTTAATTTACATAATAAAATATGTTCTTTTCAATTAATTTTAATTATTATTAAGCATAGCCAACAAAATAGTAATATTACAATAAATGATATAAAGAAAAAATTATTTGAGCTTTATAATAAGGATGTAAATTTTGAGATATTATGTTATATTTTATTAAAAAATAATAAAAAAAGTATACTCGAGAAAGTTATTAATAAAGAAATCAGTTTTCAAGATTTAATGTATAGTGATGAATATTATATAACATATATTGATATTTATATGTTAGCAAAAGAATATAATTTACCAATAATATTCTTATGTAATAGCGCTATAGATTTATCTATAACTGATGAAAATTATATTATATGCAATATAAATAAACTAAATCAGGAATATTATTTTATTAAAGTGCCTAGCAAATATTCGCGCAAAAAAGAGCATAATTATAAGCTACTTTTTAATAAACTATCAATCAAAATTAATATTGAAAATGATTTGATAGATACTACTAGTTATAAATTATATAGCAAGATTAAAAAACAGCTTAAGTTATTTATTAATCCATTAGAAAATTATATAACAAATTATGATTTGTCTAAGCTAACAAATACCAAATATAAATTGAGACAAGTCAAAAAAGTTGAAATAAAAAAATAAAATTACACAATATGTAACTGTAAGTATAACTGTAACTGTAAGTATAACTGTAACTGTAATGTTTTGTAAATCTCTAAAAATCTAACTCATAATCGTCGCTCTTCCCATTATTAACATTTTGCATAGTATTAACTGTTGCTTCAATTAATAAATTGTTAGTACTGCACTCATTACTAGATACTGCGTTTAGCTGGTCCATCAAAACCTTTTCATCCATTTTATCATCAACAGGAACAACCTCTTTATTAGGTTTAATGGTCATAATAAAGTCATTGTCGATTAATACTTTAAAACTACTTGTTCCATAATAGCCCTCTTGTCCACACATAACATTTGCCGAAACACCTTTCATATTATCAATTTCTCCGTGTTTTGCCGCTTTTAAAAACATCTCTGGTGTTTCCTCAAACGACGCCTTCGCAATTGCTCCAATATCATCATTATTAATACCGTGCCTAAAAATAGAAACCATTTTATCATTACATGTCATCCTATCTGCCAAAATTGTTAAATGGCGATAATTAATATATGTGCTATCAAATTCAATGACCTCTGAAAACTCATCAAATATACTTTGACGCGCTGCCTCAATGCCTAATACATTATAAATTTCAATAATATGATTTGAAATTGTTCTCGTCTTGTCAACAAAATCAAGGGCTAAGATTTCTAATAAATTACTACCAACAGTATCTAAAACCCATAAATCTTTCTTAATATATTTTGTATCAATTTCTTCAAAATTGTCCGAAATTTTTCGTAATGTCACCTTATTAATATTTTTAATACCGCGTAAAATAAGATTATCAAGTAATTCATCTTGTAAATTTCTCAGTAAATAAATTTCATCACTCTGATCAAGTGTTTCTAAAACATTTTTGTTCTTCTTTTTCTTCAAAAGTTGAAGATTTCTATTAATCCTAATTCTAAAAATTAATTTATCAGAATTATAATCTGTATACATACAGGTCAAATTATTATAACTATTCATTAAAGCAAAATGAATGTCGTCCATCGAAATATTTTTATCTAACATTTCTATTTTATTCATAGCCATTCTAATAATCCACTTCGATTTTTCTTTATCTTTATTTACATCATAACTACTATTACATTCATCTAATATTTTTTCAAATTCATTATATTCTTTCATCATAGTTACATCATCTGCTATTAAAGAATTCATATCATCCGGGTCAAAGCAAATCTCAATTGACTCCACAAGCGACCGTAATTTAGTATTTTCAATCTTTGTAATATATTCTTTAACTTTATTTTGGTCATAACTTTCGGGTTTATTTAAATAAATAGAACACGATAAGCTTTTAGGATTATCACTTAAAGACAAGATTTCCTCAATACGAGGAACACCACGCGTTACATTGGATTTTGAACTTACACCAGCAAAATGAAAGGTGTTTAGAGTTAATTGTGTTGTAGGTTCACCAATGCTTTGTGCCGCAATCATACCAACCATTTCACCTGGTGCTATTAATGATTTCTTATATGCATTATTAATAACAGTCATTAATATTTCAATAGATTTACGAGTAAGACGCTTATATAATAATAAATCTTTCGGGCTTAAATAGTAAAAGTATAAAACTTTAAATAGCTTATTTGGTTTACAATAATTGAGCTTATTTAAATTATCATAATTTGCTTCTATCATTTCAAATACTTCTAATGGTGTAATGTCAATAATTACATTTTCCTCTTGATTTCCTGCTATATTATTAATAATATGAGTAAATGCGACAGGCACATTTACAGATGGCTTATAAATAGCATTGAAAATTTTAGCAATTACATCTTCGCGCGCTTGTAACATATAATCGATGTAATATTTGCATTTTTTATCTAATTCGGGCTTTTGCTTTCTAAATTTGCTATAGGCCTGTTTAGTGTATAGTGTTCCATAAATGGAGTCTTTCGAATAATCGTTAGGCATTTGGTAATGTCCATAAATTTCCTCAATAGACATATTAACAAATGGAACTTGTTGCGACTCAACTCTAACAGGGTCAAAGCTATCATCTCCATAATTAAATTGAATAATTTTGTTTTTATTGTTACGAACGGTCATGTCATAATGTACCATTAAGTCTTCTAAACCTTTAATTAGTCGGCGTTGAATATAGCCAGTTTGGCTCGTTTTGCACGCAGTATCAATCAAACCAACACGCCCACCCATAGCATGAAAGAATAGTTCATCAGGATTTAATCCGCTAATAAACGAATTTTCAACAAATCCGCGAGCGTTTGGTGAATCATCATATTTAGTATAATGTGGTAATGTTCTATCCTCAAAACCATAAGGAATACGTTTTCCATCTACATTTTGTTGTCCTAAACACGAAATCATTTGTGAAATATTTAAGTCACTGCCTTTTGAACCAGCATTTACCATCGTTACAAAACGATTGTTAGTATTAAGATTTTGGCGACCTAATTTACCAGCCTCAAAAGAAGCCTTATTTAAAATATTATTAATGCGTGTTTCAAATTCTTGGACATTTGAGCGTCCTGTTTTATTCTCAAAAATACCTAAATGAGTTTCATCTATTAAAGATTTTACCTCTATTTTCTTCTTATTAATTGTTTCATTGATTTTTTCATTTGTTTCTTTATCCGCAATAAGATCGCTAATTCCTACACTGTATCCGTGAATTTTCATATATTCAGTTACAACATCTTGTAAATTATTAATAAAATCACAAGCACTGTCAACCCCATAGTCATTATTAATTCTATGAATTAATCCACGAGTTGTATCTCCAAGAATACCCTTTTCAATGTGTCCACGATTAATGGTTCCTTTATTAATTTCTAATACATTATTTGAGTTTTTATAATCCTCAGTTGTTTCATTAAATTGCTTTGTTTTGTATTTTAAAGTAATATTTGGAATAATTTGACTTAATAATGAAAAACTACTTTGTATAGGAATATCAAAATTAATTTTTGTTAAATCAATCGTTTTAAGATGCGCCATTATATTCATTGCAGTTCGAGAATTGAAAGTAATATTTTCTCGTGTAAATAAGTATGTGCTTAATAACGAGTCTTGGAAAATACCAACAATCGATTTATTATTTGCCGGACTAATAATTTGATATTTAACAGCCGCCAATGTTTTGAGCTCAATTTCCGACTCATCATCTTGTGGCATATGTAAATTCATTTCATCACCGTCAAAGTCAGCATTATATGGTTTAGTATCAGCAACGTTCATTCTAAATGTGTCTCCTCTCATCATTACTTTAGCAATATGACACATCATCGACATCCGGTGAAGTGTTGGTTGACGATTAAAAAGCACAGCATCACCATTTAAAATATGACGATGTACAATATCACCTATTTCTAATTTAATTGATTCGCGATCAACATAACGCAAACTAATGCAGTCGCCATTTTTCTTCTCATAAATTTTTGCTCCGGGATGTACATCTGGACCGTTTAAAATTAATTTATACAAATAATTCATATTTTGCGCATTAACAGTAATTGGTTTTGTCAAATTTTTTGCAATTTTTAACGGAACACCTAACTCATTAATTGATAAATTAGGATCTGGTGTAATAACTGAACGCGCACTATAATCTACGCGTTTTCCCATCAAATTGCCTCGGACTCTACCGCTTTTACCATTTAAACGTTCTTTAATTGCTTTTAATGGACGACCAGACCTCTGAGCAACTGCCGCTACACCCGGAATTTTATTGTCAACAAGAGTAGCAATATAATATTGCAATACTGTTGTCCAATCATCGATAACATTAGACCCCGATTTTTGCTCGATTTTTTCCTGTAACATTTTATTTGCCTTCACAATATTAATAATAATATGTGTTAAATCGTCTTCACTCCGCTGTTGTGCATCATGTTTAATTGATGGTCGCACTTGTGGTGGCGGAACAGCCAATACTTGACAAATCATCCACTCAGGTCGCGACCAGATTGGACTAAATCCCATAAATTGAACATCTTCGTCTGAAATTTTCTTAAAAATTTTAAGCATTATTTCTGGAATGATTTTCATCGCCATTTTAGAGTCCTCTTTCTTAAAATCGTAATTATTAAATTCTTCTTCCTTATCATTCCACTCAGCAATAATTGTTGCTAAACCTTCTTTTCTAAGTTTTGGCTGTAAACATCCGCAACCATTATGTGAATCTTCACCACACCTGTGCTTCTTACTTGCCAGTGAAAATACTTTTGTCCATCGAGCATCAGCATTTAATTCTAATAAATAATTATATTTTTCCTTATCAATTAATAACTTGCTGCATTTAATACAAATACATCTGCAGATTTTCATAATGGTTGATAAATATTGAATATAATATACAGGTCTTGCTAAGTTAATATGTCCAAAATATCCAGGCGACTGAACATAATCAAGTCCATCCGTAGGACATATCATACCCGCATCTAAAACACCCATACGAGGGTCAAAAAGTCCCCCTAATACCGGTTTATTGTTTATATGAGTATCCCTGTTTGTTATTTCGACAACTGACCCTTTTTGAATTTCATAGGGGCTTAAAATACTAAACTGAATACCGATGATTTTAGATGGTTTCTTATTTTCAAAATCAGTCATTCTTTTATAATAGTTAAATAATATTTAAATAATATTTATTCAATTTTTAATTTTTATTAAATTAAAAATTGATTTTTTTATTATTTAATATAATATAATTTAATAATAAAACTATTATGCCTCATAAACATTGCACTAGAACTAAGACAGCAAGTATTCCAAAAATTACTTATTCATATGATAACAGTAATTCGGATATTGTCTCAATAACTAGTGGTTCGGATTTTGAATATTTTGATAATAGTTCCGAAAATGAATCTATTGATAGTTCCGAAAATGAATCTATTGATAGTTCCGATAATGAATCTATTGATAGTTCCAATAATGAATCTACTAATGGTTTTAATAAGCGTGATTATTATAAATTTTTGCACCAACTATATCCTTCGCGTTATAGTAAAAATAAATATATTAATGAAGCAAACGAAGCAAATGAAAGAAAAAATCACGAAAATCAGAACAAACGAGCAAAAAAAACACATTGTCAACATTTTGATAATACTTCTTTAAATAGTCCTATGAGCAATCATAGTTTATTTAATAGTAAAATCATTAAAAAAAAGCATAAAAAAGTTTATAAGAAAAATGTTATAAGTGATTCAGATGACGAATGCAGCGCAGCTGAAGAAGAGAGTGACAAAGATGAGAATACAAAATATGAAAAAACTTTGTTATCTGAAGGCTTCAAAACGCTTTTTCAAAACATTAATAAATCTGATAGAAATAAAAATATTAATATTATTGTAAACTTAAAAAAAGGTGAAAACAATATTTATAATAATGAAAACAGTGAACCTCTCTTATATCAAGAGGTCGACGATGATACTAATGATACTAATGATACTAATGACAATAATGATATTAATGACATTAATGATGAGGAAAAAGAGGCAAATAATAAAGAAACACACAAAACTATTCAAAAAGATGATGTAGTTCCGGCTCCACCAAAAGTATCAAATAGGAATTATAGAGTATTTGATAAAATTTTAAACAACGAGGAAGCAGAGTCAGAATATTTTAAAAATTGTTTATCTAAAAAGTTACAATTGGAAGCAATTGCTAAATTAGAAAAACTTAAAGACTTAACTAAAATCAGCAAGCCTTACTTACTTCATTTGGTTGACCTTGATATTCCTGACCAATATAAAGCGTGTGCTTTAAGAAAAATCAATATTATGCGCTTAATGTCTGGAAGCGGAAATAGTGAATATTATAAAATTAAGTCATGGGTAGACTCGTTTTTGAAAATTCCGTTTAATAAATATAATAATTTGCCTATTAGTTTTGCTGA
>Ga0209190_1002418_pt1 | contig 12556 bp, 12 predicted proteins | sample M_140205_XF_Meta_FD_187315 | JGI IMG/M metagenome (GOLD analysis project Ga0209190, IMG submission 187315) | Freshwater microbial communities from Lake Montjoie, Canada to study carbon cycling - M_140205_XF_MetaG (SPAdes) (version 2) | ecosystem: Environmental > Aquatic > Freshwater > Lake... | reverse complement strand
CTAAAGCGTCGGTGCTTCCGTAATTCACGAGTTTTTGACCTAAAACGCCTTTGCCACTTACTCTAATTGTGATATCTGCACCAACCATAACTCTACGGTCAATGACGGTTTGGAGTGATGGCACTTGCACGTTAAACACGAGAGAGGTAGTGCTTTCAGCTACGACATTATTACGTTGATGTGTGATTGTCTCACCACCTTTGACGACACCGTAATTAATTTTGTCTTGAACCATAAGACGACTATCTTTTATGAGGGTTGTAGTAAAATCCATATATATAATATAAGATATAAAAAAAATTATTATAATATTTATAATAATTTTTTTAGATATATTCTTTGAATTATTAATAACCCATAATATTCTTAATTATTTTATAATATTTTTTATCAGTATAATAAATATAATTTTTAGATGGTCTATTATATTCACATTCTTTGTAATATTCACTGTATTTATATATATTATATTGATTGTATTCATACCATAATTTATAATTATTATTAAAGTATTTTTCAACTAAACATTTATATTTAAATAAATCATATTGAGTTATATTATAAGTATATTTTAACATATTAATTAGATATTTAATAGCCATAATAGTTCCAGTTTCTCCTTTTCTTTTATAATTTTTAATAGCATAGAAATTAGTTGTTTTTGATAATGTTATTTGACCTGCTTTAACATAATTATTAAATAGTTCAGTAAATTTCCGTTCAATATATCTTATATAAGTAAAATCTTCTTTTAATTGTGCTTTGCTTATATTATTTTTTCTAATATAATCTATACAATATAATAAACGAAGAGGTAGATTATATTGGTTTGAAAGTTGTTCCAATGAGAGTTCCATTTTATATTAATATATATAATGATATTCTTTTAAGTGTTTTTTTAATTAAAATAATATTAAACTATTTAAAGACTTAATTTAGATAAGAAGTGTTATTGAAATCTTTACGCCTAAACAATAATTTCAAATTACCACTACAAGCAGACGCTAATCTAAATGGATTTAAATTACCGTAAGCATCTTTCCAATAAACGCTAATATCTAAGCTATTTAATGGTATATCACTGGTAATATCAATAAGTCTATATTCCCCACTTGGCACATAGGTAATCGTATTTTTATACGTATTATTAACAGCAAAACCTACTTCAAAATCTGTAATTTGAGATGATAAATTTGAATTATTACCAAATGATGATAAATAAGTCCCGTCTAATGCTTTTGGTGGGCTCGTTAGAGTAGGTAATACAGGTATTAAACCAGAAGCAAATACAATTGATTTAATAGGGTTCCATAAAGCAATATCTAATTGTTCGCTAGTCATAATTACATCATAATTAGCGGTAATTAAATTAGGAGGTGTTAATCTATTTTGTAAATTATTAAATGTTTCATATACTCTTAATCTGTATTGGAGCGGTGTTGATGCTGGATTAGGAACTGGTAATCCGTAATCATACCAATCAAAACCGGCTAATAATCTTTGAAGTGGTCCGTTGACATATACTGAAAATGTCCCCGCTGTTGGTGTAGAAAATGCTCCATTAATAAAACAACGACTATCTGCGTGAAATTTAATTGTATTAGTGGGTGCATCATACGTAAATGTAGGAGGTGATATATCTACATAAGGTTTTCCAGGGATTGAATTGAGTATTGTCTTGAGCCGTTCATTAACCATATTTAAAAAATTTTGATAACAATAACAATAATAATATTCGTTTAATTCTTGAGACGCTCCTACCGGTTCAACTGGATATACTGCTTGAAAATTAGATGTGCTCCAATATATATTTTCTACATATTCGTTTCCTCCAAATGTTAATGCAACTTTATAAATTGTTTTATCTTTATTACCTTGATTTGGTTCTATTATAGGTATAAATACAGGTAGAGTAGGAGTATCTAATTGAAAACGAACTACACTAAAAAAATATTTATTTGGTTTTAAAATATAGGGATTATTACGAATTTCATTAAAGGTGAGTGTCTTTGGTAAATTTATCCCGATCCAGTCATTATTGACTATATCTAAATCTACGTAAATATGACTGGCATCTGGGTCTTCAAGTTTATCCTTTGTATTTAATTGAATTGACATATATATTAAATCTTAGATTTTAATATTAAGATATTTATATTAAATTATTTACTAAAATATAATATATTTTATAAGGTTTTTAACTATATATAATAAGTTATTTAATAATAAATATCTTATTATATATTTAATGTTAATAATAAATTTATTATTAACATTAAATAACTTTTTTATATATTTTTAGATATTTATATATAATTATCTTATAATGATTTTAAATATTTTATGTATTCTTCTGCATATAAAACCGCACATTTATAATTTTCATCTGTATCTTCATTAATTTTGTAATCTCTAATAAATTTCTTTAGAATTTTCTTAGTATCTGTTAAATTTTTATTTTTGTATTCTGTATATACATCAAATAAATCGTTGCATAAATCAAAAAGATTTATTTCGTATTTATCTTCAATAATTGTTTCTATATTATTATAAAATGTTTGGTAATCGTATCCTTTTTTAAATTTATATTTCATATTATCTGGTTTTATATTGTCTTTATATAAATCTTCTAAAAATCTAATAATTTCTTTAATGATTAAACCATATTTAAAATTATCGTTCTTATGTTCTATTTTATTATTTTTTTGAAATTCTTTGATACTATCAATATATTTATCTTCTAATAATTTACAAATAAATTTAATTTGGTCTTCTATATCTTCTACGTCTTCTAATCTATAAGAAACTATATCAATCATTTCTTCTAAATCAAAAACATTTCCGGCGTCTTCAAATTCTCTCATTTCTTTATCTATTCCTTTCGGTCTAAATATTTTATGAGTAGTGTAAAAAGTTAAGAATTCATTAAAATTTTCAAAAACAAACTTCATATATATAATATATATATATAATAAATCTTTAAATAAAAAACTAATTAAAAATATTCTTAAACTATTTAAAGAAATATTTTAAGAATATTTCTTTAAATCAAAATTCTTATAGTATTATTTTCCTAAAATCTTGCCCTTAAAATACAAACTCTATAGAGAAAATTCAAAAAATCCTATATACTTTGTTTTTAACGGGCAACATTTTAGGCATAAAAATCTATTACAATTATATGTCTAATAATTGTAATATGTGTTATAAAGAAAAAAATAATAAAGAATTAATAATTACTTGTAAAAAATGTAGTAAATTGATATGTGAAGGATGTTTTTCAGGTGATTTATTAGGTGGTATGATATGTAGAGTATGTTTAATACAAAAAATGAAGAATAAATTATATAGTTTAATTGAAACTATTGATTATTTACGATATGAAATAAAAGAATTAGAAAATATTAAACCTTAATATAATCTTTTTGTGTCTGTGTATTATGTCCCATTGATGTTGCATCCTGTTTCATTTCATCAGTTATATTTCCATATTTATAACTTAAATAGATATGGCGGAGCATACTTGAACCAATTTTACGACCAAATATTTTATTTAATATATATGTAATACTATTAATTTTATCTAATGGTGTCCCATTATAATAAACTAAGAAAGGCACATCATATTTTTTAGATTTAATTAATGGATGGTGTTTTAAATATAAATGTAATACATCCTGTAATTCTTTAGGTATTTCCTCAATTTGTTGTCCGTGTGTATTGGCTGTTTTATATACATTAAAAGTGAATGTATCAGCATCCACATCGTAATAATTTCTGGTTTTTTCAGTTATATTTATACCTTTAACTGCATTCATTTTTTGATAATCACTATTACGTCTTGGTGGTATTAATACATATAATGATAATATAACAAAATTTAATAAAACATTGTATTGATTTTCATTTTTTAATTTTTTTGGTAGTTTTTTAACATCTTCTAATAAATTATTATATTTTTCTTTTACATCATCCCATTCAATCCAATTTTTTTCTTGTGCTTCACTTTTAATATCAGTAGGTGTTTGTTTTATTGTTGTATTAATATCCATCATCATTTTATAATATTTATCATATAATTTTTTGTGTTTAGGTTCAGTTGAGAGAGCAGAAACAATTGAAATAAAATAACTTCTTTTTGTATTATTTTTATATTTATTTAATTTGTCTATAATTACATCAATCTTTTTAAGAAAATTAAAATTCTTAAATTGGTCGTTATCATTCAATTTTTCTAAATTACGAATATATAAATTTATTGAAGAAGGTGATAATTTCTTTTCTGTTAATTTTTGTTTTAAATTATCTATAAATGACATTATATATAAATATCTTAGAAATTATTTTAAGATATTTATATATATTTATCTAAAAACTCACTATAATTTCATTATCTTTTATTTTAGGGTTCTTTAATAATTTTTCATATGTTAATAAAAATATTTTATATATCCAACTTCTATATAATAAATTCATTCTTTTTTCTTGGTCTTTTTCTGTTTTAAGTTTATTATCTACTATTTTAATTATTTGAGGCATATCTCCACTATTATATATACGCTTTGTTTCTCTCATTAAATCTTTATTTTTTAGTAATTCAATATATGATTTTGAATTCATTTTTTTTGCTACACTATATACTTTTTTTCTTACTGTTTCAAAATCAATTTCAGGTAATAATTTTTCAGTTTTTTGAGGTTCTTGTTTTATAAATTCTGTAGGCTTCAATTTTTTTTCTTTTTTAGGTTTTGGCATTGGACGAGGGGTTTGCTCTATTTGTCCTTCTTTTTTTAATAATGGTTTTCCTGTTTCATAATCAGCGATTATTTTTTCTAATTCTTCTACACGCTTCATTAAATTTTCAATAATTTCAGTTTTAGATGGTTTTTTAGGTCTTTCTGGTGCATTTGGATTAACTGGACGAGGTTTTGATGCTTTTGGTATTAAGAAATTACCAGTATTATGTTTAAAATATATTTTATCTTCTTTTAATTCTAAATGCTTTTCTATTTCTGCGACAAGTTCAGCCTTTGATAATTGTGATATTTTCTTTTTAGGTGGTATTATTTGAGTTTCTAATTTATAAACTCTAATAATTTTATATAATTGACTTATATCTAAATCAATAAATTTAACCATATAATAATACTTAGATTATTATTATATATTTATTTTCTACCTTTTCCCATTATCTTATTAATAGTAGCGGCTAAATCAGTAGTTCCTTTCATTATTCTTTTAGTAATTGGATTTAGTTCTTGTGCTAATTTTGATATATCTTGAAATAAAAATTGTTGTGCCTGTTGTGAATATAATCCACTATATTCCAAAAGATATTTTATAAAATATTGACAATTATTTTGCAAAGGGTCATAACCAAAAAATATTTTATCGTCATTTAATCCACTTCTGGCATTATTTAATAAATTATTAAGAGTAAGTGTTGTTGGTTGATATTCTTCTATTTTCATATTTTCTGTTTTTGAATTAGTTTTATAATTATCACTAACACTAACCACATCTAATTTTTCAACTATTATATTTTTATTATTTTGTAATCTTAATATGAGAGCTAAATGATAAAATTTATCAAAACCATATTTTGACTGTAAATTGCTCCACTGTCCTAATGAAATTGCATTAATTGCTTTATTTAACATACTATCTAACGGTGTTCTATATATAAATATATCCATTATAGGAATATCACCATACATTTGAATATATTTGGTAGTCGCATTATTATAACTATCTAATCTTGGACTAAAATAATTTCTAACTTTTTGAATTTTTTCTTTTACAAAATCAAATACACCAGCACCTTGTAAATATTTATGCTTATCCTTTAACAATCCATAAACAATTATATATTCTTTATAATTTTTCTTTAAAAAATTATCTTTTTCAAAATATGATTTCTTTATATGTGTTATATAAAATCTCGTTTTGGTCTCTCTTATTTTATAATCTTTATATTTATATAAGTCGTCTTTATTAAAATATTTTTTTTTTAATATCACCTGATATATTCCAATATTATCCATATAATAATCCTTAGATAATTAAATATAAATAATTTAATTATCTATTATATAATATATGTCATTTAATTTTAACAAGGTTGGTCGTCAAGTAGCCAAAATTAACAACGGTAAATATAATGGTTGTAAAGTATATTTAAGCGAAGAACGAATAGATAATCGTAATGAATACATAAAAGAATTTGAAGCCTTTACAATACCAGATGAGGGTAAATTTCAACAAATGCCAAACAAAAATTTAAATAGAGAGGTTGTTTATATAGTTGGTCCGTCTGGTTCTGGTAAAACAACGTATACAACTAATTACATAAAAGAAATACAAAAAATAAGAAAAGATTACCCTATTTATATTTTTTCAAGTTTAACAGATGACTATAAAGAATTGGAAGTCAAACGAGTTAAAATTGATAAAAGTTTAGTAGATAATCCTATAACTGCCGAAGAATTAGCAAATTCAATTTGTGTTTTTGATGACGTGGATGTATTAAGTGATAAAAAAGTTAGAACAAGTTTATTATCAACACTGGACCAAGTTTTGGAAATTGGTAGGCACTTCAATATTTATTTAATAATGACAAATCATCTCGCCTCTAATGGAAGAGATACAAGAAGAATATTGAATGAGTGTCATACAATCACTTATTTTCCACAAGCTGGAGGTGGTGGTAATTTAAATTATATGTTAGAAAAATATGGAGGTCTAACAAAAAAACAAATTGAAGGAGTTAAAAAATTAAAAACTCGCTGGGCTACATTATATCGTCATTATCCTCAATTTATAATGACTGAAAAAAATATATTTTTATTACACACAACAAATTAATTTTATTAAATATATTAAATAATTTATCTAAAATTATTTAATGTATTATTATAATATTTGGTTTAATTATATAAATTTAAGGTAAATTTCCATTTAATATTTTTATAATTAAAATTCTTATACTATTATTTTCCTAAAATGTTGCCCGTAAAAAACAAACCCCATAGAGAAATTGACGATTTTCCTATATACTTTGTTTTTTACGGGCAACATTTTAGGAATTATTTGACTATCTTTAAGTATTCTATAGGTATATATATATATTTTTTAGGCTTATCTATTTTACCTAATCTTGGATTTCTAACAAAATCCTTTACTTCAAACGTATCAAATAATTCTTTATCATATTCAATATAATATAATCCATCAGTAAAATAAAATAAAAATATTGTGTTATTACTTACCTTATCCAATCCTATTAATGTTGTTGGATATTTTTTATAATTATTAGTCCGTGATTTTAATTCATAATTATAATTAGTATCTTCATAATCATATCTATTAAATCTACCTTGAGTATGTTTGATTTCTCTTTTAAAATAGTTTATTATTAGTGGTAAAACTATTTCTTGAATTTCTAATCCATTTTTTAATTCTTCTCTAAAGACTTTCATTATATTATATTACTATATATTTTATTTTAGATATTTATAAGATTATTAATTATAATAATCTTTTATTTTTTCTATATATAAATTTTTTGAAAATGTGTATTATTAAATCTTCTGGTATTGAATACCTTTTATTTAATGGTAAATCAACAACGCCTATCACTTTTGATTTATCATAAGGTGTATCTGTAGGTAATAAATCAGTTATAAAATTACTCCAAAAATCAGTTGGCTTTCTCTTTATATCTCCATATAAACAATATAAAGTTGTTTCTCTATGTAATTTCATCATATTAGGGTCATTTCTCATCATTCCTCGTGGATTTTCAATACAAAATCCCATTTTTGGGTTTAATTTTTGAAAAAATAATATTATATCTAATGTTTTATATAAAATTTTAGTGCCGGTTAATGCTCTTTCACTATATGGTTCTGCTGTTTTTGGATTTCTTTCTTTTAAAGGATATGCTAAAGGTGAATATGTATTACAAGGTGGAGACGCCCAAATAAAATCAGGAATAAATTTAGTTTCTTTATAAAATTTTTTATAATCCCAATTTAAAATATCAGTTTCTATGACTGGTGTGTAAATAGGGTCAAAATCTATGCTTATAATTTCATCAAATCCAACTTTTTGTGCTGCTTTACCTGCAGAACCAGTCCCTTTAAATATTTCTAATAATTTCATATTATATATTATATTTGAGATAAAAATAACTAAACATTATATTTATAATCTACATTATTATAATGAATAATTTAAAAGAAGTTAAAGCGGATGCTATTAGTGATAGTTTAATCCATAAATATCTACCAAATTGTAGAATTTTAAAATATAGTCAATTTAAAAAATTTAAAAATTTAGACCAAATATTACCTAATAATAAAGACTATATAATCATATTATATGAAACATCATATAATTCGGGTCATTGGTGTTGTATGACTAAATTTAATAACTGCTTTCAATATTTTGACAGCTACGGAAAATACCCATCTCAGCCACTTGAATGGAATAAACCAGATTTAAATAAATTATTGGGTCAGGATAAATCATATTTAAATTATTTAATTGATGCCTCAAATATTGATACTTATTATAATGATGTTGATTATCAATCAACTAAGAATGATATTAATACGTGTGGTCGCCACTGTATATTTTTTATTTTATGTATGTTAAAAAAGAATTTTGATTTAAAACAATATAATAAATTTATGAAACAATTAAAAAATAAAAGTGATGAGAATTATGATATAATAGTCAGTTATATGATTAATATTATATCTAAATAAAAAATATAAAATTATAATCTATTGATTAATAATATGAGTAATGTAATAATATTTGCAGATGACGGTTCAGTTTTTAGACCCGTTGCATCAACAACAGACGGACATTTAAAAGTAAATTTAGAAGGAGCAGATGTGGTTATATCAACTACATCAATTATAAATGAAAATAATTATGATTTAGACCTAACCGGACCTACACTTTATGCAGATAGTAGTCCCATTTTTGTTGAAAATCCACAGGGTGATAATGGTTGGTATTATCAAAGTGTAAATAGTTCTAGTCAAAGTAATGTTTATTTTTATGGTAATAACGCATTATTTCAGCAGAGTGATATTATATATAATAAAGTTGAATGTATTTTTTCAGTAGTTGATTTAGGTTTTGTAGGAACTATTTCTAATAATTTACCTATATTAGTAATTGGAACAAAACCAACCGGAACTAACGACCATATACCAAATTTCGCACATTCGGTGCAAACTTATTCTATACAACCAACGGAAACACTAATATTGAACGAAAAAGTAGTATTATATGCACCTATTGGAGATTATATAAATTATAATCTTCCTAGTGATTTATATTCAGGTCTTCGTAGAATAAAATGCGAGTTATCTAGCAGTTATGGAACAGATTTTACTACTCTACCTATAGCATATATTTCAATTAATACTCAAACACTATCTCAAAGTGTTCGTTATACCTTACATAATGCAGGATTTTCATTTCTTAAAAATAGTGTAGATAATGTTAGTAATTGGAATTTTGTAAATAGCAGAGCAAGAAAAGCAGAAACAAATTTATCTAAATTACAATTAACACCAACAACAAATTTATTAAAAGTTGAAAGCAATTTAATTTCAGGTTTCGCAACAGAGGCAACATTAGACGAAATTAGAGACCAAACTACAAAATTACAATTTACACCAACAACAAATTATTTAAAAGTAAATAATGAAAATAATATTTCCGGCTTTAGTTTAGAAACTACTCAAACAGGTATTAAAAACCAAACGGATAAACTACAATTTACACCAACAACAAATTATTTAAAAGTAAGCACACAAGGGATTGTAGATATTGATGTAGATAAAATAACTATAGCAGGTAATAATAATTTAGTTGGTGAAAAAGGAATAGTAGGGGCTAGTGGGATATATGCTTATAATGAAGCAGGAACAGTTATGAGACCTTTGACATTTTCAAATTCATCATATGTATCAAATGAAGCAAACAAAAATAGATTAGACGTATCAACCGTATTAATTGACCCAGTCAATAATTCTGCATCTACTATTGTTGATATTAATGCAGTATTATTAAATGGCACTAAGGGTTTAGTATGTAATTCTGTATTAATGGGGACTAAAGAGAATAACCAATCATCAAGATTATTAATGAATGATGATGGTATATTAAAAGTTGAAAGCAATTTAATTTCAGGTTTCGCAACAGAGGCAACATTAGACGAAATTAGAGACCAAACTACAAAATTACAATTTACACCAACAACAAATTATTTAAAAGTAAATAATGAAAATAATATTTCCGGCTTTAGTTTAGAAACTACTCAAACAGGTATTAAAAACCAAACGGATAAACTACAATTTACACCAACAACAAATTTATTAAAAGTTGAAAGCAATTTAATTTCAGGTTTCGCAACAGAGGCAACATTAGACGAAATTAGAGACCAAACTACAAAATTACAATTTACACCAACAACAAATTTATTAAAAGTGAAGGTTGATGAAATGCCTACAATATCAGGTTCAGTATCTATAACGGGCACTGCTAACGTATCGGTAGGAAATGGAATTACAAATCCAGTAATTATCGGTGGATATGATGGAACAAATATTCAAGAAATTAAAACAAATATAGCAGGTAATTTAGATATAGTAGGGTCAGTTAGTGTAAGTAATGAGAGTATAGACACACATTGCTACGGGTCAAGTAATGGGACGACGTGGCATCATCTTAAAACAGATACGAACGGTATTTTAAACACTCATTCAAGAACAGAAGACGGGGCAGGAAATGACATTACATCAACTACTCAAGGAAGTCAAAGAGGTTTAGATGTTAATATAATAAATCAATCTCCCTCAGCGGATACAGTTAAAATTCAAGATAGCGACGGCAACGCATTATCAGCCGTGAGTAATTTAGTCCCTCAACTTAAAACAACTTTATATAATAGTGCGGGAGCAGAATTTGGAACAGTAGCGAAACCTATAGTAATAGGAGGTTCTAATTTATCAAATACTTACGCTATTCAAACAAACACTAACGGAGATTTACGAAGTGCCGTTTGTGATGGAGCAGGAACACCTATTACATCAAATGTTGCAGAAGGATTTCCAGACAGAAGGGGTTTAGATGTAATATTATTAAATAAAGCAAGAATAACAGATAGCGGAGGAAATACAATAAATGCTTTAACATCACCTAGTAATGTAGTAGGTGGTTTAAAAGTTCAAAATGTAGGAAGCACTAATAATGCAAATATAGCAGATATTAATGCAACTTATGCAGGGACATCTTATGTATCACAAGCAAATTTTATTACTAATGGATATACCGCACCAGTTTGTATGGGTGGATGGAGTGGGAGCGGGACATCTCATAATGTTGTAAAAGTAAGCGCATCAAATGCTTTATTAACAGGATTATCAACAGATGCTAATACTATTAAAATAGCATCAACCGATAATACAATTCAATTTAGTCAAACATCAAATCAAAACAATATCAAAATAACAGATGCGGAAGGTGATATAGCAACGGTTTCAACACCTACAACAACAACTACCCCTTCAACAATTAGAGGTTTAGACACGCAGTCTTATCTTAATGCTTATAATTTTTTAACAGATTTATACGGCAATTTAACATCAACCCTAAGCTCACCGGCTACGCCTTCCGGTTCATATAATGCTTTAGATGTATATGCTCGTAATCCAAGCACTCAAGTTGTAAATTACGGGCAAACTAGTGTTAATGGTTTAAGTGGATTAAATATGTATCAAATATACCCTAAGAAAATTCATTATACTCTTTCAGGAAGAACAGAAAGCGGAGCATCAAATGTAATAATGGGTGGGGCAGGTTCAAGTAAGCTTATTTATGATGTTGCTTTTGGTAAAGCAAGCCCTCAAACATTTTCTGCGGTAATAACTGCCGGAACCGGTTTCCCAAAAACTATTAGATACGAATATGTTAATAGTGATGGTGTTTTAAAAACAGACGGTTCTATAAGTATATCAGCCGTTAATACAGTAGTAAATCTTACACCTTCTAGTATTATTTCAGTTAATAAACATTGGATAGCCGGAACTGTAGGTTCAACAGACCAAGTAGTTATTAGATTTGGAACAACAAATACAGTAGCTAACACTATTTGTCATTCAGATGTAGATGATTATAATAATGGCGTGATTACTGTTCCTAATGGGTATATTGGATATTTAACAAATATCGGTCCATTTTCACCAACTGCGTGTTTTTTTGGCGTTATAAAATGGGATGAAAATAGTTATCGTTCTGTTAGTTATCCATTTTATAATCAAAGCAATACAGATATTTCATCAGGCTATAATGGTTCTTTAGGAGGAATTTATACAGCAGGAGAAAGTATTGCATTTTCAAGAATAACAGCAATGGGAGCATCTATTGCCGTTGGTATGTTTGTTTTAGAACCAATTTAAAATCTAAATATAATTAATCTAAGATTATATAATGAGTTCAAAACAGGAAATAAAAGATTTATTTATTTTAGAAT
>Ga0209190_1002416_pt1 | contig 12565 bp, 7 predicted proteins | sample M_140205_XF_Meta_FD_187315 | JGI IMG/M metagenome (GOLD analysis project Ga0209190, IMG submission 187315) | Freshwater microbial communities from Lake Montjoie, Canada to study carbon cycling - M_140205_XF_MetaG (SPAdes) (version 2) | ecosystem: Environmental > Aquatic > Freshwater > Lake... | reverse complement strand
TCTCGACATGGTTTTCCATGCTGGATCGAAGCTCGATGTTCAGATGCACGTGGCCGACGGATGCCTGCAAAACACCTCGTGGGTGAACCTGGGTTCAACCGTGACGGCGCAGGGACCGAACTTCGGTCGCCCGCTTGTGGAAATTTTGAATGACGTGTGCCGGACTACCGGGAATTAGTTTTCCAGCCAGCGACGGTGTCCAGTGCTTCACGGGATACCGTCGCTCCGATTCTGCTGATCACATCGCTGGCCAGAGTGGCCGCCATCTGGCCGCAAACATCCAGATCACGATCCGACAGGAAACCATACAGGAAGCCGGCGGCAAACATGTCGCCGGCTGCTGTTGTGTCAATCACTTTGGTTTTCACCGGGGCGATCAGATGTTTGGTGGATCCCTTCTGCACCAGGGCACCCTCGGCTCCCAACTTCACCACTGCGATTGCGCCCGTTGCGGCGATCTCGGCGGCGGCCTTTTCCGGAGAGCCTTCATAAAGCATCCGGGCCTCTTCCTTGTTGGTGAAAACAATATCCGCATATTCACGGATGATCGGCACAAAAGCATCGCGATGGCGCTGCACGACAAACGGGTCTGCAACGTCAAACGATACCAGAGTGCCACTTTCTGAAGCCAGTTTGATGGCCTGCATCATGGCGTCTTTTTGTCCGTCGGTGTCCCACTGGTATCCCGAAAAATGGAACAAGCGTGCGTCCTTGATTTTGTCCAAAGGCACAGCAGCCTTGTCGTACAAACGGCTGGAACCCAAATGGGTGTTCATCGTGCGTTCACCATCCGGAGTGATCAAGATCACGCAAGATCCCGTCGCATCTTCGTTGCCGAAAGTCAGGTGGCCGTCGATCCCAAGCTGGTGCAGACGCTCGTGGATCCTCTCGCCAAATTCATCCTTGCTGACCATGCCGGCAAACACAGCTTTTTTGCCAAGGGATGCCAGGGCACGAATGGCATTGAGGGATGATCCCCCAAGTTCAACGGTTCGGGGCGCCGTTCCAAAATGTCCCAGAACCGCGCGTTGGCGTTCATGGTCCACCAGGTGCATCACACCTTTGGTCAGGTTCAATTTCGTGAGGTCTTCGTCGCGCGCTTGGATAAGGATGTCGACAAGGGCATTGCAGATACTGATGACGTCGATCTTTTTCAACGTGGGACTCCTGAATTTTTTATTCAGGCAACGTTGTAGCTTGTTTGTGTCAGTGGCTCAACCCCTGGCTCAATTGAAGGGACGGTTTCGTCGACGATAAGTCCCGTGGGAATATGGCTTGCACCGATCAAGATTCCGGCTTTCAGAACGCCAGTGCGGCGTTTCTGAGCCCAACCAATGCAGGGTTCGGTGTTTACCCTGCTCCTGCGGTCCAACCATCCGGCAATTTTGATACCCGTGTCCAATGCCGCTGCAATGTTTTCAAATTCCAGTTCGACCATGACGGCATCACCATCGGTTGCGGCCACGATCTTGGTGGCGTTCGCTCCTTGAGTCATGTTGGCGATCGCAGCCTTTGCCAGTTCCAGTCTGGATTCTGAGAGATTAAGGCGTTGCAGTGTCCGTGACAGGTGGGTGAGCATTTGGACCGGATCGCCGCCTGCGTCCATGGCATCGGTGATTTTACGAAAACCCCATCCTAGAAGTCCTTCCGGGCGAAATCTTGAGCCATTGAAAGCAAGGGTTAAAAAGTTGTCCACATCGATTGCCGTCGTTCTGCCAAGGCGTGCCGGAGTGTTCCATTTGAGGATACACAGGGTATTTACAGGACTATTGTTTGTTAACTTTGGTTTGTCGGGATTGGCCGGCATCCATGCCAGTAGATCTGAGATCGAAGGATCCCCGTTGGCGGCGACGAGCTGGATTCCATGTCCTGAACTGAGCATCGGATCGGCCGCAAGTTGTCCGGCCGCTTCGAGCAGGACAACAGGAACACCGAGGCGATCGGTGAAAAGGTCCGCGCGCAAATCATTGGCGTCGCGAGCCACGATAACGCAACTGGCGAGGCGATGCCTTGCTGTTTTTTTTTGCGGACCTTCCAAATCGAGCCGAGCCCCCGTGTTTAATTTAAAACACGGGTTTTAATCGGCATATCATCGAAATAATTGATAAAAGTCAGATTTTGCGGAGCGATCCAGCACGCGACGTCAGGCTCAACCCCCGAACATCTTTCCAATCAAGCCTCGTTCTCGCGCTTGCGCCAAATACTCTTCACAGTATTTCCAGCCCGAGTAAAGCGACAGGAACAGGGAGATCCACGTTGCCAGCCATCCGACCTCGCGAAACGGCCATCCCCATAAAGGTTCGTTGATCATCAGGCAAAAGATCATGAAGCCCTGGGCGATGGTCTTCAACTTTCCGAAACCGCTGACGTCGATAGAGAATCCTTGCTCCAAGGCCATCATCCGGATTCCGGAAATGATGATGTCGCGCACGAGCAGCAGGCCAATAACCCAAGTCCAAAGTGATTCTTCATTTGCCAGCAATACGAGCGAGGCGGCGATCAATGCCTTGTCTGCAATCGGATCGAGCAATGCCCCGAGGGCGCTGGTCGTTTGCCGTCTGCGGGCAAGCCAACCGTCAAGGGCATCGGTGAGCACGGCGGCCAAAAATACGAACGCACAGAAAATTTTGAGGGGCCGGTAGTCCATGGGGTAAGCCACCAGCAGGAATGGCACCACGGCAAGCCGCGCCAAGGTCAACTGGTTCGGAAGTTGATGCAGCCAGGGAGTCTGCTGTGAAGTGACCCTGCCGCTGGGGCCAATCGACTGGGGCGAGCCTGACCTCGGACCTGCCGGCGCTTCAAATTTTGGTCCTTGATGCTCCACGAAATCTCCCTCAATCAGGCATTGCACACGGACCCATATTTTACAGCATATTCAGTTGAATAAAGCCGTCGAATAAACCATTAATGCATGGACGCCCGTTGTCGTCAATCAAGCAACATGAATCAAACGCAAGGAATAGATCTCGAACGTTATGATGATTGGCTCCGACATCGAGACAGATCACCTGGTGATTGGCACCGGTATTGCCGGTCTCATGCTTGCCCTGAAACTCGCCCGTCATGGCCGAGTTCTCGTGATTGCCAAAGGGAGCCTCGAGGACAACAACACCTGGATGGCCCAGGGGGGCATCGCGTCCGTCCTTGGTGGCTCCGACTCCTTTGAAGATCATGTCCGCGACACGACCGTTGCCGGTGCCGGTTTGTGCCATCCCGGGATTGTCCGGATGGTCGTTGAAAATGGCCCGCGCCTGATTCGTGAATTGATCGAAATCGGGGTGAAGTTCACTCGCACGGAAGAAGGCAACGATTCTTCTTACCACCTGACACGAGAGGGCGGACATTCCCACCGCCGCGTGATTCACGCGGATGACCTGACGGGCAAGGAAGTTTTGACGGCACTGATTCGCGCCTGCCGCGAACAGCCATCCATTCGCATCATCGAAAATCAAAAGGCTGTGGACCTCCTGACCAGCGACAAGTTTGGTTCGTCCGGTCCTGCGTCCTTTGGGGCTCCGCGTTGTTACGGTGCTTTTGTCATGGACCGCCAAAGTCGCGTTGTGTACCAGGTTCGCGCGGGACGAACTTACCTTTGCACGGGTGGGCACGGCCGCGTTTATCTTTATACATCGAATCCGGACAGCGCTACGGGTGACGGACTTGCGATGGGATGGCGGGCCGGATGCCGCGTGGCAAATCTGGAGTTCATGCAATTTCATCCAACCTGCCTCTATCATCCAAAGGCCAAAACCTTTTTGATTTCCGAGGCGGTGCGCGGCGAGGGGGGCGTCTTGAAAGACTCATCAGGCAAGTCTTTCATGGAGTCCTACCATCCACTGGGGTCGTTGGCCCCGCGCGATGTTGTTTCGCGAGCGATTGACGCTGAACTTAAAAAATCGGGCGCCACCAACGTATTTCTGGATATTCGCCATGTTGGCGAAGAACGCCTGCGTAAACTTTTTCCAAATATTTATCAGACATGCCTGCAGTTTGGGATCGACATGGCTCGCGACTTGATCCCTGTTGTCCCAGCAGCGCATTATAGTTGCGGAGGCATCCTTGTAGACGACGCAGGGCGCACCAGCATTGATGGGCTTTATGCCCTTGGTGAAGTCGCTTGTTCGGGGCTGCATGGTGCCAACCGCTTGGCCTCAAACAGTCTGCTTGAGGCTCTGGTTTATGCGGATCGTGTTGCGACAGACGTGGCCTTGACCCATCAGTCCGAAGAAGAATTCAGTTCCACCATCGCCGCTCAAGTCCGGATTCCAGCTTGGGATAGCGGCGCAGCAGTTCCGCCGGATGAGCTGGTGGTCTTGTCTCACACGTGGGACGAGATCCGGCGTTTGATGTGGAATTATGTCGGGATTGTTCGCAGCGAGAAACGCCTGTCCCGCGCCCTGAGCAGGATTTCAGCCATCCGCACGGAACTCGACGAGTACTATTGGAACTATGAGTTGACCGAACAACTGATCGAAGTCCGAAACCTCGCCGTCGTTGCCTGGCTCACCGTCCGCTGTGCCATATCCCGCAAGGAGTCTCGCGGGATTCACTACACCATTGATTACCCCAGGCTGGATGACAGGCTCGCTGGCCGCGATACAATCGTGTCCTCGGGCAGTTGACCAGTCTGACTTCCGCCGACCACCCGCACATTGGGCATGGCAGAAATTTGTTCCGGCGTCGCCAGGCGAACGGTTTCAAAGACCAGGGCCACCATGTCAACGCCGGTTTCCATTTCATTTTCGAGGACGATTTCGCCGCCCTCCATAAATGCCCGACGCATGCCAACGGTGAATTCGATCTCGTCCTTGCGGACCTTGATCGGTACTGCCGAAGAGATGATTTCAAATCCCTTGGACTCCAACTCGCGCAAGATGTTGGCCTTGGCAAAGCGGTCGCATTTTACGGCCGTTTGAACGCGTGATTTTTCGCAGTCGGGGCAGCGGCGTCCGGCCCAACGCTGTTGCTTGTGGTCGATAAAGACCTTCGAACCGTCTTTAAGTTTAGCTCCGCACCAGATGCGGACTTTTTCTTGATCGCAATAGGTACAGACTTTTAGTGCAGGTTCTTGAGCGATGTCTTTTGTCATGACCAGGCACTCCCTTGCTGGATTTTTTCTAGTATACAAGGAATCATGTCTGTGGGGTATAGTCTTGTCATGATTGGTTTTTTAAGAAAGTTTTTTTCAGGCAGCAACACCTACGACCTGGGGCGTCTTGTGGATCGCCGGCAGTGCGATGCACGTTTGGTCGGCGAGGTTCCCGATCCGCCGTTCGATATTATTTGTGACATAGACAAGACCTATCTTGAAACCGAGTTCGCGTCGGTGGTCGATCTGGCTCGCACAGCGATGGAAGATGCCCGCGATAAAATCACCGTCTTTGGCGCCCGCGAGGTACTCTTGGCGGCACGTTGGGCACGGGGTTTGCCGCCGAATGGACTTCATTTTGTCTCGTCGTCTCCGCCCCAATTGCGGCGCGTCCTGGAATCCAAGCTGGTCCTCGATGGCCTTGATTGGACTAGTGATACCTTCAAGAATCAGGCATACAACCTGCAAAAGCGTCGGCTCGGACTTTTGCGGCATCACGTCGCTTACAAGACCTTGGCGATCCTGATGATCATGGCCAAGCGTGGAGAAGGCGGACGTTTTGTCATGATTGGCGACAACGCCGAATCTGACCCACTTGTATACGGCGGTGTGGCGCGGCTCCTCGAAGGCCGTTGTTCGGTTTCCGAATTTGAAAGTCACCTTGTCAACGCGGGTGTTCAGTCCATCGAGATCGCTCAAATCATGCCCGTTGCCGCAAAAGTTCATGGCAAGGGTTCAGTGAGCGCTATTTTTATTCGCAAGGTGCCGTTACCGAAGGGCTACAAACCATTTGAAACACAACCAGGCCAATGGCCACCCATGACCGGGTTTACTTCTTTTTTTGATGTTGCTTTAGGACTGCTCCAGGTTGGGGTCCTTCCAGCCGACGGTGATGTGATCTTCAAGTTGGCCGCGGCGGCGCATAATACTGCCTTGATTCCGGTTGCAGACCTTGTGCACAAGCTGGGTGCTGTGGCCGGTTCGTCCGAGTCCCAGGACGTCGTCAAGGCATGCCAGTCTGCGGCAGAGCAACTTGAATTGCGCAAACCGGCACCTTGGCTTGGCCTGGACTGAACGCTCGTCATTTAGATTCCGCATGAACACGGATCATCGAACCTCATCCCGTGCGGTCGGTAGTCTTTGGTCGCGATCGGCCTTTTGCCCCATCCGCATCCCGTTAATTGTGCGGGGGTCGCAATTCCGCAGTAGGCATCGTTTCCATTTGAATAGAAAACACCGCCTCCTATCTGAAACAGCCCCTCGCTGAATTTGTTGGCACAAGAACAAGGGCCGTCATTGCGCATGCCAGCAGGCAGGGCATTTCGGCTCGTGGATTTTTTCCCTGCCATGCCACACGCAGTGAGGTGGCCTGGGCTGGTGAAGACGCAGAAGGCATCGCCGCCATTTGAGTAATAGATACCGCCACCGGAAGCAAAGAGACCCTCGGGGGCTTTGTCGGCTTGTGCGGGCGGAGCGAGGGTGATGCCGCATGAACACGGATCATCGAACCTCATCCCGTGCGGTCGATAGTCTTTGGTCGCGATCGGCCTTTTGCCCCATCCGCATCCCGTCAATTGTGCGGGGGTTGCAATTCCGCAGTAGGCATCGTTTCCATTTGAATAGAACACTCCGCCTCCTATCTGAAACAGCCCTTCGCTGAATTTGTTGGCACAAGAACAAGGGCCATCATTGCGCATGCCACCCGGCAGGGCACTTCGGCTCGTGGATTTTTTACCTGCCATGCCACATGCGGTGAGGTGGCCTGGGCTGGTGAAGACGCAAAATGCATCGCCGCCATTTGAATAATAGATGCCGCCACCGGAAGCAAAGAGACCCTCGGGGGCTTTGTCGCCTTGTGCGGGCGGAATCACTGGGGACGGAACGGGAGTTGCGCTGGCAATGGGATTAGCCGGCGGGGCGGGGGTTATGCCACATGAACACGGATCATCGAACCGCATCCCGTGCGGTCGATAGTCTTTGGTCGCGATGGACCTTTTTCCCCAGCCGCAGCCTGTTAATTGTGCGGGGGTGCCAATTCCGCAGTAGGCATCGTTTCCATTTGAATAGAACACACCGCCGCCTATCTGAAACAGCCCCTCGCTAAACTTGCTGCCGCAAGAACAAGCCCCGTCATTTCGCATCGCATCAGGAATAGACCCGCGCGCCGGCGCGATTTTTCCTGCAAATCCACAGGCATTCAAATGCCCAGGACTGACCAGGTGACAATAGGCGTCGTCGCCATTCGAGTAGAATATGCTCTGCCCGACAGAGAAGATCCCCGGGGGAGCAATGCTTTCGCCCTTAAGCCATGTTCTGATGCCAGCATGGACAAAATGATCACGATTTTTTGGTAGATAAAACGTGCTGCCGGGGCCATCGGTCCACCCCAGGATCGCAAGCAGTTTCGCGCCATTTCCAAGTGTCGAGGCCAGATAGTTGTCGAATGCGCCGCGGTTTGCGAAACAGGATCCATAGCTTTCTTGAACAGACCATGAAAACGGCGAACTTCCCAAGGGGTAACTGACATTCCCAAACAGTGCTTCACTTTCAAGAATCTGGCCCTTGATGTAATTCGACATGCCAACAGAAACATCAGCATTACATGGAGAATAGGTAAAACCAGGAATTGAGGTAGGCCCCACAGCAGACTTGACGATAGGCCAGGTCATGAAATCGGCCTTGGGGATCATCGCTTCCCCGGGAACCGTGTGCGTGTAAAGTTTATAGCGGGGCAGTCCAGTTTCATCCATCATGAACCTGGTGATGTACCGCAGGAAATCGGCGACGATCGTCACATTCAGGAACCACATCATTTCCCGCGCATTGCTGGCGAGAAGGGACGGTTCCTTGCCTCCGAGCAACGCCGGGTTCAAGTTGGCCGCCCAATGAAGGCTGGCGTAGCCGTGAATGCCGCGATCAGACGGTGGGATATTTGGATCCACGTGGTTGAAATAACCAGTTTCGCCTCCAAGAGCGACACCTGCGAAGAGGTATTCCAGATTTTTTTCCTTGAGGCCCTGGTAGCGAATGGTGAAGGGCGCGATAAAACCCTCACGGATTTGCCTGATCAAAAAATCGCGAAATTTTGGCGACTGAAGTGCCGGCAGCCCGGGACTTTGCATCCAAGTTCCCCAATTGAACCACTCGGGGACACAACGTGGTGACTCGCCCGGCCCGGGAAGTTTACTCCACTCACACATTTCAGGGTCGTTCCACCACTGCACCGGAGATCCCTGGCCATAGGCTGTGAAGAAAGACTCTTGGCCGAAGAAAATATCAAAATGGATGGGCGCTTTTAGCCGTTCCGCAAGGTCAAACGCTTTATTGACGAGCGCCTGCATTTCCTTTGGTGACTGACGCAGAGGATTGACGCCCCAGATCCCGATTCCCCACAAGCGTTTCTGGTTTGGATCGTTAGGTCCGTACATATCAGCGATCTCTTGGGCATTCGAATCGATCTGATCGTAGGGGACGTTGGTTTGCTTGAAGATCAAATACTGAAGGTCACCCTGATCCAGCGTTACGCCCCCTCCAATCTTCCCAGTGTTGTGAGAATTAGACGCAGATGCTCCCGATCGCGCGTTAAAAACACTCAAATTATTTTTGCAACCGATCGCACAGAGAAATAGCAAAATAGACACGATTGCGAAAAACCTGTTTCGGTTTATGTTTGCTTTAAATGAATTCACGAAGACCCTCGATTTTATTTGATCACTTTCAGTGAGAAACAAATCAATGAATGCATTCGTCTCAATAGGCTGAATTCATGAGCAATCATGAGCATGGTGACTTCACACCATGTGATGGGATAAAAGTAATTAGAGGATCCGAGTATCAAAATAAAAAAACGCCTCGCTGGCTGAGCGAGGCGGCACGTAATTGTGAAAGGCGGGGCAAGGAAAATACGAACAAGGAGGCCGATCTATGGAGCGGCTATTATGAAATCGATTTGAATCTGTCCCCCTTCGGTTACGATTTTAATCAGGTCACTCCGCTTGTCTCCATTGAAATCGCCGCGATGGGTGAGAGGTGGAGGTGTAAAAACACCAAGTTTATTTCCCCAAGTCGAAGCGTTCATAATCGAGCCGCTGCTTGACGTGAACACTGGAATGCTAAACATTCCGGCATCATTGAAGGGGCGGGCAATGTCGGTGATTCCGTCGCCGTCAAAGTCCAGTGGATACAGGACAACGTCTGAGAGAAATGGAATTGCCTTTGTGACGGCGCGAACAATCCCAAGGGAATTGCCGTTGGATGGGTGGATATCGATGGATGTTGATCCGTTGTCGTTGAATTGCTTGAGCAAGTCGTCTTTGCCATCACCGTTGAAATCTCCGGGTTGCCACTGCATTCCCACCCAGTAGCCTCCCTGTTTGGTTGCAAAGCGAACCATATTGAAAGCCTGGCCTGTCGAGAGGTGTGCATCCGCCGTGAACATCCCTCCGTCGTTCCAATGCTTGATAAGGTCGGCTTTGCCATCCCCGTTAAAATCACCAACGTGCCAGGTCATGGCATCGAAGAATCCACCCTGCTTGGTCGCCCAACGCTGAGGCGTGAGTTGGCTGCCGCTGCTGATCAGAACATCAACGGTAAATTGCCCGGCATCGCTCCACCACCTTGCGATATCCATCTTGCCGTCACCATTAAAGTCACCGTTACTCCACTGGCTGGCAGCCCACGGTGCATACTTGGTCAGCATTCTGGTCTTTGTAAATGTAGTGCCATTGGACAAGTACACATCCAGTGAAAACGAACCGGCATCGTTGAAGTAGGTGGCCATTTCAAACTTTCCGTCCCCGTTGAAATCACCCCAAAACATTCGCTGCCCAGTGGCAAATGAGCCTTGCTTTGTCATCATTCGAATTGCAGTGACAGTGCTCCCGTCGCTGATGTAGCCGTCGACGCTCAAAAGGCCACCGTCGCTCCAATACCGGATCATGTCTGTTTTTTTGTCACCATTTAGATCAATCGTTGCCCATTCACTTCCGGCAATTGGGGCGCCCAGTGATGCGCCGGCACGCTGTTGGATAAATTTAGTGGCTTTCGAACCGGGGCTGACCGAAGGCAACGGTGGCAGTGTTGGTGATGGTGTAGGGGCTGCCGTGGGTGAAGGCACCACAGGGGCTGGTTTGTTGATGCCGCACGCGCAGGCATCATCGAACCTCATGCCGTGCGGTGGGTAATCTTTAATGGTTATCTTGCGGCCACCCATTCCACAGCTTTTCAGGTGCTCGGGTGAAGTAAGTCCGCAGTATGCGTCATTGCCGTTTGAGTAGAACACAGCGCCTGCAATTTGAAACATCCCCTCGCTGAATTTGCTTGCGCAAGTGCAAGGTCCATCATTTCGCATCCCCCCGGGCGATGATGTCCGGTTCGTCGTTTTCACCCCTGCCATGCCACAAGCAGTAAGGTGTCCTGGGCTGATGAAGACGCAGAAGGCATCGCCGCCATTTGAGTAGTAAATCCCGCCATTGAAGTTAAACAACCCGGCTGCCGCTTTTTCGCCTGGCGCTGGCGTTACGCTTGGGGTCGGAACAGGGGTAACAGGAGTTACGGGAACGACAGCGCCTTGATTAAAACATCCGGAAACTGTGGTGTTGGTCGACCAGAGTGCGACTCCATCATAATCGAATAGAACCAGATTTCCGTCCCCCTGCATCGTCAGGCGTGTGGCGCCATGGGGGCGCAGTGTTCCTGATGCCCAAGCCGGCGCTCCGTTTGCTTTGTAGATCACGAAGTTGCCGTCGATTTGCAATGTCGCCTTGGCACCTGGGTTCCCGTTCGTTTTGCTGTTCCAAAGTGCGATGGCGCCGCGGTACACCACCAGATTTCCATCGGGCTGCATTGCGGCCATGAACGAGCAATTGGTTCCTTGACCGTTTCCGTAAAGCGCCTGACCAGAGGCCAGGGTATTTCCAACGTATAAAGATGATGCAGCGGGCGGTAATGCTGGTTTGGTGACGGGAATGTCACCGACGACTGGTTTGATGCGAATGATCTTGGCAACGGATGGAACTCCGTCAACGTCCAACGCAAAGATCATGTAATGACCCGGCTGGGCCGCAATACCGTCCGCAGGAGCCGTCATCGAGATTGAATTACCAGAAACGTTAAACGACTCGACCGGGATGAACCTTTGATTTGGATTCCAAGAGTGAGTCAGTGACGGCAAACGTATCCAGGTTAATTTTCTGATGGCAGTCGCGCCAGACAGCATGGTGATCGTGAAAGTCTGGCCGTGGGTAACCTCTTCTGGGGCATTTGCAATAACCGGACGCTCGGCTGGCACGGATGTGTTGCCTGATTTTTTGAACAGATATTTTGGTTTGTAAAATTGAAATGTCGGCTGACTTAAAGCGCCTGGCGTCAGTGCGGGCTCACTTGACCCGGCCACCAAAACCCGGCCATCCGGAAGCAGCATCGCAGCCGAATGATAAAGGCGTGGGCTGGACAGTGGAGCCATGATGCTCCATGACTCCGTGCTTGGGTCAAACAATTCGGGGAAAATCGCAGACGAGGTTTCGGTGTTTTTTGCAGTGCCACCGGTCACCAGGATTTTTCCGTCAGGCAAAACTGTGGCGTAACTGCGGAATCTCGCACTGGTCATCTCGGGAAGGCTGCGCCATGCTGGTTTTCCCGCAGTAAGGTCAATTGCCTCAGCAGATGCCGTGATCTTGTTTTTATACCAGATGATGAACGGCTCATCTGCACCCGCCGGGAAGTTGGTTCCCGGGGCGTAATCCTGGAATCCTTTATAGTTCACGTCTCCATTTGGCATATAGATCATGTCTTCGTCTGGCGTATTGGCTCCGCCGACCATCATGATTTTTCCCTTGCCATACTCAACGGCTGGACCGTTAAAGCGGTACTTGGAGCTTTCGGCGACTGGCGCACTCCAAATCCCGGTGGCTGAGTCAAAATAGCGGCTGGAGGTGTCTGGTCCCGCCTTGAAAATTCGACCATCAGGCGCAACAAATATATTTGGCCACATCGGGATAAAGACGTTTTGCTGATTGCCTGTTGGCGTCTGGGCGATATCTACTGTGCTTGATCCAGTGAATGTGAGGATCTCAGCAATCTTGTTCATTAATTCAACGCCACCAAACCCCGGCTTGTAGTAGCTTCCCGAAGTCGCCAGCATTTTTCCGTTCGGCAAAGGCGTCAGAGTCGGGTAGTACCTGCCATTCGCCATAACAGCAGCGTTTTTCCATTCCATTGGAAAATTTTGATCAAACAAGGTGACGTTCGGGGTCCGGAACAATCCAGAGATGTTCACCAGCTGGCCATTTGGTGAAAATGCATGGGCACCACAGAAGATGTTGTCGCCATGCATGGCCAGATTCAACACGCTGCCAAAGGTTGGAAACGGATTTGTGGGGCTGGACCAGTCTCCGAGGTCCCATATGCGGCCGCTATTCAAAAACGTGGTTGAAACGAATTGGTTCAGATTGGCAGGCCAATCGGTGAGGCTGGTTC
>Ga0209190_1002415_pt1 | contig 12568 bp, 30 predicted proteins | sample M_140205_XF_Meta_FD_187315 | JGI IMG/M metagenome (GOLD analysis project Ga0209190, IMG submission 187315) | Freshwater microbial communities from Lake Montjoie, Canada to study carbon cycling - M_140205_XF_MetaG (SPAdes) (version 2) | ecosystem: Environmental > Aquatic > Freshwater > Lake... | reverse complement strand
TTAGTAAAAATTATAATATCGGATACTCTGGTGGTATCTACTTTAAAATAAGTAAAAAATGAATTTCTTTAGGAAAATGGTGTCAGAAGATAAAGAGGTATCCTCTAAAAGAGTAGCAGGAATATTTGCTTTAGTGAATGGTGTGGTGTTAGCTTACCTATCAGTTAAGTACGATATTAAAGAGTGGGCATTTAATGGTTTACTAACATTCTCAGGTATTGCACTTGGGTTATCAACAATTAATCAAATCTTTGAAAAAAAGCCTAATGCATAATATTACAGATTCTACTGAACTTTCTTCAGTTGGTTTAGCTTCAACCGCTATATCATGGCTATCCTTTATAGATTTAGTAAAGGTTAGTCCTTATACTCAAATATCTGTTAACATTTTATCCATAATATGGTTGTCGTTACAAATATATAACTTCGTTAAAACGAAGATTATAAAAAGTAAGAAATGAAATTATCTAAACATTTAGATTTAGCAGAAGTTACTCGTTCAGAGTCCGCAAAGAGAGAAGGTATAATCAATATGCCTACTCCAGAACACTACGAAAACTTAAAGGTAATAGCAGAGAAAGTATTTGAACCAATCAGGGAACACTTCGGAGTTCCTATTTTTATTTCTAGTGGTTACAGGTCAGAAGCCTTAAATGTTTACATAGGTGGAAGTAGGTCATCGGATCATAGCAAGGGCCGTGCACTTGACCTTGACATGGATGGTTCATCTAGCGGAGTTACTAATAAAATGATATTTGATTTTATAAAGGATAATTTAGAATACGACCAGTTAATAAATGAATTTGACTTTGGATGGGTTCATGTTGGTTATAGGCTAAATGCGAATAGGAAACAAACCTTGAGAGCAACAAAGGTTAATGGCAAAGTCCAATACTCACCTTACTAACCAAACAAAACCAATATGAGCAAAACCAAAAATGTGGGTGTCATAGGCGATACCCATTTTCCTTTCTGCCATCCTAAGTACCTCGACTTTTGTTATGAGGTATTCAACAAGTTTCAATGTACCGAAATAGTCCACATAGGAGATGAAGTGGACAATCATGCGATTAGCTTCCATGAGCATAACCCTAATGGGGAGTCTGCTTCTAAGGAGGCTATTATGGCTATGCAACAATTAAATATTTGGTACAAGCGTTTTCCTAATGTAAAAGTCTGTATAGGTAACCATTCTGCTTTACATAAAAGAAAGGCATTAGCTAACGGATTACCAGAGAGATTTATCAAGTCCTATGAAGATGCTTGGGAAGCCCCTAGAGGCTGGAAATGGAGCTTAGAATGGGAAATAGATGGTGTTCTATATACCCATGGTACAGGATCATCAGGACAAGCAGGTGCAATCAATAGAGCAAGAGATGCAAGGCAATCAACTGTAATAGGTCATATTCACTCCTTTGGGGGAGTTTTGTACTCCTCAAGTGATAAGGATATGATATTCGGTATGAATGTGGGTTGTGGCATAGATATTAATGCCTACGCAATGGAGTATTCAAGACCATTTCCTAAACGACCTACGCTAGGATGTGGGGTTGTGTTAGATAACGGAAGAATTGCTATATTCGTGCCCATGCCACTAGGAAGCAAGATTGTAAGGCTTCCAAGCAAAAAGTAGGTTAAATCCGTTATAACATAAGTGTATATTTCATTGATAATCAATGATGTGTGCACTTTTTATTTCTATAATAATTAAAGCGTAAATTTGTATGAAGACCAAAGCGGAACTAGAAATCGATGAGTTGATGAAAAAAAGAGATGAGTTGGAAGTAAGATTGAATTTAATAGTTCAAAAGCTTAGGTTAACAATAATTAAACATAGCATATTAAATGTTACTTCAAATAACACAATTAACAGAAGATGATAGCTACGAGTTTGGTGATGGCACAGAGCCATCAGAAGCTTGGATAAATATTCATTTGGTTGAATCCGTTACAGATGATGAAGAGGATAAAGATAAGTGCTATGTGTATATGCAATCACAGGACTACTTCTACATAGATGAGAGCTCAGACTCTTTTATTAAGAGATATCAAGAGGCTTTATACGGAACGGTGTTAACAAGGTTCTACGATAAAACAAATAGGCAAACATAAGAAGCTCTCTCATAGTTGGTGGTGTTTTGGTTTCCCCTCAGGTAAAATCTGGGGGGTTTTTAATAAAAAGTCCCATCGTAGAAACGACAGGACTTACCTTTATTTCAAAAAAACACACAAAACTATTTTTGTTTATACTCCTTTATTGCAAAAGTAATTAATGCTACTAAAGTAAGTACATATAATGATCTACTAAACCAATTCCAAGCTAAAGGATTAAACTCATTTACAATGAATGCAAATGGTAAGTAAACTCCTACGAGCAAAATTAATAAATTAACTACTACATCCTTTGTACTTGCTTTCATAATCATTTGTTAAAATGGTAAATTTTTAGCTGGTTGACCATCTTTAACCCAAGTATCAAGCTCGATATAGAAACCTGCTTCTCCTGGTGTAGAACCTTTCTTTTCTTTGATAAGGATATTAGCCCAACCATTATTAGTTGCTGCAAAATCATTCATCTTCTTTAAATCATCTGGGCCGAATGATACTTTCTTAAACTCCCCAAATGCCGTTTTCATTGTTTGTGACCTTCCTAGGAAAATCTTTTCTTTACCTGCTGCCATGTTATATATTTTGGTTATTAAATACTACTGTTATTCTTTGGTTCTGCTTTAGAGTTTTGTAAGATTACTTTAAGCTGAGGTCTATGCTTTGTATCTATTGCAAAATCTACTAACACCTGATGCAAAAAATCATAGGTTTCCTGTGTAAACTCATCCTTTGCTTTCTTAACTACTTTAGGTGCTTTCTCTATCTTGTTTTCTAATTCTACTTTTTCCATTTTACTTTGTTTTATCTGCCTTGGCCTCTGTAATCCTTTGGCTTGGCACTATGTTTATTAAATGATTTCTTTGCTCTACCTCGTTTCCTTGAGCCGAAGCTCACCTTTGATGAACCCCCAGTCTTGACTTTCGCCATCTTGATTATATATTTTAACTATTATTGATTCATCTCTAATCTGCTGACATAACATTGCAGTTCCTCCTGCCATGGCTAACTGCTCTAAAAAAACCATTTGATCCGAAGAGAGTCTGTCACCTATAGCTTTAATCTCGCAGCAAACAAAGTGGCCATACTTTTTACTATAACCAATGATATCAGGAACTCCTTTCCTTCCTATGAATGCTCTGCCTCTAACTGCTAAGTTATTATTCCTCCATACTTCATTGCCATTATCCTTTAGATAATCCATCATCATCTTTGTTAAATCACTTGCAGATATGTAGGCCATGTACCAAAATTACAATATATTATTAATATATTGTTAGTACCACCTGATAAGTTCTTCTGTTGGCATCTTAACATACTTGATTTTATCCTTAACTTTTATCTCACCTATTCGCCAGTATCTCCTTGCTTTAACCCTTAAAAACTCTGCTCTTATAAAAACTATTCTATCTCTTAAATCAAGGTTAAATGCAAAAAATTCTGCTCTTGTGTCACTTATGCCACTAGGTACACCATTATTTTCGTACTCAAGTAGAAAATACTTTTTCTTTAGTGCTTCTGTTTGATGTATAACAATGACCTTAGTGCTCTTAGCGAATAGTTTAATAGCCTGGTAAGTACCATCCTTGGCCTTGGCCTCTTCTATCTCAAACTTTCTTCTGTTCCTGTACCCTTTGGCCATTTCTTAATTGTTGTTGATTCTCTAATCTCAAAGTAATCTGTATCTTCTAAGTCAGCTAGTAAGAGGATTTTTAGTACTTGTAAATCAGCAAAGTCTAGCTTCATTTTTTGTTCTCCAATCTTAATGACATAACCATCATCAATAACTTTAATTGTTCCTGCTTTTTGACCATGTAAATACTCAGCCCATTCGCTATTGTTAGAATATAGACATACTATTTTATCATCATCCAACCTTAAATTGTAATCGTGTTCTAACGGATCACCGACATTGTTGCTTACATACACTTGTTTCATTTGTTTATTATTTTAAAGTAAAGAATCTTGAGTCCTTCCCAAGCCAATATTGTTAGTATTATTTTCATAGGTTATTGTAATCTTCAAATTTCATTGTTTCAGGTAAAAATCTTAGTGCTATATTCTTTGTTGATCCGTGTCTGTTCTTCTCGACCTTACAAACTACTAAATCGCTAGGAGAATATTCTTTACCACCAATCTCAATAGCTTCTGTCATCTCGTAGTAATGTGGTCGCATAAGCATAATAACTGCATCAGCATCTTGTTCAATAGAACCTGATTCTCTTAAATCGGATAACTGAGGCATCTTATCTCCTCGTTCCTCTACTCTACGAGATAATTGAGATAGGGCGATAATAGGTACTTCCAACTCTTTAGCAAGGGCTTTTAGGCTTCTACTGATGTAGCTAACCTCTTGTTCCCTGTTTTGGTTTGATTTGCCTGTACCACTCATAAGTTGGAGGTAGTCAATAAAGATTACCTTGATTCCATACTTTTGCTTTAAGATGGTGGCTTTTGCTCGGAGTTGTGTTACACTAATACCGCCCATATCTTCAATGTGGATGGGTGAGGTTAGTAATAAGTCATCTGTCTTTAGTAAAACCTTTCTTTGTGTAGCATCCAAAGTATTCATTCTAAGCCATTTTAAGGGCAGTTGTGAGCCTATTGACTCTAACCTTTCAACTAACTGTTCTGAGCTCATTTCGAGGCTAAAAACGGCCACAGGAACGCTATCTAAACAAGCTAGTTGGTAGATACTAGAAAGCATAAAGGCAGTCTTACCCATCCCTGGTCTTGCAGCTACGATAACTAAGTCAGGCTTAACCCATCCGCATAGGGTATTGTTTAGCTCATTAAAACCTGTGTTAAATCCTAGTAAGCTACCCTTTTGTGCCATGTCACGAGTGTAGTTAATTGACATGATAATATCTTCCATCATCTTCTCGTAGATATTACCAAACTCTTGTAGCTGAATGAGTTTTTTGGATACCTCGGCCATAAAGTCTATCGTATCTTCCTCGCCATTGGTCGCCCCAACCACAAGCTCTCCACCCAGCACCACCAACATCCTACGCTTATAGAGTTCTATTATTAACTCTATATGGGCTTCTAGGTGAGCAGTTGATACCACATCTTTAGTTAACTCAGAAAGGTAGTAGGCATTTACTTGATCCGTTTGTTTAGCATCTACGATGCGTTGGTAGAGTGTAGTAATATCTATTGGGATATTCTTATCGTACATCTCTCTAATCGTTCTAAATACAAGCTTATGCTTATAGTCGTAGAATATATCCTCTTTTAAGTAGTTGATTACTAATGACAAAGATTTTTTGTCGATTAATAAAGAGCCTAGGATATTGCGTTCAATCTCTGTGTTTTTAGGTAAGTCTATAACTTGCATTACTTTAGTTTTATTTTGGTGTTTTGTGTTGCTACTGGTTCAAAGTTTTTAGAGTTTTTAACCCATGTAGCTATTCTTCTACTTATGTCAAAGAATTTTTGGTCTTGGAATCTCATCTTTCCTTTTGCATCTTCTTCTGTCCAGTAAGATAAAAAAGAATCATATTGGTTGCCTAGTTTATCCTTTAGTTCATCTAATCTAGAAACAAAAGATTGTTTGTCGTTATATATCTTATTAGGTATTATATCTATATTATTAATAACTATATTATTATGTGCCAGTTTTTCGGCTGAGGGGTTAGCCGATTTTCTGTCTGAGGTGGGTTTGTTTTCTGACCTAGGTATCTCTATGTTAATTACTAATGATCTAAAGTCAAAATCACCATTTTCTTTTAGTTTAATAATCCTACCAAGTATTTTCATATCCTCAAGCTTCTTAAGGTGGTCTTTAATCGTAGATTCACCACAATCTAAACACTCACCTAAATACCTGTTTGATGCGAAGCAATAGCCTCTTTCGTTACTCAAATTAGATATTAAAGCTATTAACAACTTTTGCTTATCTGTAAGCACCTTGCTTAATAAAACCTGTGCAGGAAGGACTGCAAACCAATTATGATTCATAAGAATAAAAAAAGCCCATCGGTTTTGCTAGAAGTACGAGTTCTAACGCCACCTAGGGCAAAAATTTTAAATGTTATCTCGTACATAACATGACAAATATACTAAAATAATTTTGGCCTAGCTAGGACTTCAGATATTCTCTTATTAGCAATTTCTAAATAATCAGAACTCATTTCACTTCCTATAAAGTTCCTATTATTCATTATTGCATGAATAGCAGTAGTACCACTACCCATAAAAGGATCGTAAATTAATCCACCTTCAGGGCATCCAGCTAAAATAGGCTTAGTTATTAATTCAACATTATATGATGCATAGTGTTTTACTGATGATGGTTTAGTTTTAATATCCCAAAAATCAGATACACTTCCTGGGTTTTTACCATTTGGATTAAAAGAAACACCTTTAGCACCAACTTTATTATCATTGTGGCTTTTAGCATTTTCATTATATTCATGCCTATTGCCATCGTTTCTTTTATCGCTTTCCCATATATGCTTATCTCTAATTGCATCTAAATTAAAATAATATTTTTTTGATTTGGTCATTAAAAAAATGTACTCATGCTTTTTGGTAAATCTATCAGTAACAGGTTCTGGCATACCATTTCTTTTAGCCCAAATAATATCATTTCTAACTATCCAATCTCTATCTATACAACCAATAGCAAATCTATGTGGGATTAAAACTAAACACTTATCTGGATAACCCTTTTGGCCGCCTCTACCAGCTTTAGTTCCTGATGCAACAATTGGTTGGTCATTATATTTATCTTTTTTATCACCAGCCCATCCTGAATTATTATAGGTATCTCCTAAATTAATCCAACAAGTACCAGATGGTTTAAGTACTCTATAAATTTCATCCATCATTTCCCACATATGTTCTAAATATTCTTGAAATGTAGGTTCTAATCCCCATTGGCCATCATATCCATAATCTCTTAACTGCCAATAAGGAGGTGAGCTTATAACACAATCCAAAAAATCACTTGGCATTTTTTTTAGTGTTTCTAAGCATGGTTCGTTGTGTATTTTGTTTATCATGTTAATTTGTTTTAGATATCCTAAAAACTACTTTCCTGTTATCCACTATAAAACGCTTACGAGCAACAGGGTTAAGCGATTCACGGATGACTTGTGATGCTATCTTTGTCTTACGACTAGCAGCTGCTGCCGACTTAAATAGCACCTCTTCCATGGTGTCAGTATATACCATTCTAATTGGAATAGAGTTTTCTAATCCTTTAATCTCATTCGGCATCTGGTTTGGGTTTAAAGTGGTTTTTTAGGCCCTTGATAAATGATTGGTTTGTTTCATGGAACTCCCTTTTAGAAAAATAATTCTCATCTACCTTACCGCCATCCATTTCATTTGGGTAAACGAGTATGTCATCATCGTAAAAGTTACGCACTCTTCCTGTATCGTAACACACCACTTTCCATATGGTGTTAGTATCAGTTCCGTAATCAATCCATGCGATTGCTTTTCCATAGCCTAGTGGGGTTAAAACATCTATTGTTTGTTCTAATTGTAGTATCAAAATAATCGTTTTATTGCTTTGATTTTAAAATAAGTTTCACAGAATATTAATAGCAGCACCGCTATTGGTACTGCTATAAAGAAAAACTTAATGATTGCTAATACTTTCATATTACTTCTTTAAGGATATTTTAAAAGTAGTTGTACTAAACTTTGGTGCAGGATAAATCATCTCGCCAGTTTCTGGATCAACCAATGGTTCTTTAATAGTCTTAAGTAATGACTCTCTTTCCTTCTGCTTAAACTTAATAGCTTCTAACTCTTGGTTATACTTAAGCCATGTATGGTCACCATCATAGGCATACTTAACTCCTGATTCTATTCTGCTAATCTCAGCATCAAGCACGATTGCCTTGCCTTGAGGATGTAAGTCTAACTGGTTAATAACATCTTCTTTTAACTCAGCTCTAATTCCCTCTAGCAACTGAACTAATGCTTCTGCTTTGACAAGCATCTCAAGTGGGTTCTCGCCTGTTTCTCTAAAATGTGTTACAACTACTTGTTTTAGAAGTTCTATGCTAAATTTGGATGGTGTTATTGAATTTAATTCAATACTTGGTAGTAAATTACTCATGTTATTTCTTTTTTGTTGTTAGCGATTCTTTTTTAGCAGTCATTAATTTCATTAATTGTTGGTCTTTTTCTATGTATTCCTTATTAGAAAAGAATATATCAGTCAAGTCCTTCATCCTAGCAGCAGCTTGGATATCTTTAATGATAGCATCACGATCTACTTCTGTAGCAATCTCCTCTGGTACTATCTCAACCTCAAATACTTTAGGTTTTTTGGTAGGTGTTTCATCCTTGGCGAAATCCATCTCTTCAGCAGGTGTCGCTTCAAATCCAGCAGCTTTCATTAACCAAGCAAGTAAGTTCCTATAAGCCTTGCCAATCGCCCTTGTTTGTGCCATACTAAGAATAGCATATTCATCAAAGTATCTTTTAGTTTTTTCGGCATTCGAGCATAAGGCAATACCAGTAGCAACGAGCTGACCTGTCGTAATATTGCGTACCTCACAAGTCGCCATATATTTAATAGCAGTTTCATTTGATAAATCTTGAGTTGATGTAATAATAGGCATTAATCCTAGTGAAGCACCGGCAAATTGCCATCCTTCAACATTCACGAATTGTTTACCTTGTATGTTACTTGAGAGTCCTTTTTCTTTTATCAACTTAGATAGTTCAGTTGATAGCTTAAGCATTGAGTCCTTGTTGATTAACTCATACGAAGGGCTAGTTATTTGCATTTCCATTAGTTAGGGATTTTTGGTTTAATAAATTTTGTGTAAAGAAAATAGCTTCACGAACAGGATAAACATCCCATAGCTCTACCAGAGCTTTCATTAGGATCAAATTGTTCTGTGAATAGTTAATGTTGTGGATGATTTTAGCAATAAACAATCTTTGTTCTTGCTCATCCCATTTTGAAAAATCACTCATAGTTTTTGGTGTTTTGATTATAAAATATTGATAAGATTTTCTATGTCAGTTGCAATGATTAAATCTACATCGCTTTGGTTCGATATACTTGCTATACCATGGATAGCAGTAGTATGATCCCTACCAAACAAATCAGCAATAGCTTTAAGCTTTAGGCCCACCTTGTTACGAATAAGGTACATAGCCATATGCCTTGCAGTTACTTGCTCTCTGTACCTTTTTTTGCCTCTAATATCCTCATTACTGATATTGTAGTAGGTACAGACCTTGGCGATAATCTCATTAGCTAATGCCTCTCTTTGCCTTAAATTAAGCTTATGCCTACGAACCGCAGGTATAGTCCAGTAGTTTACTTGTTTAGCCTTGTTGGTAATCATAGATAGCATTTTTAAGTTCATCGATTTTCTTTGCGTAGAACACTTCTACGATCTCAATCATTTCCTCATCAGCCTTGGCTAAACGAGTTTTTATTAGGTAAGGACTGTAACCTGTTACCTCACAAATCTTTTTTATATCGCCATACTTAAGTAAGGCACGATAATCTCTAATCAGCATTTTTTAGTTTTTTATATAGTTTATAATGTCTATCGATTGAACGCATTGCCCCTTCGATAGATGTGAAATAATCTCCTCTCCAGTAGTAGAACTTATCTAGGGGTTTTTTGCTATCCCAATGGATAAACATACCACGATAGAGGTAATCCTTTTTGATCCTGTGGGCATCGATTGTGACCATGAAATAGTCACGAAGCCCTTTTTGTTTTAGATGTGATGGGGTTGGGTGCACGATTGCAGATTTTTATTGAGTGATTGAATACCTTGTTTCTAGTACTTGCACAATAGGTTCAGTCTTTACTCCACTAGATATGTTTATAAATCTGTCATAAGCCTTATCCTTGGTATGACTTAAGCTATTCTCCATAAATAATTCATCTTTTCTAGTGTAATAAATTACTGATTGTGTTACTGGATTTGTTTCTGTTACGAACTCGAATTTTGCCATGTGTTAGGGTTTTTGGGTTGGGTAAATCTTGTTAAGTTTTTGGTGTCGTTCAAAGTAGGATTGCATCCCACGAGATTTTTGCTGACTCATGATGTTCTCGTGATACACGGGATCAAGAAAGGTTTTTGCTTCGTAGTTGTAATACACCTGGTCACCACGACTGAAGTTTTTGCCTGTAAGACTGCATCTGCAATCATACTTGGCGGTGATTAATTCAAAATTCATAGATGGGTTTTTTGTTTTGTTTGGTAAAATTAAGAAGTTTTTGTTATTATTTAAGATTTTTATGTTAAAGTTTTCACAAAAGATTTTTGCGTGATCCGACCAGATTTTTGTCGCATGGGATTTTTAGAAGGTTTTTGTTAGCGTAAGCGGACTGTTGCCATGGATTTTTGTCGGATTTTTAGCAGGTTTTTGCTAGGGGTTTTTGGCAGGTTTTTGCCATAGCATTAACGGATCAAAAGTTGTAACATTGATGTTATAACATTGACTATTTTTTATTGCATATTGATACAATACCAATAAAATCAGTTTTAAGGCCATTTTAAGCCCCAAATTTAGATCCATTTTTTAAGGTGGTGACATTGTACTAATTTATTTTTTTATCGCCTTATTTAGCCTTATTTGGCTAAATATTCGGCTACTCTTTTTAACTCTTTGTTATCGTTATATTTATCTGTCAAACATCTACTTTTTAATACTATGCCATTAATCTTTTTAGCAAAGGCAACCGCCTCTTTTTTGTATTGAAAAGCCCCCCATTGAATACCTTGACATTCAACCGCCCAAAGTATTCTAAATTTTAACTCTTTCATATTGTGTTTATTTTGATTAATATAAAAGCCCTAATGAAAGGGCCTTTATTTCGCTAATTTATAGCTCATCAGTTAACCTGGTTAATCATTCATAGCTATAGGCATCAAAATGCCGAATCCTTCCATATCTTTATGAGTTACCTTAATTGCTTTAGTTTTACCAAAAAAAGTATAAATAAAATTATTTGTACTTTGGTTAAACACTTCGCAAAGATCCTGCAGGTACAAAGGATTAAAAGAAATAAGATCGACGGCCTCAACTGAACTTTGTTCTGTAGGTAGCACCTGCTCACAATTAGGATATTTTAGGCCTAAATTACTAAATGCCTCCAATGTTAAAATATCGATAATACCTAATTTCCCTTTTTTATCGAAGGCCTCTAAATAATTATCTTTGATATTGTAATATAAGGCCTTGTAAAAATTGCCTTTTTTCCATGCGTCGGCCTTAAAATAAAATTCTGTAGGAGCATCATTCGGCAAAGATCCAAAGGCCTCATTAATTGGGATCTTTATAAGCTTATGAGCGTCTGTAGCATATACAAAGCCGTTTTTTACTTGAATGTACTCGAATGCAGGGCGAAAATTGTCTTTTGTTGTAACTAAATGTAATTTTTTCATAGTGTTTTGTTTTTTTGTTTGTTTGTTTTTTAATTGTTTAAATTGCATAAAATATAAATACCTTCTTTTATTTTTTGTTCTGTTTGTTTTTTGCATTCACTTAAAAATATGTTTCTGTACTTTCCTGTAGTTCTTGAATAATCCCAATAAACAGGATCTAGATAAGTTTTACCGCCTTCGACCTTTACGATAATACTTCTATAGGATTGAAAATAAACGGCCGTTTCTGTTCTAATTTCGAACTGGTTGGCAATTATATTGCCTTTGCTAGATCTTAAGTTTTGTACTTTCATGTTTTGTGGTTTTTATTGTTATTTGATATAAATTGTAAATTCAGGGCCAAAGGCTAAACGATATTCATTAACTAGGTATTTTGCCTCCTGTAGTGTTTGGGCCTCATCTATTTCCTCTTTCCCATATTTTGAGGATGCCATTATTTTGTATGTCTTTTTCATGTTTATTTGTTTTTAATTGTTTGGTAAATTGTTTTAATTAATACATAGGTAAAAATTGATCCAATAAATAAAAGGATCAATTCGGCTAGGCTAATTGTTTGCATGTTCGTTAATTAAAAGGTGAATGAATAACCTGGATACTGATCCAATGAAATAATCAACCAGGCAAGTAAAAAGAATTGGGAGGATAACCTCGGTAAATTGTGTCATTTTGTTAGTGTTTAATGAGGCATAAAGATAGGTATAAATATCAAACAATATGAAACAATCTTAAAAGATATGTTAAAATAGTGTTAATATTGTTAAATTGAATTATTTAGTATATATTATATTGGTATATACAATTATAGGTAACTTATATAATTATATACATTACTAATAAAGTAGTAAATTATAATAGTATTGATATTATCATTACATGGATATAGTTATATACACATTGATTAGAAGTATTTAAGCCTAATTCTTAGTTGGTGCATAACAGAGCCTAAACAATCAATATAATAAAAATACATATTTTCGCATTGGATAGGCAAAGGATAGGATAGGGTAGGGGATGACAAAGTGACTACTTAACATAATATAGTTTATGAGACATTCGGCATATACCCCCTACCTGT
>Ga0209190_1002414_pt1 | contig 12580 bp, 6 predicted proteins | sample M_140205_XF_Meta_FD_187315 | JGI IMG/M metagenome (GOLD analysis project Ga0209190, IMG submission 187315) | Freshwater microbial communities from Lake Montjoie, Canada to study carbon cycling - M_140205_XF_MetaG (SPAdes) (version 2) | ecosystem: Environmental > Aquatic > Freshwater > Lake... | reverse complement strand
TGTCCAAAGGGGTTAAAAACGGCAATTGAAACATTTAATGAAGTATTGGGCTGATTATGCTCAAACGAAAAGTGCGTTATATTATTAAAGGGATTAGGATAATTGAGCAAATTTTTTACCATGAGTATTGCTTGTTTGGCCACCACAAAAACGATTTCAATTTCACTAGAATTATTGGCTACATCCCAGGCTTTTATACGAATGCGGTGCGTTCCTTCTAATAATGTTGGCAATTGATAGCGCACCAAACCAGCTTGGTAACTGTCTTTAATGGCTGTATAATAATCGTTCAATACCAATACGTCTCGCTCATTTCCGTCTATAACTGCAGTAATATCGTGGCCAATTCCTGCGCCAGAGGTGCTTATGCCAGATGAATCAAATAACTGCAATAACAACACTGGATTTTCATTGCTTAGTCCACCATTTTTAAAATTTTCATCATTAATATATCCTAGAATAGTGGGGCCTGTATTGTCGGCAGATTGTTTAGATAAGCCCCCTATAAAAATGCTATTATTCACGCCAGTGGCATCTACCAATCCATTATTGGCATACAAACTAATTCTGCCAAATCCTGGTTGATAATTGATGTCTTTGGGTACAATAAAACTAAACTGAAACTTGCCATTGGTAACACTTGCACTCCCTTTATATAGCACACTATTTTGTGTGATAAAACTAGTTACAGGGCTTGCTAAATCGTTACCTAGGGTTTTTACAGATTGTGCTTTATCATATACTGTTGGATAAACGATGCCATTAAAATCTGTAATAGCATTACCTAATGCATCGGTAACTATTCCATCGAAACTATATTTAGCGAGTGCTTGTAAACTGTCGGTTGCGCGGAGTGCTTGGTTATTTATTTTGGTTAGTTGTAAACGATAAGTAGGAAAAGCTAATCGCATAGCAGGGTCTCCTAATAGTGTAAATTTTCTATTATTAAACACGTCTCCAAAAGACTGATAAGTAGTATTTTTTGCCGCCATTACTGCTTCGCCTAAACTGAGGTATTGCCCATTGGGCTTGGGTTGTAGAGCTATGCGCAAATAATTGTCGTTGATAATTCTATTACTATACGCAAATACAACACGTGTAGTTGTCATGAGTGCAATGGCGCCATTGGTATTGCCCATTAATAAGCTAGCACCCAATGATGTTTTAGACGGATCGTCGTAAGGTGCAAAATCACAACTAGCCGTAATAAATAAGGGTAATTTATTGGCGTTATTAAATCGATTTAATTCTGTTTGACTTAAAATAGTTTCTTCGGCCAAGCGTTGCGAATTACCGTGTCCACTATAATTTACAATTAATGCGCCGTTAAAAACCGAATTAACAATGGCATCGTTTACTGCAGGATAACGTGCCCCACCAGAACCACTCACTAGTGGAAATGCATCGAGGTAAATTTTATTCGAATTAATAAAAGCATCTGTGATTGAAACCCCATTCACCAAAGACTCTGCGTCGTTTAAATGTAAATTGGCATCTTTATCATCTGCAATAAAAACAGCTTGGTTGCGCCAAGATCCTACACTCGCTTTATTATAATATTGTATAATTTTTTGCACCATGATTTGCGCTTCTGCCAAATTTCTGGCAGGAATTCTACCAATGCCAATATCTAATAATCCTGCAGGCGCTACCATATTAATATCATCGGCATCATCGAGTAATCCAAAAAAATCATCCGAAGTATGTGTTAGTAAAGGATCGAAAGAATTAGCAGATTCGTATCCGGGAACCAAATTGGTATTGCTTATAATTCTGTTTTTATAATCGTACGATGCGGCACCCAATAACAATAAAAATTTTGGTCGATTAACTAGTAAAGTACCTGCTTTATCGTAATACATTTTTACGAAATCTCTAATAGCTGTTGGGTCTGCAATACCGCCAGAAAATTCTTGATAAATTTGTTGAGTAGTGGCTACAACAGTTCTATATTGGTCTTGCTGCGTATGGAATGTAGCCAATTGATTGGCCGCTGAAATTAAAGAGGGGTCTGTAACTATGATATAATCTGCAGCACTACTCTGGTGCAGATTTTGGTTGCTAATTTTTTGTGTAGATACCGGAATTAATAAATTGGTTTTGTCGAAAGCAATGTATTCGCGCAGCTGTGATGCATCTGCTAAAAAAATATAATCGGTTCCTATTAAATTGCCATTTATTTTTTCGGGATTTAATGGATTAGTAATATCCCAAATATTGGTATTAGTAGTAGCATTTGATAGTGTGAATTTTGCAGTATTGCCTGCTGCCACAGAAGCCCAATCTCTAAATGGCAATTGGTTGGTGCCATTCATTATTAAAGATCTTCGGCCATGTAATTCAAACCAATTTAACCATCCTTCTGCACCCGCTACTGTTGTTTGATACGTATAGTTTAAGTTAATAGTATTAGTAGTAACATTTATAGATTTTTTGTCGTTAGCAGCAAGGGCATACGCATCTAAAAAATAGCCAGAAACTGCAGGAATATTGATGTTCATGAGCGCTTGCCCATTCATTTGAATAGCAAAACTACTTGCCAAATTAATACTTCTGGCAGCTACACTTGTTTTTAAAAATACTGGTGCAATTATTCCCGGCCAATCAATATTAAATGTTTTTGCTAATGATCCATTGCTGCTAAACGATTCTCCCAACCATTCCTTGCCACTGTTTTGCACATTGACCAAATCGTTTTCATAAAAATATCTTTCGTTAAAACTGTTTACTGCCGTGTTTGAATTTATTGCTGCAGTTTTAACACTAAGTCGTTTGCCTGTTCCGCCAATAGTTAAATAAAAATAGGCGGTGTCGGTATATAAGTTTTTAAGATGATTGAACTGTAAATTCAAACTGTCTTTAACCCAACCATTAGGGCCGCTGGCATAAAAAAGCAGGTAGTCGTTTCCACTAAAAACGCCATCCCCCCCATCTATTAATTCTATAGCATTTTCTACCAGATCGTCGTTTCTAAATTGGGCATTGGGCTCGGGCAACATGGCGCCGCCGTTACCAAATAATTTAATGGATGCCGAATTAATGGCTCCAGTAGCTATATTCATTGAAACAATACTGGCCGCATCTATTTTATACACGCCCGCTTGTTTTACCCCAATTTTTATCCAATTACCTGTTGCTAAAACTGAATTGGCGGCATACACTCTTTGCGCCTGTATTGGCAGCTGCCTCCCTAAAAATAGCAGCAAGAGGATACTAATATTTGTTTTATTTAGCATTAGTGCAAATATATTGAAGCTTTTTTTAGTTCTTTTTCTATTCAATTTCAAGCTTTTTTATAGGTTTTAATAGGCTTTCTATTGAATTAGGGTTAAAATTAGGTTTTTGATAACAGACAATTAGTGCCTGTTTTTACTATATAAACAGAAATCTTCTATATTCGCATAGACGTAAATTAGAATGATCTGACAAAACTCTACTTCAAACTCAATTTTTTATAATGCAGTTATTAAAATCAACCAGGAATTTAGTATGGCTTTTAGCCCTTACTGGATCATTCGCATCCTGTAGTTTGTTTAAGAAAAAAGTAGATAAGTCTACGGCTACCGGATGGAATTACAATGATAAAAATCAAGGTAATTTCAATGTGCCTAAACCTAAAGACGTTGTTACAGCGCCGGGTTTGGTGTTTGTTCAAGGAGGTACTTTTACTATGGGCGCAACCCAAGAAGATGTAATGTCGGACTGGAACAATGTTAGTCGCAGGGTAACTATTTCTTCTTTTTTTATAGACAAAACAGAAGTTGCAAACGTACACTACCGCGAGTATTTATACTGGCTTGAAAACGTTTTTGGTACTGCTGGTATGGACTCTGTAGTAGACCAAGCAAAACCCGATAGTTTGGTTTGGAGAAGCGAATTAGCCTTTAACGAGCCTTTGGTAGAATATTATTTTAGGCATCCTTCTTATAATTACTACCCTGTTGTGGGTGTTAATTGGAAGCAGGCTACCGATTATTGTATTTGGAGAACCGATCGCGTGAATGAGCTAACCTTAATGAACAAAGGTTTCTTAGATAAAAAGACGCAACTTAAAAAAGAATTAAACGGCGCCGGTCAAGATAATTTTAACTCTCAAGCCTATATGCTAGGCGAATACCAAGCGGTTCCTGGTAAAGAAGTTACCAAAAAAAGTAACCCATTAAAAGATGCACAAGGTCGTCCTAGAACAACTGTTAAGTTCGAAGATGGAATTATGTTTGGCGACTATCGTTTGCCAACTGAAGCCGAGTGGGAATATGCTGCTTATGGCTATATGATGGAAAATCCACAAAAGAAAAGGAATAGAAAAGAACGTGGCGAAGAAGTGGTTGCCAACAAACAAATTTATGCTTGGAAAAATGATGGTTACGACAACCTGCGTTATACCAAAAAAGGGTCTTTTCAAGGTGCTTTTTTAGCCAACTTTAAACGTGGTGCCGGAGATAATATGGGAGTTGCTGGTGGTTTGAATGATAACGCGGATATTCCTGGAGAAGTAGCTTCGTATTTTCCAAATGGATTTGGTTTGTATAATATGAGTGGTAATGTAAGTGAGTGGGTTGCAGATGTTTTTCGTCCGCTAACTAGTTTAGACGGAGAAGATTTTAATACTTTCCGTGGTAACGTATTTAAAAAAATTGACCGTTCTGGTGGAGAAGGTAATTTAAGAGATGATAAGGGTAGAATTAAAATGGTTGCTGAATCTGATTCTGCTTTAAGAAACAGACGTAATTACCAACGCTCTTATGCCATTAATTACAATGATGGTGATTCTGTGAGTGGCGTAAACTATGGTTATGGTATTACTACCTTAATTTCAGACAAGTCAAGGGTATTTAAAGGAGGAAGTTGGAATGATAGAGCATATTGGTTAAGCCCAGGTGCACGCCGCTATTTAGAAGAAGAGCAAAGCACCAATGCTTTGGGCTTCCGTTGTGCGATGTCGCATTATGGTGCTTCTGAAAGCACTTCTAGTGCAATTAAATCTGGCACATTTTTCCCTCCTCGAAGAAATAAGCGTTAAGGAAAAGGTAACAATACAGCTTACGAAAAAGCCATTCATTTATTTGAGTGGCTTTTTTTATGCAATTAACTAGCGGCTACTTAACAATAAGACGGTATTTTTACAGATAAATTGATGCCTGTGCAAATAGCAGAATTGTATGAAATTTTTGAGCAGTACCCTTCTATTGAAACGGATACTAGAAAAATAGAACAAGGCAGCCTTTTTTTTGCATTAAAAGGTGCCAATTTTAATGGCAATGAATTTGCATTGCAAGCCTTAGAAAAGGGTGCTGCTTACGCCATTGTAGACGAACCAAATGATGCTACCAATGAGCGTTTAATTCAAGTACCTGATGTATTAACTTGCTTACAAGAGTTAGCACAATTTCACCGCGAAAAATTTCATATTCCTTTTATTGCTATCACTGGCAGTAATGGTAAAACAACCACCAAAGAATTGGTATCGGCTGTTTTATCGAGCCATTTAAAAACTGCTACTACACAAGGAAATTTAAACAACCATATTGGCATTCCACTTACCATTTTAAAAATTAAAAAGGATGCTGAAATTGCCGTGATTGAAATGGGCGCCAACCATCAAAAAGAAATTGCTGCTTATTGCTTGTATACACAGCCAACACACGGTATTATTACCAATTGTGGCAAAGCACACCTAGAAGGATTTGGCAGCGAAGAAGGGGTTCGTATAGGCAAAGGAGAATTGTTTGATTATTTAAGTGCGCATAATGGTACCGCGTTTGTTTTAACCGATGCAACTTACCTGATTGACATGAGTAAGGCTATTGAAAAACGTTTTGCTTATGGCAGTAAGGTTGGTGATTTGGTAGGTGCTGTGGCTGCTAGTGAACCTTTTTTATCGGTAGCTATTAGCAAGGGAATTGATCCTGTTACAATTCATACACAATTAGTAGGCGACTATAATTTGCCCAATGTTTTGTGTGCATTAGCGGTGGGTCTTTATTTTCAAATTCCAGATGATAAAATGGTGGAAGCTATTGAAAATTATGCACCATCTAATAGTCGCTCTCAATTGCTACAAGTAGGAACGAATCATTTTATTTTAGATGCTTATAATGCCAACCCAAGTAGTATTCAATTGGCTATTGAAAATTTTGCAAAACTATCTGTACCCAATAAAGTATTAATGCTTGGTGCTATGAAAGAATTAGGGATTGATAGCGTGGAAGAACACCAAATAATTGCCAACATAATTGAAAATTATAATTTTAAAGATGTGGTATTAGTTGGTGGCGATTTTGAAAAAATAACACATCCATTTATATATTTACCCAATGCCGATGCTGCCAGAGAATGGTTGCAGGCACAGGGTTTTACAGATACATATATACTAGTTAAAGGATCACGCGGTATTCAAATGGAAAAAATTTTATCCCCTTAATTATGTAAGCCTTTAATGGCGGCAATTAGATGACTTTGCAAAACAAACTACAAGGGGTTGTGGCTGCCACAACAATTGCAATATATAAATACCATCAACCTATCAACTTATAGGTAACTTGCAGCCTCAAACAACTATTATACATGTCTGTTCCTGAAAAAAAGCCTTTTTATTTGTGGAGTATTTTTAATAACCGTTGTCCGCGTTGTAGAGAAGGAAAAATTTTTACGCATAACAGTCCGTATAATTTTTCAAAGAACATGCAAATGCCTAAAACCTGTCCTTCATGTGGGCAACCCACTGAACTAGAAGTTGGCTTCTATTATGGAACTGGCTATGTGAGCTATGGTTTATCTGTAGCATTTACAGTTGCAACCTTTGTTGCTTGGAAAGTATTAATAGGAATGACTTTTGATATAGACGACAACCGAATTTTTTATTGGTTGGCTACAGATATAATATTATTAATACTTACACAACCCTTGCAAATGCGCTTATCGCGTACTCTTTGGCTAAGTTGGTTTGTTTCTTACGATGCTAAATGGAAAGAGCATGAAATTAAACAGCCAGAAAGAATTGTGGAAGGGCAGATGAATAATTGGTAATTATTCTACGGTTTATGCTTTTTAGTAAAGTCAGTTTGATCGAATGCTAATTTGGTTCCACGCTGGTAATCATAAAAAGATCGAACTAAAAAAGTAGATAGCGGCAATGTTTTTTTAAGCATCAATTTTTCTTGCCCAGTGATTTCAAAGCCTAATGTACCAATATCGTTTTTTCTGAAAATTATTTTACTTGAATCGGCCACCCAGTTATTGGTGTAATCGGTTGCGGATTCTAAAATATAATTTTTGTTACTGTGATTCCACGTGATTTTATTATTATCTGCTACTTTAATTGAATCAATCATTAAATTGGCTGAATCGCCTTTTTTCATATTGAAATTATGCGCCAAAATTAAAAAATTATTCAACCTGCTTAGGTATAAATAACTTGTATCCTTCCCTCTTATGACCATCCAATTCTGGTTATCAAACACTTTTTCTAGCGAATTATATTGCTTTAACAAACTTGCATTTTCAGCAGCAATGGTTGCAGGGTCTTTAACTGGCGCCGCGGGCAATACAATACTGTCTGCTGTTTGTGTTGGTGTTGATTGATTATTACAAGAGCCGCCAATAATAACAAGTAAAACGATTACAAAATAATATTTCATAAGATTGATAATTACGCTTGCTTAAAGGTAATAAATAAGCCGTTCCAATTACTTGGAACGGCTTTATGAAAAAGGTTATACTAAACTATTTAAAAGAAGTCCAAGTTTTCCACCAAGTATCGCCTACAGCACATGCACCTTTGTAAGTTACAGCTGTAAAATCTAATTTACCACTTGTAGAAGATTTTAACTTAGCATGTGTAAAATCAGCACCAGATGCAGCAATTGAAGTTGTTGCAGTTGGGTTGAAATCAGGAGCAGCATAAGCAAATGGAGCACCTAAACCTACGTCTGTATTATTAGGAGTTAAAGTATTTGCATAAGCAGCTGTATTAACCCAAGCCAATATAGAAGCAGTTGTAGCACCAGTAGGAGTTGCACTTGCAGCATAAACTACTGCATTAGTTGTTGGTCCAGCAATAATATTATTTCTAAATTGCAATCCGCCTGTAGGATCTAAATTTCTATCGGTAGGAGTTCCTTTACTAGCATCAAGCAACAAACCGTTAACTGCGCCACCGCCCCAACCTAAGAATACAGAGTTGAAAATACTTTCCTCACAGTTTCTACGTAATTGCGCACCAGCTAAAAACAAACTGTTACCATTAGATGTAGCAGTTGCTTTTGGTCCGATCAAAGTCATGTTGCTAAATACAGCATTTGTTTTTGTAGGAACAATGGCTACTAAATTATTAGCACTTACTGGAATGGAAGGTAAATAAGTCATCCTATCTGATCCGTTAGCGTCATTATCGCACTCAAATGCTTCACTCTTAGAAATATCCGCTACAGAAGAGTCACGTAAAGAAATACCAAATTGTACTTTTCCACTGAATCCATTATCTGTATCAAAATCATCATCAAGTGTACGGAAAGAGATTAAGTGTTTACAGTTTACAGATCCGCCAAACCACTCAAAAGAATCGTCATTAGCATAAGAAACTTGCACATAATCAATAGTAGTTTGGTTACCCACACCACCAAAAGTTAAACCATTAATTTCTTTGTCTGGTAAAAACGCGTAACCCGCATATTCAATACGTACATAACGTAAAGTACCGCTATTATCAGTTAAGTTTGAAGTAGCACCTAAGCCATATAAACCTAAACCGTCACTATTATTAACACCACCTTCAATTTCCCCTACCCCATCAACACCATTGAAAGAAGAGTTGCTTGGTGCTTGACCTAACAATACTACACCAGCCCAATCACCACGTTGTGGGGTTGCAGCTTCAGAAGTAAATACAATTGGTTTATCGGCAGTTCCGTCTGCATTAATTTTAGCACCACGGCAAATAATTAAAGCACCATTTTTACCATTTTCTCCTACAATTTTAGTACCTGGCTCAATCGTTAAAATTGCTCCATTAGTTACATATACTAAGCCACGCAATTTGTATGTATAGCTAGCTTTTAAAGTTAAATTAGTAATGATACGACCTTCAAGAATCGTATTTTCTACTGGAGTTGAGGTTGGAGGAGTTGTAACTACAGTAGTAGTATTTCCATCAACTTCAATTTTTCTACAACTGCTTGCTAACATTCCTGCGGCTGCAATTAGAATAAATACCTTTTTCATTGGGAGAATTTTTATTTGTTTTTTTTTATTTAATGGTATAGGCAAAAGAAATACTCACATTTGTGCCATATTTACGCGCAATAGCAAGAGCATCTTTTGTTTTATCGAATTTTCCGTCATCATTTAAGTCGTGGTAGAAATAAGCTACCTGATTAAGTAAATCAGAAACATTTAATTTTATTTCAGCTTTGTTTTTAAGTAGTTTTTTAGCCATTTGCAAATCAAGTAAAGCACGTGGATTTTCCCATACTGGCGGATAATCACTACTTCCTACATATAAAATACGACGACCAATTTGGTTGAACAATAAAGTAGTGTTCAAGCCGATTTTTTCAATGTCATACTGAAGAGATGCATTAATTAAATAAGGGCTTTGACCTTGCATTGGTCGGTTTAAATTAGTACCAGAACTAATTACTCTATTATAAATGTAAGAGAAGTTTCCTTGGAATACAAAATTGCGTAAGGCATCAGATACTACATCTAATTTTTTTCTGATTTCTAATTCTGCACCATATCCAGAAGCTTTATCGGCATTAATATAATTGAAGGTACTTGAACTACCCGCACCTGTTTGGTTAAAATACAGTTCAATTGGTTTTTCAAAATACTTATAGAACACACCTAGTGTGAATATTTCTCCAGCTCTTGGATAAACTTCATAACGTAAGTCTGCATTGGTAACCTTTGTTCTTACCAATTGTTTATTACCAGTTGTAGTTGCCCCTAAATCAAAATCAAAGAAAGCAAAAGGACTTAACTCACGAAACTCAGGTCTAACAACAGTTTGAGAACCAGACAAACGGATATTGGTTTGTTCATTTGCTTTAAAAGTAAAATTCAAACCAGGTAAAAAGTCGTCAACAGTTGTGTGAATATGTCTTGGATCTTTTTGTTGCATACTTCCAATAACTTGGTCGAAATTTTCCCAACGTACACCCCAAGTTGCCCTTAATTGACGCGCTATTTGATTGTCGAACTGAAGGAAGCCAGCATTTAAAATACTGTTTGCAATGTATCGGTATTGGTTACCGTAGATTTCGTTGAAAGCAAATTTATTATCGAATCCTGTTCCAAAATTTTGTTGACTGAACACTTGATTTTCTGGCAACAAACGTAAAGCAGGATTGTCTGAAGGAAGATATACAGAGAAAGGTCTTGAATCAAATAAACGATCCTTTACTTGTATTAAATATCCCGCTTTTACACTTTGAGTTAAAGAACCAATGGTAAAGTTTTTAGTAGCATCTCCACCGCCTGTATATACATAATCATTTAAAAATCCATAATACCTACTACCACTTCTTTGAGAAGTTTTAGATGCAGAAATCAACAATGTGTATGGAGCGTTTGGAACAGAAACGTTTTGATTATATTGCAAACGACGTTGGTCTGGAATATATTGGTCTAGGATATTAAAACTTCCGTACCAATGTAATTTTGTTTTTAAAGTTGGCAAATTATGGTCGCCAGATAATTGTGTATTAAAAAATGTATTTGCTTTTAAAGCCAATTCTGTAGCCCTAATATTTTCGCCATTGATAGGATCATTTTCAAAATCTTTTCCAGTACGCTTAGTTGTATAGTCGGTAGAATTGATATTCAAAATTGATTTCCAAGAAATTTTAGTATTGCTTCCTAATTGCAAAGTGAAGTTTCCTAAAGCACCCCATAATACATCTTGGCTATACTTATCGTTATGATAATCGAAATTTAAACTAGCTAAATTATTAGTAATAGAATAAAGTCTGTTATCGAAATTGGTTCTTTTAAAACTTTGGTTATACGTAAGTGCAAGTGAAACACCTAGTTTACTATTGGCACCTAATTTGGTATTAAATCCACCGTTAATTTGAAAAGTTTTATTGGTTACTGGCAAATAATTAGAGGCATTTTTTTCTGCAGACCAAACATTTGAAAATTGCTTACCGTATGCTGTTTTTTGTGTTTGATCTAGCATGCTAAATGCATTTTTTGCTGGCAAACCATCTGGCAAAGACCTTGCACCATCATCAATGCCTAAGAAATCTAAACTACCACCTTTGTACTGATAAAAATCACTACCTGCAGTTTGTGTATTAAATCCAGTACCCAATTGGATACTAAAGAAATTACTTGTTGGAATATCTTTTGTGTTTACTTGAATTAAACCACCAGCCCACTCTCCTGGCAATTCAGGAACAAATGCCTTATTAATAACAATATTGTCAATCATTGGTGCAGGGAATACATCGAAAGAAAAGGTTTTTCTATCGGGCTCTGTGCTACTTAATAAAATGCCATTTAACATTGCTTGGTTATATCTATCAGCCAAACCACGCACTACTAAGTATTTTCCTTCTTGAATAGAAGTACCTGGAATACGTTTTAAAACTTCACCAGTATTTTTATCTGGAGATCTACGAATTGCTTCTGCAGAAATTACTTGAGAAACGGTTGAAGTGTTTTTTTGAAACGCCAATAATGCATTTACGGTTTCTCCTTTTGCACCAGCCCCTCTCGAAGATGATTTTACAGTGACTGCTTCTAATGCTTTGCCTGCTTCATCTAGCATTACATTTAAAGTTTCTTCCTCGCCTACTTTTGTAAGGCTTATTTCATCCACTATTTTTTCTCTGTATCCAACGTATGAAAGTGTGATGCTATATTTTTTTCCAGCTTCAATTGGTAAAACAAAACGACCGTCTAAATCTGTTTTTGTAAATCCTGTTGCACCACCAGTAATTTTTATGGTAACACCAGAAAGCCCTTCATTTCTTGAGTTGGTTACTTTACCAACTACCTTGCCTTTCTGTGCAAAAGACACCAACACTATAAAACTAAAAAGGATATATGCTATAAAATGCTTCACTTCTGTTATTTTAATTCTAGCAAAAGTATCCGCGCTATGTTAAGGAATTGTTACGCGAATGTTACCGAAGCATTAACTAATTTGGAATAGCTTGATATATAATCAATTAATATTATTTAAATGAGCCGAAAAGTTAAGGCGGCCTTTATTTGTTCGCGAGAAATTGGTGCCCAAAACAATTAAAATGATACCTTTATTAATAACAGACAATGGCTCTCATTCTTAAAAATCTGTTCTCCAATTACCATGGACACGCACCTTCATCACAACCACATTGAAAAACACTTAACCAGTTCTGAAACCATTACAGATATTGTTATTGGTATGGCAGATGGATTAACAGTGCCTTTTGCATTGGCTGCAGGTTTAAGCGGTGCGGTAAAAGACGTGCATTTGATTGTGATTGCGGGGATAGCAGAAATAGCTGCGGGCTCTATTGCCATGGGTTTGGGCGGATATTTGGCAGGCAAAACTGAGCAAGAACACTATGCTAGTGAATTAAAAAGA
>Ga0209190_1002413_pt1 | contig 12582 bp, 8 predicted proteins | sample M_140205_XF_Meta_FD_187315 | JGI IMG/M metagenome (GOLD analysis project Ga0209190, IMG submission 187315) | Freshwater microbial communities from Lake Montjoie, Canada to study carbon cycling - M_140205_XF_MetaG (SPAdes) (version 2) | ecosystem: Environmental > Aquatic > Freshwater > Lake... | reverse complement strand
CTACGAACAGGTGGGCGCTGCGGCCATGATGAGCCGCGCCACCGCCGGACTCGCACGCGGACACATCGTGATTGCCTTGCCCGGCTCGGAAGCGGCCGTGCGGCTGGCGATGGAGAAGCTCGTGCTGCCGGAACTCGGCCACATGGTGCAGCAGGCACGGAAATAATGGCCGGTCCGGCTGAAGCCGGACACTACGAAGACAGCGGCAATCTCCAATCTCGAAGCGACCAACGACCAACGACCAACGACCATATGCGTCCATTCACGAGCACCATTTCGATCGAAGAAGCGCGCGAGCGACTGCGCGCGGGCGTGCGCCCAATTGTGCGGACGGAGGAACTGCCGATCGGCGCGGCCGCCGGACGCGTGGCCGCCGCGGACCTCGCGTCCACGCTCTTCGTGCCGCCGTTCTCGCGCTCGGCGATGGACGGCTACGCGGTGGTGGCCGAGGACACGCGTGGCGCCTCCCGTGCACGTCCAGTGCGACTCCGCATCGTCGAGCGCGTCTACACCGGCGCCCCCCCGCAGCATGGGCTGACCCATGGCGCCTGCGCCGAAATTGCCACAGGCGCCCCGCTGCCCGAAGGCGCGGATGCCGTCATCATGGTCGAGGAGACGGCGCGTGTGGACGACGACCACGTGGCTATCTGTGCTGAAGGCCGGCCGGGCCAGAACATCGGGCGCAAGGGCGCCGATATTGCCCCTGGCGATATCGTCGTGCGGCGTGGCGACCTGCTGAACCCGAGCCGGCTCGGTGCCGTGGCCGCCGTCGGCTGTGCGCAGGTGGAGGTGTTCGCCAGGCCGCGCGTCGCCATTCTCTCGACCGGCAACGAGGTCATCGAGCCGGGCACGCCGCTCGGTCCGGGGCAGATCTACGACGTCAATCGCTTCACCCTGTCGGCGGTGGTCGAGGCCCAGGGCGGCATCGCCGAGATACACACGCCGGCGCGCGACACACTCGAGGCCTTGAACGAGGCGCTCGACGCGTGTGCGCAGGCCGACGTCATCATCTTCTCGGGCGGCAGTTCCGTGGGCGACCGCGACCTGCTCGTCGACCTGGTGGCGCAGCGCGGCCAGATGATCTTCCACGGCGTCGCGGTGCGGCCCGGCAAGCCCACCATGTTTGCGCGCGTGGGTGACACGCCGTTCTTCGGCATGCCGGGCAACCCGACGTCGTGCCTGTCGAACGCCTACATCCTGCTGGTGCCGTTCCTGCGCGCCACGGCACGGCTGCCGCTCTATGCGCCACGCACCGTCTCGGCGACGCTCGGCCGCACGATTGTGTCGCCGGCCAACCGCCACCAGTTCTACACGGTGACACTGCACGGCACCGTCGCGCTGCCGGCATTCAAGGGGTCGGGCGACATCACCAGCCTGTCACAGGCCGACGGCTACATCGAGATTCCGGCGAGCGAACACACGGTGGACGAAGGGTCGGCGGTCGAGGTCACGCTGTTCTAGCATGTTCGGCCGACCGGACCCTACGCGGCACAAGCCCAGGTCCGGCTAAAGCCGGACACTACGTGGAGTTCCGCTGCGTGCATCCGTAGTGTCCGGCTTCAGCCGGACCCCTACTTCACGAGCGCGTCCCACTGGGCGGCGAGTTCGTCGGTGATCGGCTGAATGTCCTCGCGCAGGATGAACCGCTGCTCCGCCAGTGCCGTCGCGGCGCGCTGGACGCGCGACACGTAGTCGGCACGGCCGCTGTAGCGCTCCGCGATCGACGGACGCGGATCGTTTGTCCGTTCGCGGTCGGCCTTCGTCTTCGCAAACGGCATGAACGAGCCGGCCATGGCGATGAGGGTCGTCGGCGCACCGATCTTTGCGCTGCGGAAATTCCAGCCGGTGAGCGTGCCGAGCGGCACCACCACGATCGGCAACCTGATGCCGGCCACCTCGCTGCCGTCGGCATCCACCTTCGGCAGCAGGAACGGCATCGCCGCATACGGCGCCGGCACGTCGGCGCGGTAGCCACCAGGCACGAACGTCGGCTGCGTCACGCCGGGAACCGCCGGAAAACGGAAGTCGCGGTGCGCCACCAGCGTCCCGTCCTTCAGATTCGGATGCGTGCTCGCCGGCGGCGCCACGCCCTGGCGGGCCCACGCGTCGAGCGCCGCCATCAGTCCGCGCTGCGCCCAGCGGTAGTCGTTGGTGTTCTCGCCGAACTGCCCGCCGTTGGCGGCCGCCGGAAACGACCCGGCACCATGCTTCGTGCCCGCCAAGTGGTATTGCCGCACGTTCGGCGTATCGTCCAGGTCGGCCGAGCCGTCCATCGCGGTATGCCGCATGGCCGCGACACGCCCGCGGTCCCAGTATTCCGACGACGAGTCGACGAGGAACAGCTTGGGTTCCATGCCGGCCGGAATCCGCGCGCCAAGCCCGTCCTCGCGCCCGGTTACCGGGTCGACGGTCGTCTTGTAGAGGAAGGGGAACTTCGTCTGCGTGAACGGGCCAAGCTCGTTCGGCTGCGCGAAGCGCTCGTTGAAGCTGCCGAAGCCGACCGCGCCGGTCTGGATGAACGCCGCGTCGAACACCGTACGACCGGCCTCGTCGAGCGTGAACCCTTCGTGAATCATCTGCCGGATCAGGCGCCCGGTCTGCGAGGCGCCATACAGGTAGGCCAACGTGCCAGCCGCCGGCTGGTTGCTGCCGTAGCGGAACGCCGACGCCGCGTCGCGAATCGCCGCCATGCCGAGTCCGGCGACGGGCGGGTTCTGCGTTTCGTAGGCGAGCTCGTAGGTGAAGCCCGGCTGGAAGCCGCCCTTCAGCGCAATGGACGTGGGGTCGACGACGGTCGTACCGTTGGCGACGCGCGCGAACTGCCAGTCGTCGCGAGCGATGAGCCGTGGCGGCGCGAAGTTGCCTTCACGCACCGTCAGTCGATAGCTGCGGTCCTGGACGTTCACCGGCAGGTAGGTCGCGGTGTTGTAGCCGCCGCCGTAGGCAAACGACGCCGCCGGCGCATCGGGAATGAACGGCATCCGCACCCACCCCTTGATGGGCGCGCCGCGTTCGGTCGCTGTGGGAGCCGTGAAGCCCACCAGCGTCTTCCCCGCCGCAATGTCGAACTGCCAGCCGACGAACACCAGCGTGTAGCCCTGCGTCAGCAGCCAGGCGTCGCCGAACTCGCTCTCGGTGGTGAAGTCGGTGGCACGCGTGCCACGGCTGAAGACGCTCAGCAGACTCTTGTTGCCGCGATTGACCACGTCGAAGAAGAGGACGCCGTTGCCTTTCGACCGATCCTTTGGCCGGATGATGAACAGGTCCGACGAGAATTCCACTCGTCCCTGCGCGTTCGTCGGCGCCTTGTCGAGATCGGCAATCACGCGGTTGCTCGGGTTGGCCGGATCGACCGCGAAGAAGATGGTGCCCTTCAGGAGCTCGTAGGCGCCGACGCTGCCGAACGAGCGGCCACCAAGGGCATCGGTGGTCGAGCGAATCTCCACCCGGGTCACCTCGGCCTGCGCGCGTCCGGCAACGAAGACGAGAGATAGGACGATCAGGACGACGCGGAACGCGCGCGGCACAAGTGTCATGGCAGCTCCTCTGAGGCGCGTAGTATACGCGCGCCGGTACAATGAACACTTGGCTCACGCACTCGGCATCGACTTCGGCACCACCAACAGCGCGGTCGCCCTCATCGACAACACAGGATCTCCCCGTCTGGCGCGGTTCGAGACGCCCGGCGGCCCGACCGACACGTTCCGCTCCATTCTCTACTTCGACGCGAAGCCGGCCCGCGGCGCGGAGTCGGTGTTCGCTGGTCCGCAGGCCGTGCACCAGTACCGGAACGCCCAGCACAAGGGGCGGTTCCTCCAGTCGCTGAAGGCCTACCTCGGCGATGCGAGCTTCTCAGGGACGAACATCGGCGGACGGCACCGCACGCTGCCGCAGCTCATCGCCCTCATTGTCCAGCGTCTGCTGCGCGCCGCCGAAGCCGACCTCGGCGCGCTCCCCTCACGCGTCGTCATCGGCCGTCCGGTGCACTTCACCGTGGCGCGCAACGCCGAACACGACGCGTTGGCGTTAACGCGGATGCGCGAAGCGCTCGGGCTGGCCGGCATCGCCGAGCCGGTGTTCGAGTTCGAGCCGGTCGCCGCGGCCTACGCCTACCAGCAGCGGCTGACGACGCCGGCGACCGTGCTCATCGGCGACTTCGGCGGCGGCACCAGCGACTTCTCCATCCTGGCGCTCGAACCGCCGTCGGGCATTGTCGGGGCGGGAGTGCGCATCCTCGGCAACGACGGCGTCGCCATCGCGGGCGACGCGTTCGACCGCGCCATCGTGAAGCATGCGGTCACGCCGCAGCTCGGTCGCGGCTCCGACTACCTGTCGCCGCCGGACAAGGTGCTACCGATGCCCGAGTGGGTCTACTCGAAGCTCGAACGCTGGCACCACCTGTCGTTCCTGAAGACCGGCGAGACCCTGGAGATGCTGCGCCGCATCCAGAAGACATCGACCGCGAAGCGCGCCATCTCGGCGCTACTGCACCTGATCGAGGAAGACCTCGGCTACGAACTGCACGAGCGCGTGAACACCACCAAGGTGACGCTGTCGTCGGCGCTCGAGACCGAGCTGCGGTTCGACCTCGACGGGCTCGAGATCCAGTGGCACGCGACGCGCCCACAGTTCGAGCACTGGCTGCGCCTCGATCTGCACGCGCTCGAACGCTGCCTGCAGCAACTGCTGCAGCGGAGCGGCGTTGCCCCGGCGAGCATCGACACCGTCTTCCTCACCGGCGGCACCTCGTTCGTGCCGTCCGTGCGCGCCATCTTCGAGCGACTGTTCCCGGCGTCGCAGATTACCGGCGGCCACGAACTGACGTCCGTCGCGACGGGGCTCGCGCTCCGCGCGCGAGGCCTCCCGAAGTTCTAGAGTCCGTTCGCGTTCAGGAACTCGCGAATCCTGGCGTAGGCCTTCGAGCGTTCGTCAGTTTTGAAGTTGCCGTGTCCGCCGCCGGGGATGGTGAACAGGTCGCTCTTGGCGCCGGCCTTCTTCAAGGCATCGTTGAGGCGCACGTTCTGGGAGTAGGGGACAATCGGATCGGCGTCACCCTGGATGCTCAGGATGGGCGGCAGGTCGGCACGCACGTAGGTGAGCGGCGAGACGCTGGTCGCGACCGCACCACGATTCGGAAGCGAGCCGATCCACTGCACCGCATACGCGCGGGCGTTCGGGCCGCCGAGCATGTCATTCACGTCGGTGATGCCGTACCAGTTGATGATGGCGGCGACCTTCGGCACGCTGGTATCGTTGCCGGTAAACCCGCCGCCAGCACAGATGCTCGTGAAACCGGCACTCGCCGGGATCATCCCGGTCGTGAGCGCCAGGTGCCCGCCGGCCGATTCGCCAGACACCACGATCTTCGCCGTGTCGATGTTGTAGTCCCTCGCGCGACTCACCACGAACTTCAGCGCGCACTGGGCGTCTTCCACCGCAGCTGGAGCTTGCGACACGCGCGCCATCCGGTACTCCACATTTACCACGGTCCACCCCATCTCCAGCCAGGGCATCAGCGACATGAACGACGACTCCTTGGTGCCACCGATCCATCCGCCGCCGTGGTAGAAGACCAGCGTCGGCTGCGGCGCCTGCACGTCGCGGCGGCGATAGACATCCAGCTTCGCGTCGAAGCCATTTGCCGTCAGGTAGGTCACGTTGGAAATGATCTGGTATTCGTTCTGGGCGTGCGTGGCCCACTCAGCCGTCGGCGTCAACTGGGCGGACAGCGTGGTGTGTCCAACGAGCGCGGCAAGACCGCATGCGAACAGTGCGGCTGGAAGTCGATGGTTCATCTGCACATCTCCTGAGTAAGGGAGGGCCGATTCTACACACATCCGTCCGCGGCTACGCAGCCGTGGCGTAGCACTGAACTTCCCTACGGTTGAGCCGACCGGTTCACAATAGCGTCAACAAGGAGCACAGCGTTGATTCGTCTATCGAAGCACCCGGGCCTGACTGGACTGATTCTCGCGCTCAGCGGGCTGTGTCCGATTGTGTCGGCCCAACCGACCCAGAAGCCGGCACCACCAGCGTTCGAGGAGGCCGTGGAGGTAGTGGCCGCCACGCCGCTGCCAGGCGTCGAGATGCCTGCCGACCAGATTGCCGCGCCGGTGCAGACGGCGACGTCGAAGGACCTCGAGGCGAGCGGCGCGCTCGATCTGTCCGACTTCCTGAAGCGTCGGGCAACGGCCGTGACCGTGAACGAGATTCAGGGCAACCCGTTCCAGGCCGACGTCAGCTACCGCGGCTACACGGCGTCGCCGCTGCTCGGCACCCCGCAAGGATTGAGCGTGTACCTCGATGGTGTGCGCATGAACCAGCCGTTCGGCGAGGTCGTGAGCTGGGATCTGATTCCGCGTGTGGCCATCGGATCGTCGACGCTGATGCCGGGCTCGAATCCGCTCTTCGGCCTTAACACGCTCGGCGGCGCTCTCGTCCTTCACACGAAGGATGGCCACACGAACGGAGGCACGACCGTGCAGGGGCTGTTCGGCAGCCACCTGCGGCGCGCGGTCGAATTCGAACATGGCGGGGCGCGCGAGAGCGGCACGCTGAACTGGTATGTCGCGGGGAACCTGTTCGCAGAAGACGGCTGGCGCGACGACTCCCCGTCCGACGTGCGGCAACTGTTCGGCAAGCTCGGATGGCAGGCCGGACGCACGGGCGTCACGCTCACGGCCGCGCAGGCAAACAACTCCCTGCACGGCAACGGCCTCCAGGAACTGCGGCTACTCGAGCGCGACTACCGCAGCGTCTACTCCAAGCCCGACATCACCGACAACCGCTCGACGCTGCTGAACCTCACGCTGCGCCGCGCGCAGTCCGAGCGGCTCACCTTCTCGGGCAACGCCTACTACCGCTACATCGGCTCGAACTCGCTGAACGGCGACCTGAATGAAGCGTCGCTCGATCAGGCGGTCTACCAGCCCGGCACCGCCGAGCGTGCGGCCCTGCTCGCGGCCGGCTACACGAACGTGCCGGCGAGTGGGGCGACGGCGGCCAACACGCCGTTTCCCTTCTGGCGCTGCCTGGGCAACGTGTTGCTGAACGACGAGCCCGGCGAGACGTGCAACGGCCTGCTGAACACCACCGAGGCGCGCCAGCACAACGCCGGCCTGTCGGGTCAGGCAATGTGGCGCCTCTCACGCGGGCGCCTGAAGCACCAACTCACGCTCGGCGGCGCGCTCGATGCCAGCAATCTCGGCTTCGCGCAACAGACCGAACTGGGCTATCTCGCCGACAACCGCACCATCGCCGGCACGGGTGCGTTCGCCGACGGCGAGACCGGTGGCGACGTGGACGGTGAACCGTTCGACACACGGGTCGACCTCGACGGCAGACAGCGCACCTGGAGCCTGTTCGCGGCGGATACGCTGACAGTGGGCCGCGCGTGGCACCTCACCGCGTCGGGCCGCTATAACCGCACCCGCCTCGAGAACACCGACACCATCCGTCCGGACGGCGACGCGTCGCTCAGTGGCGATCATCTCTTCGCGCGATTCAATCCGGCCGTGGGGCTGACGTTCAATCCGTCGCCCGTACTCAACGCCTACGCGGGCTACAGCGAAGGAAGCCGCGCGGCCACCTCGGTGGAGCTCGGCTGCGCCAACCCCGATCAACCGTGCAAGCTGCCCAACGCCATGGCTGGCGATCCACCGCTGACGCAGGTGGTGACCCGCACGCTGGAGGCGGGTGTGCGCAGTGCCAGGCGCCGGGCGTTCCAGTGGAACGCGGGCGTCTACCGCGCGCAGAACCATGACGACATCATGTTTGTGGCGGCCACGGATACCGGCTTCGGCTACTTCAAGAACTTCGGCACGACCAGGCGGCAGGGTGTGGAACTGGGCGTCAGTGGCGCGGCAGGGCTGTTCACGATCGGTGCGGGCTACAACTTCCTCGACGCGACGTTCCAGGGCGCGGAGCACTTGAACGGCTCGGGCAACAGCTCGAACGAAGAGCACGAAGCGGGCGGCACGCCAGGCGTCGACAGCTTCATCTACGTGGTCGCCGGCCACCGCATTCCGCTCATTCCGCGCCACACCCTGAAGCTGTTCGGCGAATGGCAGGCGTCACGCGCGCTGTCGCTCGACCTCGACCTCATCAGCATCTCGAGTTCGACGGCACGCGGCAACGAGAACGGCAGGCACGAACCCGACGGCGTGTACTACCTCGGCCCCGGCGAGTCGCCGGCCTACACGGTCGTCGATCTGGGTGTGCGCTACACGGTGGGCACGACGCTCGAACTGTTCGCGCAGCTGAACAACGCGTTCAACCGCATCTACTACACCGCGGCACAGCTCGGCCCCACCGGCATCACGCCAGAGGGTAGGTTCATCGCGCGGCCGTTCCCCGCCATCAACGGCGAGTTCCCGCTGCAGCAGAGCACGTTCTTCGCGCCAGGTGCGCCGCGGACGGCGGTCGCCGGCATCCGCGTGCGCTTCTGACGCCCAGGCGCCTCTGACTCCTTCACGAAGAGCACCAAGACACACGAAGGTCTCTCCGTGGAAAGGCCCGGCGCAGCTACCGACCGAACATCTCACGCGTCGGCGAACTTGTAGCCGACGCCCCACACCGTCTGGATGAACGCCGGGTTCGCCGGGTCGGCTTCCACTCGACGACGGAGCCGCTTCACCAGGGTGTCGACGCTCCGCACCGTGACGTAGGTGTCGCCGCGCCAGATCTTCGACAGTAGCGCTTCACGGCTGAAGACAATGCCGGGATGCGTGGCAAGCAGGTGCAGCAGGCGGAACTCCTGGTCGGTCAGCTCGACGTCGCGGCTGTCGACGCGCACCTTGCGTCGCGGCACGTCGATCTCGATGCCGCGGATTGTCAGCAGCGCCTCGGTGGCGCTTGCCGCCGCCGTCGACGCGCCGTGGCGAGGGCGTCTGAGCAGCGCCCGCGCGCGCGCCACGAGTTCACGCACCCCGAACGGCTTGGTGAGGTAGTCGTCGGCGCCGCTCTCGAGTCCCACGACCTTGTCGGCTTCCTCGCGCTTCGCCGTCAGCATCAGGATCGGCACGTCGGCATTCAACCGGCCGTTACGCACGGCGCGGCAGAGCGACAGGCCATCGAGCCCAGGGAGCATCAGGTCGAGCACCAGGAGGTCGTAGGACTCGGCCTGCGCCTTCGCGAGCCCGGCCTGGCCGTCCGCGGCCGGTTCGCAGGTGTAGCCTTCGTGACGCAAGTGCAGGCAGACGAGCTCGCGAATGTTCGGCTCGTCCTCGACCACCAGCACCCGCACGGCGTCCTGACTCATCGTGTTCCCCGTGTCATCGTTGTTTCACACATCCACCATCTCCTCGTCACAGGACGGCCGTCCAATCAAGACAGAACACGCGGCCGCGTCGCAACGGCCGGCTTCAGGAGGACAGTGATGACGACGTTCAAGAAGATCGGGCTCGGTCTCGGCGCAGCGGCCATCGCGGTGATCGTCGCAGGCGCGAGCTACCAGAATCTTAGCGCGCAGGGGCGCGGCTTCGGCGGGCCGGGTGGCGGCTTCGGCCGTGGCGGCGATGCCGGAGGGCCAGGGGGGCCGGGTGCACGGCGCGGCGGTCCTGGCGGTCCCGGCGGACCGGGCGGACCTGGCGGCGTCGGACCGATGATGCTGGAGCGGCTCGACCTGACGAGCGACCAGCGCGACCGCGTCCGCCAGATCATGGACTCGCACCGCGACGAGCAGCGCGCACTTGGTGATCGCGCGATGAAGGCGCACGAAGCGCTACAGGACGCCATCACCGCCACGTTCGACGAAGGCGCCGTTCGCGCACGCGCCGCCGACGTCGCCGTGGTCGATGCCGACATGGCCGTGGCGCAGGCCCGCGTCTTCGGTGAGGTCTACCAGATCCTGACGCCGGAACAGCAGGAGAAGCTGAAGAAGCAGGCGGCGGAGATGAAACAGCGCCGCGAGAAGATGCAGGAGAACCGGCAGGAGCGGCGCGGACGGGATGGTCGTTAGTCGGTTAGTCGTTGGTCGTTAGTCCGGTCGGGGTCGTTGGTCACTTCACATGACCAACGACCAACCGACTAATGACCAATGACCAATGACCAATGACTAATTGACTACCCGAGCGCCTTGACTGCCGCCACAATGTGCGAAGCGGAGATGCCGAAGCGCTCCAGCAGTTCCTCGGGCTTGCCGCTGCGCGGGATCTCGCGCACCGCGATGCGGTGCACCCTGATGCCCGCTTCACTCACGGCCTCGGAGACCGCGTCGCCGATGCCGCCCGCCGGATAGTGATCCTCGACGGTGATGATCCGCCCCTTCGTGGCCAGGCCGGCCGCGATGAGCGCGTCCTTCGCAATCGGCGCCAGCGAGTAGAGGTCGATGACGCGAATCGCAACGCCCTCGGCCTTCAGCACGTCGTGCGCCTTCAGCGCTTCGAACAGTGTCACGCCGGCGCCCACCACCGTCACGACATCGTTGGCACTCTGGCGGACCACCTTCAACCCACCCAGTTCGAACGTCTCGTCCGGACCGTAGATGACCGGGGTCTTCGGGCGGCTCGTGCGCATGTACGCCGGGCCCGTGTGCGCGGCCATCGCCGCCATCAGCCGCTCGGTGCTCACGGCATCGCACGGGTAGAGCACGGCGAAGTTCGGCTGGCTGCGGAACATCGACAGGTCTTCGAGCGCCATCTGCGACGGGCCGTCCTCGCCAATCGACACCCCGGCATGCGAGCCGGCCAGCTTCACGTTGAGGTTGCTGATCGCCATCATGCGGATGAAGTCGGCCGCACGCGTCAGGAATGCCGCGAACGTCGAGGGGAACGGAATGGCGCCGCGCGCCGCAAGCCCCATCGCCGAGCCGACCATCACCTGTTCGGCGATGAAGTTCTGGTAGAAGCGTTCCGGGAACGCCTTCTCGAACTTGTCGCTGAAGGTGGAGTTCTTGACGTCGGCGTCGAGCGCGACGATACGCGAGTCGGCGGCACCGAGCTTGGCGAGCGCCAGGCCGTAGGCTTCACGCGTGGCAATCTCTTCGCCCAGCGTGAAGTCCGGTGCCGACATCGGCGTCGGCGCGGCCGGCGCGGCGGGACGTACCGGCTTCACGATCAGCGCCGCGAGGTCGAGCCCCTCCTGCTGCGGCACAAACTGCCCGTTCAGCTCGGCGAGCACCGCATCGAGCTCGTCGCCCTGCTTGAACGCCTTCCCGTGCCAGTTCTGCTTGCCCTCGGTGACGGCCATGCCCTTGCCCTTCACCGTCCCCGCCACGATCATCGTCGGCTTCCCCTTGATGGTGCGCGCCTCGGCGAGCGCATCGAGCACCTGGTGCAGGTCGTGGCCGTCGATGGTGATGGTGTGCCAGCCGAACGCGCTCCAGCGGCGGGCGAACTGCTCGAGGTCGTGCTGCCACATCGTCGGACGGCTCTGACCGAGACCGTTCACGTCGGTGATGGCGCAGAGGTTGTCGAGGCCGTCCTGCGCGGCCACTGCCGCCGCTTCCCAGACCGAGCCTTCAGCCGATTCACCGTCGCCGAGCAGGCAGTAGGTGCGGTAGTCGGAGCCGATGCGGCGGGCGTTCAACGCGCTGCCGATGGCGGCGCAGATGCCCTGGCCAAGCGACCCGGTGGCGACGTCGACGAACGACAGGCGCGGCGTCGGGTGCCCTTCGAGATCCGAGTGGAGGTCGCGCACCTTCAGCAACTCGGCGCGATCGAAGAGGCCGGCCTCCGCCCACGCCGCGTAGAGAATCGGCGCGGCGTGCCCCTTCGAGAGCACGAAGCGATCGGCGCCGGGGTTCTGCGGATCTTTCGGATCGAACCGGAGTTCCGCGAAGAACAGGGCCGCAACCAGTTCGGCGGCCGACGCGCAGCTGGTCGGATGGCCGGTGCCCGACGCGGACGTCGCAACGACGGAGTCGATGCGCAACCGGGTGGCAATATTGGTGAGAGCGGGAACGAGAACGGAACGATCCATGTGGGTCATCGCGAAATGCTGATTTCAGAATGCAGAATGCAGATTTGAGCGAGATTGCTCCGACCCGTGATGCGGAGCAGCGTGCGGCATCAGAGGGCCAGGGTGCTCTGGAGAGCCCTTAAAAGTTTAGTGCAGAAGCTCCGTCAACGCGAACCAGTCGAGCAGGGCGGCGCCGAAGCGGCCTGCCTCATCAGGGTGTTCACCCAAACGCGTCTCAAGCATCGTCGCGAGCCGCCGCGCATCGCCCTCGTCGTCGGCGCCCGGAGCGATGACCGCAGCCGCTACGTAATCGGCGTCGGCATGGAGCGCGGCGATGCGGCAGAGCACACGCAACGCCACGCAATTGGCGCCGAAATCGACGTCGAAGGCGCCGGAGTCCTCGTGGAACCAGTGTCGGCGGGCATGCCGGAGGAGTTCCTCGGCCAGCATCGCATAAGGAAATCGCCCCGACAGGTCGAACGCCGCCAGCAGGGCCGACGCACAGTGCAGATGTGCGGCGGCGCTCAGGCCCAGCAGGCCGTCGCCCGGTTCGTAGCTGCGGCGGACGAACAGCTCGAGCGCGTCGACCGCGTCCGGAAGGTCCTGGCTGACGGCCGAACGCAGCCGTTCGTCGTCGGACAGCGTGGCCGCATCGGTCAGCAGCCGGAGCCACTGCATGCGGCT
>Ga0209190_1002412_pt1 | contig 12583 bp, 12 predicted proteins | sample M_140205_XF_Meta_FD_187315 | JGI IMG/M metagenome (GOLD analysis project Ga0209190, IMG submission 187315) | Freshwater microbial communities from Lake Montjoie, Canada to study carbon cycling - M_140205_XF_MetaG (SPAdes) (version 2) | ecosystem: Environmental > Aquatic > Freshwater > Lake... | reverse complement strand
CTGTGCGCGCAAGGGTAGCGGCGGTAAGGGCAGCGGGCTGCCTTCTGGGACACCGGTGCGTGCCACGTTCATCACCATCGCCAGCAGGGCGTAGTAGCCGGCAATACCGACCAGATCGATCACGCCTTCCTCACCGAATTTCTTCACGGCGCGCGCATAGGTTGTGTCGCTAGCACCCTTGGTGACCAGCACCTCGGTCAGCAGATCGTAGACGATGGTTTCATCTTCGGCCATGCCATCCGGACGGCGACCTTCGGCCACGGCGTCGGCAATTTTTCGATCGAGGCCGTGTTCCAGGGCCTGGCGGTAATGCGCCCACCACTCAAATTGCTGACCCCAATGGCGGGCAGCGATGATGGCTGCGAATTCGTTGATACGTTTATCGAGTGGGCAGACGAAACGGATGTATTCGCCCACCTTTTGCACGCGGTTCATGAATTCGGGGCTGCGCAAGAGCGCAACAAATGGACCTTTGACTTCGCCGCGCGGTCCTGCGGTGATATCGGCGGCGGCTTTTTTTTGCGCGGCCGTCATTTGATCTTCGCTGATCATGGGCATGCGCTCGGGTGCGATTGCGTAGGTAACTTTGCTGCGGTCGGACGTCATTGCGTGTACTCCTCCTGATTGGTCAGAGAGGGATAACAAATCGATGCGGGGGTGTCAAGAAAGAAGTGGCGGCGGGCAGTGGTCGACAGCTGTTTGTGCAGCCCCTAGACTATGCATTGATCGCGCGTTTTTTCGCGCCCTTGCTAGGGGATGAAATGAAGTGGTTCGCATGTTGGCTCGCGGTGGCCGCGGCCGTCGGTAATGTCATGGCCGCACAAACGTCGGACAGTTTGCCGACCCGTGCGGTACGTTTGCTGGTGCCCTCGCCGCCAGGCGGGCCTTCGGATTTTGCCGGGCGTTTGATTGCACCGGGGCTGGGCGAGGCGCTGGGGCAAAACGTGGTGATTGATGCGCGTCAGAGCGTCAACGGTATTCTTTCGATGGAGACCGCCGCCCGCGCTTCTCCCGACGGGTCGACGCTATCGATCGGCAACGTCGGCACGCATGTCATGAACGTGGGCCTCTATAAGAAGCTGCCGTACGATCCGGTGCGCGATTTTGTGCCCGTGGGCCGCATTATTTCGGCGGGTACCGCGCTGGTGTCGCACCCGAAATTCATGCCCAATAGCTTCCGTGAGTTCATCGCAGCGGCCAAAAAAGATCCGGGCAAAATCAATATCGCGATTGCCGGCGCCAACGGGCATGTCGGAACCGAAGTGCTAAAGTCGATGGCAGGCATCAATCTCAACAACGTGCCGTACAAAGGCAGCTCGCCTTCGGAGCTGGCGGTGATGTCCGGTGAGGTCGAGGTGTCACTGCTGTCGATTCCAATCATCACACCTTATGTGAAAGCGGGCCGCATGAAGGTCTATGGCGTGACGACCGCCAAGCGTTCGCCGCTGCTGCCCGAGGTGCCGACGATTGCCGAGTCCGGACTAGACGGCTATGAATTCGGCAACTGGCATGCGCTTTTCGCACCGAAAGGAACGCCCGATAAACGCGTGCGTCTGTTGAACAAGGCGATAGTGCAGATTTTCGAAAAACCGGAAATACGCGATCTGGTGTTGGCGCGTGGCAGCGAGATTGTCACCGGTTCGCCGGAGGAGCTGGCGGAAACGCTCAAACGCGATATTCCGAAATACAAAAAACTGATGGTCGAAGCGGGCATCGTGCCGCAGTAGAACGGTTGCTGCGTTACACTGCTGGCGCAACATAAACGGGGGATGATGAAATGAAAAAAGCAATCAAATGGGTGGCGATGCTGCTGGCGTGCGGGCTATTTTCGTCGGCTTTTGCGCAGGCGCCGGCGGATGGCTCGGTGATGGAGAAAGATATTCCGATTACCGTAACCGAGGTCGCGCCCGGTCTGTTCTTTCAGTATCACCATCAGGAATCCAACAACGCCTGGCTGGTGACTGACGAGGGCGTATTGCTGATCGATTCGCGTCAGCATCCGAGGCGTGCCGAGGAGTTGCTGGCGGCGATACGCAAAACCACCAACAAGCCGATCAAGTGGGTGATCAACACGCATGCGCATGGTGATCATTATTTTGGCAACTCGGTTTTTAAGCGCGAGGGCGCGCTGTTTGTGGGGCATCGCGATACTGTCGGTATGATGATTGCGCATTTCGATACCGAGATGAAGCGGCGTAGCGGGTATTTCAAGCAGATGAAATACGATCCGGCAGAGGTCAAAAGAGTGTTGCCCGACCTCGTTTACGATTCGAAACTGGTGATTACGCTGGGTGGTCGTACCGTTGAGCTCATCTATATGGGCCCGGGCCAGAACCCCGGTGACACACTGGTTTATTTCCCGCAGGAAAAAATTATTTTCACTGGCGGGCCGTTTTCAAAACAGAGCTGGCCCAACCCGTCGTTCACGCCGTCGATGTCGAACTGGGTGGCGATGCTGCGCAAGATTGCCGGCATGGACATCGACAAATTTCTTGGCGGTCACGGCGACATCGGCAACAAGCAGGATGTGCTGCAGGAGGCACAGATGCTTGAAGACTTTGATGCTGGCATGCGCGCGGCGGTCAACAAAGGCATGAGCAAAGACGAGATCATCAAGAACGTGAAGTTCGAGAAATACAAGGACGTGCGCAATTATTACCGCATGAACCTTTTCATCTCGAGCTATTACCACTTCCTGACCACTGGCAAGCCTGAGAACGCCTTACCCTGAGTGGGCGCCGGCGTATTTGTTTCATGCGCCGGCCGGAGTGCGCCTGCCCGGAATTATGCACGGGCGTTGTCCTGTCCGTTTGCGCAGTCTGGAAGCGAAATGCCGCTTATACGATGCGCTCGAGCGGCACCTGGAGCAACCTTATTTTGTCGTCTGAGCGTTTGATTTTTGCATTGGCTTCGGTAATGGCATCGATCAACCTCGCCAGCGCCGACTCGTCTTCAAACGCGATCATCAATACCGGGTTGGTGATGGGGAAGCCGTCCGCTACCATGTGCGGGTCGGTGCGCGCGGAATATTGCGTTAGATCAATTAATAGGTCTAACGTTTTGTAGCGGGCGGATTGCTTGCGGCAGGTCGCGGACAAGATTTTTACGCGGCGTAAGTGGCGCAGCGGCGTTCTTATATTGACGCCTATAATCAATGTTTTATTGTTATGGTGAGCCGGATGCGTAACCTCCAAATTGGCGCTGCTACCCGCTTGTGGCGGCGCGTTTTTCTTTGTGCCGCTGTATGGACTGCCATCGTGCCCGGCACGTTTGCGCAGGACTATCCCAACAAAGCCATCCGTCTGATTATTCCGTTTGCGCCCGGTGGCACCAACGATGTGATTGGTCGCTTGATGGCGGCCAAGCTCAGTGAAATTCTCGGTCAGCAGGTGGTGCCCGACAATCGCGCCGGTGCCGGCGGTACGGTCGGCATCGAACTTGTCGTGAAGACGCCGCCCGATGGTTACAACCTCGTCATTGGCAATATCGCCACCCTCGCCATCAATCCGACCTTGTATCCGAAATTGTCGTACGACCCCCTGCGCGATCTGCAGCCGGTGACACTGATTGCGAAGGTGCCGCAGGTGCTGGTGGCGCATCCGTCGCTGCCGGCGAAAAATGCACGCGAGCTGATCGCGCTGGCGAAGACGCGGCCCGCTGAACTCGCTTACGGTTCAGGCGGTAACGGCAGCGGTGCCCATGTCTCCGGCGAGATGCTGAAGATGCTGGCGAAAATCAATCTCACGCATATTCCGTACAAGGGGGTGGGTCCGGCGCAGATTGATCTGCTCGCCGGACAGATTCAGCTGGTGTTTGCCGGCGTGCCGAGTGTCGTGCCCTATGTGAAAACCGGGCGACTGCGCGCGCTGGGCATTACCGGCCCGAAACGTGTGGTGACGTTTCCCGAGGTGCCGACGATCGCCGAGAGCGGTGTGGCCAATTTCGATGTCACCATGTGGTATGGCGTACTGGCGGCGGCGGGTACTCCGCAGCCGCTGGTGATGAAGCTGCACGGCGCAGTGAACCGCGCGTTACGCGCGCCCGAGATTAACGAGCGTCTGCTGGCCGAAGGATCTGAGCCCAGTGGCATTCTGCCCGATGAGTTCTCCACATTCATCAAAAACGAACTCACGCGCTGGGCGCCGGTGATCAAGGCCTCCGGGGCCAAACCGGATTGATGAGCTTATGAATGAAACGATGCGCGAACCGATGAGCGCCGACCGAGTACCTCTCGGTGTTGAAGAAGCGCGAGCATTGTCCCTCCAAGCGTTAAAACGCACTGGCTACGATGACGAGGAGGCTGGCATCCTCGCCGATCACATGCTCGACGCCGCAGTATGCGGCTATGAGTATTCAGGTTTGCCGAAAATTCTGAATGTCGCCGAGCACCGGCGTTTGCGCCTGCCGCGTCGGGTCATGCGCGCAGTGTATGAAACTCCGGTCTCAGCGATGTTCGACGGCGGCAACAACGTCGGTATGGTCAGCATGTATCACGCCACGCAGACGGCTATTGTGAAGGCGCGCGAACACGGTTTTGCCGTGGTCGGCGTGAACAACAGCTGGGTCAGCGGACGCGGCGCCTACTACGTTGAAATGCTGGCGAACGCCGGACTGATCGGTTTGCATACGGTGAGTTCGACGCGGCATGTGGCGCCACCCGGTGGCGCCGAGGCGAGTTTTGGCACCAACCCGATTGCCTGTGCGTTTCCGACTGAGGGTGAGGCTTTTGTCATTGACATGGGGACCTCGGCTTTCATGTCGACCGACCTGCTCTTTCGCCAGCGGTGCGGCGAATTGTTGCCAGAAGGCGTGGCGATTGACGCGACGGGGCAGCCAACGCGGGATCCCGCCTCCGCCCTCAAGGGTGCGATTCTGCCCTTCGGCGGTTACAAGGGTTTTGCCATGGCGCTGATGATGCAGGGCTTTGGCGTGCTGGCCGGTTCTGGTAGCGACTTCGAGAAAAGTTACGGTTATCTCGTGATTGCGATCAAACCCGATTTGCTGATGCCGTTAGCCGACTATCGTCGCCATATGAGCGCCACGCTGGCTGAAATCAAGGCAACACCGCGACTGCCGGGTATCGATGAAATTCGCCTGCCATCGGAGCGTGCCTTTACCGAACGCGCTCGTCAGCGCCGCGAGGGCATCGTTATTGATCGTCATATTTACGAGGCGTTGCAGAATCTGCCGCAGGGCCGTCTGCCGGAGAAAACCTGAGCTTGCGCTGGCTTGTCGCTGCCAGTCTTATCGACTACATTGCCCGACGGCTATTGGCTGTCCGATTGCCCGCATCAAAAATAACATTGCCGGCGTGTTGTTCCGGCCATTGAGAGGAAAACATCATGTCAGTGCCAGCTATCGATCCCGTTGCCGCTGCTTTTGAGCAGCATTTCAAATCGTTTCCCGCGCTATCCCGCCGCGGCTTTCTGGCCGGACTCGGCGCGCTGGGCGCCGGCGCCTGTTTGCCGGGTTGCACGACCACGGCGGCGGTGCCTACCAAGCCTCACCGCATTGACGTTCACCACCATTTTGTCGCACCGACGTATTCGGCGGCGCTGAAAGCGCAGGGCCAGGGGCATATTGGGTGGTCGGTGCAGAAATCGCTCGAAGATATGGACAAGAGCGGTATCGCTACTTCGCTGCTGTCGCTGATCCAGCCGGCGATGGCAATCGGTAATGTCGCTAGCAACCGGCGTCTTTCGCGTGAAGCCAATGAGTATGCGGCGAAAGTGGTGCGCGATCATCCGGGGCGTTTTGGTTCATATGCCGCCATTCCGTATACCGACACCGAGGGCTGCCTCAAGGAAATCGAATTCGCCCTCGATACGTTGAAGGCAGAAGGCTTCTGTCTGATGACGAGCTACAGCGGAAAATACCTCGGTGATCCGGTATTTTTTCCGGTGCTCGAAGAACTTAACCGGCGTAATGCGATCGTCTATGTGCATCCGCTCTCGCCGCAGTGCTGCGGTGCTATCCTGCCGGATTTGCCGGTGGCTACCATCGAATATGCGGTGGATTCGACCCGCACCATGGCGAGCCTGGTGTTTGGTGGCGCGGCGGCGATGTATCCGAATATCCGCTGGATTTTTTCGCACAGTGGCGGCACCACGCCTTTCCTGCTGTCGCGTTTTATTCGTCAGGAACAGGATATGAAGGGCGAGGCTGTGAAGCGCATGCCTAACGGCGTCGTGCACGAATACAAAAAGTTTTATTACGAAACGGCGCAGGGCAATCATGCCGGTGCGCTCGACGCCCTGTTGCGCATCATTCCGCTGTCGCAGGTGCTCTATGGCACCGATTTCCCCTACCGTGACGGCGCCGAAGTCAATGCGGGGCTGGCCGCTTATCGTTTCAGCGCGGCTGAACTGATGGCGATCGACCGCGACAACGCGCTACGCCTGATGCCGCGCCTGAAAAGCTGAGACTACTTGAAAATCCAGCCCCCCTCCGGCCAGCCGGCGGGCACTGCGAATTTGTGTGACGCCGGTCGTCGGGGTGAAGTACCATTCGGGTTTGGATGTGCGGCCTGGTGTCGCGCAGCACGAAGCGCTGCTCCTGCAGCGGTGCACAGCAATTCTTGAGGGCGGTTAGGGATGTCGACCAAATGTTTGAATGATTTTCGCCTGCGCTTCGGTAAGCAGGAATTGGTGCCGATCATGGTGGGTGGCATGGGCGTGGACATTTCTACCGTTGATCTGGCGCTCGAGGCGGCGCGTCTCGGTGGTATCGGGCATATCTCGGATGCCATGGTGCAGACGGTGTCGGATCGCCGCGACAGCACGCATTTCACCAAGGAAAAGCTCAAGCGCTACAAATACAACGTCGCCAATTCAGACAAATCTGCTGTTTTGTTCGATCTCGGCCGGCTCGCCGAGGCGACGCACAACCACGTCGGGCGCGCCATGCAGGCCAAGCGCGGCGAGGGCATGATCTTCGTCAACTGCATGGAAAAGCTGACGATGAACGCGCCGAAAGATACCCTGCGCGTGCGGCTTGCCACCGCGCTGGATGCGGGCATCGACGGCATCACGCTCTCGGCTGGCCTGCATCTGGGTTCGTTCGGTCTGATCGCTGATCATCCTCGGTTTCGCGACGCCAAACTCGGCATCATTGTGTCGTCGCTGCGCGCGTTACAGCTGTTTTTGCGCAAGAACGCGCGTATTAACCGCGCGCCGGATTACATCGTGGTTGAAGGTCCGCTGGCCGGCGGCCATCTGGGTTTCGGCATTGACGACTGGCGGCAATACGATCTGCGCACCATCGTGGTTGAAATTCTGCAATATCTCAAAGTCGAGCAGCTCGATATCCCGGTGATTCCCGCGGGTGGTATTTTTACCGGTAGTGATGCGACTTCATTTCTCGAACTCGGTGCGGCGGCAGTGCAGGTGGCGACCCGTTTTACCGGCACGCGCGAATGCGGTCTGCCGGACAAGGTCAAGCAGGAATATTTCAGTGCGGGCGAGGACGATATCGAGGTCAACACGATTTCGCCTACCGGTTATCCGATGCGCATGCTGAAGAGCAGCCCATCGATCGGCGATGGCATACGGCCTAATTGCGAGGCCTACGGTTATCTGCTCGACGGCAGCGGCGGTTGTGCGTATATCACGGCTTATAACCGCGAGGTTGCAGCGCATCCCGGGTCGAAAAAAGTCTCCGTGATGGATAAGACCTGTCTGTGCACGGCGATGCGCAATTTTGATTGCTGGACCTGCGGGCACAACACCTATCGCCTGAAGGACACTACGCGACGGCTGTCCGACGGCAGCTATCAGTTGCTGGCCGCCGAGCATGTCTTTCGCGATTATCAGTTCAGCATCAACGACCAGGTCGCATTGCCGCCGGCGGGGTAAACCGATTCCGCTGTGGTCTTCTCGCGCCGCCCGTTCTGCCAGGCAGGTCTCCCAATTGCGTGCTTTTTTATGGCGAGGGGCTGAACGCCCCGGTGCGGCATGAATAATCAGCCGTTAGCGGCGCTGCATCCTGCATTCGGTTTCAACCGATTTCACCGCTTTGCCGCGTGCCGGTGGACGTCGCACCACACGTAATTGCTCGTAGCCTTCTTTTGCACAGCTGATGGCAACGTCGGCCGGTTTGATTTGTTTGCCAAGTCCGGGCACCCGGTAGAGCCCTGCGCGGTCGGTCCGCGTGACATAGGTGAGGCCGCCGGTGATTTTGAGTGTGACCTTAGCATCTCCAATCGCGGTGTTGCGTGCATCGCGCACGAAGCCGAAATAAGTCGGCCCGTCTTCGTCATTGTGCTCATGGGCTTCGTTGATGCCACCGCCCGCCCGCGCATTGGGCGTGATGCCAAATGCCAGCAGCGCGGCAATCACGGTGACCATGGCCGCAAGGTTACGCGTTGAAAGCTGGCTCATGATCGAGACGGTTGTTTTGCGCGCCGGATCAGCGCAGAAAAAAACTGCTCAGCATATAGCCAAATGCAAGCAGCACGCCGAGCGGAACCAGCCAGGCAAGTGCAGGGCGCAGGAAGCGCGTTAGTCCGAGCGGTAAACGGCAAGCCACCAGCGCGCTCACGCCGCCGGTCAGCGCGGCTGTTGCCATCCAGCCGAACCAGTACATGGCTGGCCCGTCGGCGGGTGCCTGCACGCCCCAGCCGAGGCTGTAGGTGATCGGATGGTAGGTAAAGAGCGCGTAGTTCTGTTCGACGGCGACGACGTAAACCAGCGCAAAGACCACCGCGAAAACGATGGCAAAGATTTCAAACGAGCGTGATGTTTTCATGCGCCGAATCCGCGGATGTTGTTGAGGATGTGGCCGGTTAGAAAATTCCACCAGACGACGAAAGCAAGTATCGCTGTGATCGCTTTGCGGGTACCGTGGTGTTCGGCGCCGGGCTGATGCCAGTAATACCAATAAGCCGGTAGCATCGCCATGCCGACCGCGGCGAAATGCTCCTTCAACTCGAAGGCACCGTTTTCCGCCCAGGCTTCCATCTGCTCGACGACCACGCGGATACTGACGCGGTATTCAGGATAGATGATGGCTCCCGCAATGAAACTGAGGATGTAGAGGACGATGATGGCGTTCACATAGCCGCCGCCATGCACGGCGCGGAAGCGTTGTTCAAAGGTGGTCGCCGGTTTGGGCGCGGGCAACCAGGCGTTGAGTACTTGGTGGGTGATCGCACCCAGCAAGGCGACGGCCAGCAGGCCGTGGATGATTAGCAGTATGGTCCACATGGCAGGGGGCTTATGGTTGAGTTCATCGGTAAGGTTACTCCGGCGCCGGTCGTGACGGGTAGCGCGGCCCGCCACGTGATCGGGTTATTTTATTCCAGCGGTTCGAGCTTGATGATGGACGCGCCGTGGTTACTGCCGACCCAGAAGGTTACTGGCGTGGTGGTGTTGTCGACATAGACGCGGCGCACATTGGTCGAGCGCGGCAGTAGATACTCGGTGAACTGGCCGGTTTTCGGATCGAGGCGCGAGATGCGATCGTTGACCATCGAGCCGGTCCAGGCGTGTCCGTTTTTGTCAACTGCGACGTCATACGGGTTAGCCCAGACCATCGGCATCTTCCATTCTTTGAACTCGGTGGTCTTGGGGTCGAACATGCCGATCGCGTTGGCGCGATATTCGCCAAACCAAAGCTTGTCTTGCGCGTCCATCACGGCGCGGCGCGGGCCTGAATCCTTGGTCGGCGTGGCATACAGCGTCACTTCGCCGGTTTTGGCATCGATGCGACCAATGTGCTCGCGGCCGATGTCGGTGAAGTACGCATTGTTTTGTGCGTCGGCTACCACGTCATAAATGTTGTGACCCTGCGGCGATTGTTTGAATGGTTCCCAGGTTTCCCATTTGCCGGTTTTGAGGTCGATGCGGTGGATGCCAGCGAAGCCGTTGTTTTGCGACCAGACCTTGCCGTCCACACCGATGCTCATCGGGCTGGTCATATTGACCTGGGTATTGGCCGAGTTCATTTCCGCTGGTATCAACCAGGTTTGGAATTTTTCTGTTTTACGGTCGAATTTCGCGATGCCAGCCTGATACATCAAGCCCAGCCAGAGATTGCCTTCGCGATCATTGCGTAGCGACAGCGACCCTAGCGGCGAACCTTTTTTCAGTTCGGGTACCGCGAACTCAGTGTGTTTGCCGGTTTTTGGATCAATCTTGCCGAGGGTTTGCGCGCCAAAATTCGAGTACCAGGCGTTGCCTTCGGGGTCGAGTACTACGTCATGTGGCTCGATAGTCGGGCGCGGCAGATCATATTCGGTGTAAACAACCTGTGTCGCTTTGCCCTTGGGGCGCGGGAACGGCTTGAGGGCATAGTCCCAGCTCGAAGACTGGCTTAAATTGATACTGGCAAGAAAGTCCGCCTGGGCGCGTTGCACCCGCACACGGTCTTCGCCGACCAGCTCGGTGGCGCGCGTGGTCAGGCGTTTCTGCGGATTAAGCGGCGTGCTCTGATTGGCATAGGTCGACATGCGTTGCACGGTGGCGAGGAAGCCGTCGGCGTCGTATTTTGAGCGTGTAATACGTTCCAGCGTATGGCAGCTGACGCAGCCGAGCAGGGTGTTCTTCATTTTTTGATCGCCAGGCATACTGCTCAGCCATTCGGCATTGGTCATTTGCGCCGCGAGGTCGCCGGTCTTGCGCAGTTTGAGGTCGGTGGTGGTGGTCTTCTGCGCCGATACCTCGGCGTTGACGCGCCCCTCAAGATCGTAACCAATGGCGCGGATACGTATCGCGTACTGGCCGGTCTCGAGTTTTGAGGCGGGGAAGCGGTAGCGGCCCTGCGCGTCGGTGACGACCGTGATGGTCATGTTAGTGCCAGCTTTTTTGGCGCTAACCAGCACGCCTTCCATTGCGCTCTCCTCTGCAGATGTCACAACGCCGGTCAGTGCAAGCGCCGTGTCTGCAGCGCCCGCAGGTTGCATCGTCAAACATAGTGTTACCGCCGTCAAAAAAACGGCGAAGAGGTTGCGTATGGATGGCATCATGATTTCCCCCTGACTGTTACATTGAAAGGCGTGCCGCCGGTGGAGGGCTTTTTGTTTTTTATCCCCCTCTTCTGCGGCCGAGTATGCGCCTGCTGGCGCGACCTTTCAAACCCCACTCTTTTGGCGGGTTATGCCAAGGGGGCTGACTGGGTTTATGATCTCGCCTCGACGGCGACGCCTCGGATCGGCTGCAGTGACACGACCGTCTCATGAATGGGGGGAGTATGGCAGGCAGACATTTCACTAAGGGGCAGGTATGCGCGCTCATCGCATTGCTGTCACCAGCGGCGGGTTACGCACAGACGCAGGCGGCTGACGACAAGGCGTCGCTCTTGCCCGAGGTGGTTACCTCGGCCAGTCGCAGCGAAGAGCGCGTACTGGATACCGCGGCATCGATCAATATTCTGAATTCGCAAAATATACACGACGGGCAGGCGGAACAGAATTTGTCCGAACCACTGGCGCGTGTCCCCGGCATTTTTGCCCTGAACCGTCAGAATTACGCCCAGGATATGCTGATCTCCTCGCGCGGCTTCGGTGCCAATTCGACCTTTGGGGCGCGCAACATCAAGCTGTTTGTCGACGGTATTCCCGGCACGATGGCCGACGGGCAGGGCCAGATGTCGCACATCGACCTCGTCTCCACTGATCGTATCGAGGTAATGCGTGGCCCGTTTTCTGCGCTCTATGGCAACTCGGCTGGTGGCGTGATCAGCGTGTTTACCGAGAGCGGCAAGCCGGGCGCCGAGGCCACGCCATATTTTTCCGCTGGTTCTTTTGGACAGCGCAAATACGGCCTGAAGTTGGGCGGTGAGCAAAACGACGTTAATTTCATGCTCGACGCCGGCATTCTGAAAACCAACGGCTATCGCGATCACAGCAACGCCGACCGGCAGAACGACAATGCCAAGATTGGTTTCAAGTTGGGCGCGGATACTACGCTGACGCTGGTGGCGAATAATCTGAGTTTGAGGGCGCAGGACCCGCTAGGGTTGACCGCTGCGCAATTACAAAGTAACGCCCGCGGGGCTGGCAATAATGCGTTGAGCTTTGACACGCGCAAGAGCGTTGATCAGACGCAGGGCGGGCTGACCCTCACCCACCGGCTGGGCGCGCAGGATACGCTGACGGTGGTGCCCTATTATGGCGAGCGGCATACCATTCAGTATCTGGCCACCGCTACTAATGGCGTGATTGATCTGAACAGAACCTTCTTTGGCCTGAACACCCAGTGGCGCCATGTCGGTGATCTCGGCGGTGTTCCCTACAAGGTGGTCACCGGGCTTGAAGGCAATGAAAATAACGATAGCCGTTTAGCGTTTGCGAATACCCTCGGTAATCGTACTGGCCCCGCAACGCAAAACTACAGCATGCTGGCGCGCGCCCGCGATGGCTTTGTGCAGGCGGAATTTCGGCCAAGTGAGCGCATTGCGTTCAATGGTGGTTTGCGTCATTCGCAAGTATTGCTGAGTTCGGTGAGTAATCTGGCCACGACACCAAGTCCGGGTACGCATACCTATCAGGCCACCACCAGCATGGCTTCGATTCAATATTACTTGCAGGAAAAAACCAACGCCTATCTGTCGTACGGTAGCGGCTTTGACACACCGACCCTGAACC
>Ga0209190_1002411_pt1 | contig 12593 bp, 10 predicted proteins | sample M_140205_XF_Meta_FD_187315 | JGI IMG/M metagenome (GOLD analysis project Ga0209190, IMG submission 187315) | Freshwater microbial communities from Lake Montjoie, Canada to study carbon cycling - M_140205_XF_MetaG (SPAdes) (version 2) | ecosystem: Environmental > Aquatic > Freshwater > Lake... | reverse complement strand
ACACGGCCATAACTTTCAGCGAAAGAGGTCCTCTTGGGGTGGTCGAACGATTTCGCTCATTGAGGATTCGCGCATCCACAGAGGATCTAGGCCGCGAACCACTGCCACTGGAACTCCGTTAGATTTTCCCATCACTAATTCGGCAGCGCAAGCAACTTCGTCGGCGATGCACACCTCAGTCACTTGCATCATGCGTCCAAGGGCATCTGGGGTGCCACGTAGGTCTAATACTGCAGCAACTCCAGCGACACCGATTGCCACATCGGTGAGTCCTTTACGCCATGGGCGACCAAAAGTGTCCGAGACGATAATCCCGACAGAGACCCCAAGTTTTGCGCGAATGATGTCGCGTATTCGGCGTGCTGAACGATCACTGTCAATGGGTAACAACGCCGCCCACCCGCGTTCAACGTTCGAGAGATCAATTCCACTATTGGCGCAGATGAAACCATGTTGGGTTTCAGTAATGATCAGATCACCACGTCGGCGTACGACGCGTACGCCTTCCTGTTCAACTAAAACTTTGTGTGAAAGCGGATCATCCGGATCAATTTCGACCATGCGTCCCTCGGCTTTGGAGACAATTTTTTGAGTGACGACAAGAACATCACCATCTTGTAGCGGCCCGTTGGGAGCATTTCTACAGGCCTCAACAATGACATCGCCGAGTTGGTCCCCAGGGACAATTTCCCCAATTCCGGTAACCGCCCAAGCGCTGATTCTTTGTTGTGTTGACTCTTGACTCATGATGTTCTCCTTAACGAACCGCACTGAGTACGACGCGGGCGAGGGATTGAGTGATTTCTGGCGTTCGCATGATGGTGTCGGTGACGAGACACCGTAAACCCTCGCGTTCTACAGCAGTTTGTAAATGTGCATCTTGCTCATCAATCACCAGCGTTGCACATATGGGAGCGTAGAGTCTGGCCACGCCGACAACGGATGCCTCATGCCCGAGTTCGGTCAACATTCGATCAGCGGGCCCTTTTAATGCTGCTCCGGCCACGATGGGAGATATCGCCACAACTTGACTACGCATTGCCGTCAGTGTTGAATCGACATCGCGCAGCGCGCGAATCGGCCCGAGTGAAACGATGGGATTAGAGGGAGCGATGATGACGACCTCTGAATCACGCAGGGTGGACAAAAAAGTCGGCTGAGCATTTTTCGCTCCGATGAATTCGACGCTGGTGACGGGCACCCCGTGATGTCGTTTCACGAAATATTCCTGAAATGACACACGCAATGCAGAACCATCTTCAATGATGTCCACCATTGTTGACACGGGTTCATCAGACATGGGCATCATCTTCATCGTGATACCCCAAGCGTGAGCAATCTCGGTCGTCACTTCGCTGAGGGTCGCTCCCTCTGCGAGGCGTGCGGTGCGGTAAAGATGTGTGGCCAAATCACGGTCACCGAGATTGAACCAAGTTCCGGCCGCGCTAGAACTGCCAGGCTTGACCGCTGCGTAGCGCGCTAGGGATTCCATTGCTATCCAAGACTCATTTGCTAAGCCCCAGCCTCTCTGAGGGTCGATGGCGGCCGCCACGGTGTAAGTCACGGTGTCCAAGTCAGGGGAAATACGCAGACCGTGCATCATCGTGTCATCGCCAGTATTGACTATGACGGTGATGTCTTGGGGGTCCACTTCGAGAACAAGACCGCGTAAAAAGCGGGCTGCGCCGACCCCACCGGCGAGAACTGTGATCACTTTTGACCTACTGAGATGAACTGCATCAATCCGAGCGTAGGTCCTGAGCCATAGTATGGAGCGTCTCAGTCCAACTCTCTAGGAGTGTTTTATGCCCCGAGCCTTTATCACCGGCGTTACTGGTCAAGATGGCCAGCACATGGCCGAGTTTTTGCATTCCAAGGGATATGAGGTCTTTGGCATGGTTAAGGGTCAAAATAATCCTAAAGAACAGATCATTCGTGAAGAATTTCCTTACGTGAATATCGTGCCCGGGGATTTGGCAGATCTGCCATCGCTCGTCAAGGCCCTTGAAGTGGCCCAGCCAGATGAGGTCTATAACTTGGCCGCTATTTCCTTCGTCGCGCTTTCATGGAATCAGGCTGAACTGACAGCCAATCTGACGGGTACTGGTGTCTTGCGAATGTTGGAGGCCGTGCGTATGGTCGGTGGGCAGACCGATAACAAGATTCGCTTTTATCAGGCATCGTCATCGGAAATGTTCGGCAAGGTGCGCCAGATTCCGCAGGACGAGTTGACCCCGTTTCATCCCCGTTCGCCCTACGGGTGCGCCAAGGTTTTTGGGCATGACATCACCGTGAACTATCGCGAAAGTTATGGACTTTGGGCATGTTCGGGAATTTTGTTCAATCACGAGGGTCCCCGTCGTGGTATTGAGTTTGTGACACGCAAAGTCACTAACGCTGCGGCGCGTATCAAACTTGGTTTGCAGAACGAGCTGGTGCTCGGCAATCTTGATGCCAAGCGAGATTGGGGATATGCCGGAGATTATGTCAAGGCAATGTGGATGATGTTGCAACAAGACGAACCTGATGATTATGTCATTGCTACAGGTGAAACACATACGATTGAAGAGTTAGTTGAGTTGGCTTTTGATGTTGCAGGCGTCGGCAATTGGCGTTCATATGTTCGTCAGGATCCGAAGTTTTTCCGACCTGCCGAAGTTGATCTACTCATTGGAGATTCAACGAAGGCTCGGGAGAAGTTGGGTTGGATACCAGAAGTTGATTTCCCGGGTCTCGTGCGCATGATGGTGGAAAATGATCTTCGTCTTGAGTCTCGCAAGGCTCGACGCGACTTGACTGATTAGCCGTCTGACCTACGATCAGGTTTCAAAAGGTCGATCTAATAAGGCGTCACTCAGCGAATCACTGTTGATGATTGCCCCAGTGTCTAGAAGTCTTTGTAGCGAAACGATGAAGATCGATAGTGCGACCAATGAACTGGCAACGAGTCCAATTTCGACCCGCAGATAAAGATCATCTGACGCCAGCCAAACACAGATCACGAACGAAGCCATTCCTGTCAGCCAACCAAGACCCACTCGGGCATGACCGTTGAGGGCGATCACTGCTTGGGCGGTGGCTAAGGCAACCATGTACAAAGCACTTCCGATAGCAAGCAATGTGAGTGAGCGTCTGTCCAGCACATCGTCATAGACCAACTCAAGCAGGGCGGGTCCAACGGCAAATGAACCGAGTGTGCCGATGAGTCCGACGGCAATGACAACTTTCATCAGGCGGCGAAACCCATTGCGGAATTCATCAAGGTCATTCTGGGCTGCGAGTCGCGCTAAGCGTGGGAGGAGCGCTGCTTGTACCGCTTGGAACAAGAACAGGGGAACACGCGAGAGCAATACGCCATTTCCGAACGCAGTGACCTGATGAGCTTGCTCGTCGTTTGCCAAAATATTGACAGCGATTGGACCAGCGTTGACTAAACCAGCACCCATCAGCGAGCCGATCAACAGCCATCCCAAATTGGGTGTGACTTCGCTCCACGGAGCGATAGGGCCTTCCTCGGTTTTTAAGCCTCCACGAAGACCGACTATTAAAACTCCAGAAAGTGGTGAGAGCGCCACGACCATGGCGTATGCACCAACGTTGGTGATATCAAGTTGCCACAAGATGACGCAACCAACAATTCTCACGAAACCATCGGCACCCATGATGATTCCATAGGACGAAAACCTGCCTTGACCCGAGCAAATTCCGCGCGCTAAGTGTGCCGGAGCATAAGAAACAAAACCGATGATCAAGGCTGCTGTCACTAAGCCGTAGCCCTCAAAGAAATCCTTGGTAGCGATTGAACTCAGTCCCGCAAGTAAAGCAACGACAATTCCGGTGATTGCGATGCCGAGCGGCACGATGCGACTGACGATGGCACGACCACCCAAACCAAGAGCGCGGCGGTGGGCCACAGCGCGACCCATTTCTTGTTCAAGAGGTAAGAAGAAACCTGGGGCTAGGACGAACGTTGCGAACCATAGAGCCACGATGGGTTTGAAGTCTTCTTTTCCGAGAGCTTCTTGGCCAACCTTAAAAAATGCATAACTGGAAATGCCCGCGACCATAAGCCCGCCACCGACGGACAAAGTCCCCTCGGGTAGGGGAATCTTGGTCTTGTCAGGTTGGAGATCTTCGTTCATGCGATCCCCACCGAGTTTCGCAAATTCTGATTGTGAGATGTAACGAACTTCACGGTTAATCACCTTACTCAAGGTGTGGCAATGTGCCTTAACTGCTTGTGGGTGACCAAAGTCGGAGTGAGTCCACGAGTAACCTTGACCCACTGTGGAGAACGAGTCAGAAGTCGCATCCTTTCCTAGCATTGCCCCCGCGGAGGTTAGCCAATCGCCCACGCCTGGAGTGGTGGTATCCCTCGTGGTTAGTGCCCTCACTCCCGATTTATCTGAAGTTCTTAACGCCTTAGCTCTTCAGGATTACCCAAATCTGCAAATTTTGGTTCTTCTCGGACAAAGCGATGAAGAACAGACCAAGCAAGTCAAAGAACTTGTTGCTTCCACGACGCCAGGAGCTCACATAACCGAATTGGGCGCTGATCTCGGTTACTCCGTGGCAGCCAACGCGGTTCTGCGTCTTGTCGATGGTGAGAGCGGTTTCTTTTTGCTGATGCGTGACGACGTCGTGCTTGACGTGGGAGCCGTTCGTCAATTAGTCGAAGAGATGTATCGCTCAAATGCTGGAATAGCCGGACCCAAGATTTTGGACCGTGACAATCCGCAGATTTTGCGCAGCGTTGGTTATGCCATGGACTGGTTTGGGCAATTAGACGATCCCATCGAACCGCAAGAGATTGACCAAGAACAGCATGATGCAGTGCGCGATGTTTTCGCACTTTCATCGGCATGTCTCTTCGTTCGTGCTGATCTCTTTCGTGAGTTAGGTGGGTTTGAGCCAACTATCGAGGATGATAGTGCGGCCCTTGATCTTTGCTGGCGCTCGCATTTGTCCGGGGCGCGAGTGCTGATCGTGCCCTCGGCAATGGTGCGCCAGCCCCACCAAGCACCTCTTCAAGGTGTAGCCGACGAACGCAATCGAATGATGACGGTGGCATCGCTGACTGGATCATTGCGGATGTTGATGATCATGCCGCTGCTTTTCCTTGCGACGCTGCTTGGAGCATTGGTCTCTGTGCTTCGTGGCGATGGGCGCCGGGCCGTCAATCTGCTGGGTTCATTTGGGGCCCTATTAACGCGCAGCGGGTCAATTCTGCGCCGCCGCCGCCGAGCACATGCACTGCGACGAGTCCCCGACCGCGAAATCGTTGAACTGCAAATACGCGGCTCAGCTTCGTGGCGGCGCATGGTACGTCATGGGAGTAAGCAAGTATTTGCAGGGCGTTCTGTCACCCAAGGTCGACGCGAGCGACGTATTTTGATCACTGCTGGTTGGGCGATGCTGATCATTGTGCTCTTTCTCGGTGGACGCCACCTCTTCGCTTCGGGCGTTGAGCCCGTGGGGCAGTTTTCCCGATTGCCAGATTCGCCGCGGGATCTCATATCTGAATATTTCAGTGGTTGGCGAAGTCAAGATCTTGGAAGTTCCTCGTCGCAACCAACCAGCATGATCTTGATAGCCATCGGAGGAATTGTTGCCTTGGCTCAGATGGGTCTCGTTCACACTTTGTTGATTGTTGGCTTGATTCCGCTTGGTTGGCTTGGAGTCTCGGCTCTGTGTGCGGTTGTCGCCGATGACCGCGCTCGTCTGGCTGGAGTCTTTGGTTATGCGGCAGTTCCAATTCCCTATGTTGCAATGGCGACGGGTCGTCATCAAGTTTTGATTGCCTACGCTGTCGTGCCGTGGGCACTGCATTTTTTACGATCTTTCGGTGGCATCGCCCCGTCTATTGTTGATGACACCGCTGGAGATGTGATTGACCATCCCTCGAGTGAGATGCGTCTTCAATTAGTTGCGAAACTTTCCCTGCTACTCGCTGTCACCTTGGCGTTTAGTCCATCGACGGTTCTCGTGGTCGTGATGTGTGCTGTGTTGTGGCAACTGGCTGCAGTCCTCGGTGGCGGATCAACTCGCGCTGCTGGGCTGGGATTGGCTAGCGCTCTGACTGCCACCGTTGCAGCAGTTGTACTGAACCTTCCTTGGACCACGCGCTTTTTGCAGCCAGATGCGTGGGCCGTGATCGTCGGAGTAGATACCAACCGACCAAGTGGCCTTGGTTGGTTGGATCTGATGCGCATGGACTCCGGTCCAGCAGTTCTCGGTGGTCTCGTTCTGTTTTTGTATGTGCCATTATTCGTTGCCACATTGGTGGCGAAAAATTCACGTTTTGTGTGGTCAATTCGGGCATCCGTGTTGGTTGCAGGAAGTCTCGTGCTGGCCTCTCTTGACGCAGGTCACCACTTGCCATTTCGACTTCCCGAAGCGGGGATGATGTTGGTTCCCGTTGCTGTCGGATTAGCGATCGGCGCGGCGATCATTGTGATGTCCTTTGGTATTGATGTGCGCGGTGGAAACTTCGGTTGGCGTCAGCCGCTTGCTGTGATTTCTCTAGCGACTCTTTCCATTGCATTAGTGCCAGTCCTCGCTGCTGGTGTCGACGGGCGCTGGGGCCAACCAACAACAACTTTGGCAGGCCAGATTGAAGAACTTTTAGGTGATACGGCAAGCGGAGATTTCCGGGTCTTGGTCGTCGGCGACACTCGTCTTGTACCAGCAGGACAACATGCCTATGGAGATGGATTGAGTTATTCGCTGATTCAAAATTCACGGAGCACAATGCTCGATCAGTTCACTCCAATTTCTGATGGTAGCGACCAGCTTGTCAAGCCCTTGATTGATGCCATTGCGCAAGGATCAACAGACCGAGTTGGCCGTCTGATGGCTCCCTTTGGGATTCGCTACATCGTTGTACCGATACTCGATCGCGTGCAATCAACCAGTGCTTCGCCACTGCCTGTGGCCAGCGGTTTAACGCAGTCATTGGGGGTTCAATTGGACCTGAGATCCGTCTATAGCCCAACAAGTATGATCATTTTTGAAAACATGCAGTGGATCCCCGTGACCGCAATGTTGAGTTTGACTGCCGAACAAGGCACAAATGCTGGTGGTGTCACGGCCTTAGTTGATAATGATGTGTCGGGTTCACGTGCAGTCTTGGCTGGAACGACAAGTTGGCGCTCGGTCACTGAGGAAATACCCGCCGGACAGTTGCATATCGGCACTCCATTTGACTCTCGTTGGCGCCTTGAGAATGCCACGCAGTCCGTGATTGGGATGGCCTCGTTCGGATCAGTGATGACATTTGAAAGTAGCGCGGGCTCGGGTCGTCTTGTCTACGACAATCCAGTGACGCGTTATTTGTGGGTTTTGGTGCAAATGATTTTGTGGGCCATTGTTCTCGTGGCCCTCTTTCAACCGCGCTTTTTTGGCCGCCGTATCAGTCCCATATCGCTTGAACCCGTTGTCTCCTTTGAGGAGATGAGTCAATGATTCGCCGACTCACGGTCATATTCATGATCATCGCCGCGTGTGTCGCGGCAGTTGTCCTACCAAACAACAACGCTGCGGATACACCACCGCTTTTTTCTGCTGCGACGCGTCTTGGGACTCCGTCAATTCGTCAAGATGAGCGGGTGATTACGCGTACATGGTTATGTGCTGGATCTGCTGCGAGTGGCCCGAGCAGTGACGGTGAATATGGCGGTGAAGTTGTCGTCACCAATCCAACGGATGCTCCGATTACGGGTGTGGTGACGATCTTGACAACTGAACAGGATCCCGTGCGGGAGCAGATTGTGGTTGAGGCGCGAAGCCAGTTGACCGTGGATATTGATGCCTTGGCCAGTGCGCGTTACGCCAGCAGTTACGTTGAAGTCAGCGATTCTGCGGCGAGCGTAGAGCAACGGGCAATCCATCCAGCGGGCTCGGCAGTATCCCCATGTTCAAATAGCACATCGAGCGAGTGGTATTTCGCCGATGGATTCACTGCTGAATCTTCAGAGTTTCGGATTCTCTTAACTAATCCATATTTGACTCCAGCGATTCTTAATATCGGCGTGAGTACGGAAAAAGGATTTCGCTCTCCACAAAACTTGGATGGATATGTCATCCCCCCTCAGTCGATTCGAGTTTTGAATATCGCTGATGCTGGATTCAGAGATGAAAAGATTTTGGCAATCAGCGTCAATGCAACTGCTGGTCAAATTGTTGCTGCCAAAGAGCAACATTTCCTTGGAGCCGGGCGACTGGGCTATGTGCTCGCGCTCGGCAGTCCTTCAATGTCCGATCAGTGGTGGTTTGCAGATGGTGAAAAGGGATCGGGGATGACTGAGACTTTCATGATTTTCAATCCCTCGGACGAACAGGTTTCAGCAAATCTGCTGATTCTTGGACTGGAAGATGCTGTCGCTCCACCAGCAACAACTCTGACGATTCCGGCCCACGATGTTGTGGCTTTTAATACGTCGGCATTGGTGGGAATGCCTGAGGGTCTTCATGGCGCGGTGATCTCGAGTCAGTTGGGAGACAACTTGGTCGTCGAGCGAATTCTCACGAGACCAGCGGGGAGCAGCGTCGTCACCTCAGTTGTTCTTGGTGGACAAAAGGGCGCCCGCTCAATGAGATGGAGCGTGCCCACGAGCATCAAAAACGCTCTGAAGGATGCCTTGGTCGTACTGAATACATCCTCGGCCGACGCTCTTGTGACCGTCTTTTCAGTTGGTCCTGGTGGCGAGGAACCAGTCCCTGGTTTGATCGACATACCACTTGTCGCAAATGGCATCATTTCCATTGATTTACTTGATGATGTCGCTCTGGGCCGAGCATTGGAGATCGTGGGCACTCAAAATCTGCTCGTTGAACGCCGACTTGAACGAACTCCAACCTTGAGCGGCCGCAGCGGGTCTTTGGCGATCCCAGGATGACGGCAGGAACGATGACCAGCTTGTTGACTGCTGCAGGGATCGCAGTGATCGTGGCCGTCGCAGCCTTAGTGATTCGTCGAAGTCGGGTCAGCGATGTGCCCACACAAAAGTTATTTCTTGCCCCAACCCAAATTGATCGAACAGATTTCGCTACGCAATCTCAAGAATGGCTAGTCGTGGTATTCACGTCTGCTTCTTGTCATGTGTGTGCTGACATGTCAGCCAAAGCAAAAGTTCTGGCGACTCGTGAAGTTGCTGTAATTGAAGTGGAGTATGAGACGCAACGCGATTTGCACACTCGCTACAACATCGAGGCAGTTCCTACAATTGTCATCTGCGATGTGCGCGGTGTTGTTCACAAGTCCTTCATGGGACCTCTGAGCGCAACCGATTTATGGGCAGCGATGGCGACTGCTCGCGAGCCAGGGGCATCTGCGGGCGAAACAATCAACGCTGATTAATCGTGGGCGCCAACTGGAGTCGTGACTGTGCCGTCAAGACCCTGTTGAACCAGTGCAGACACGAGTGCGCCATCAATGGTTTCTTTATCAAGAAGGGCTTGGGCAACTAAATCGAGTCCAGCACGATGTTTCGTGAGGATTTCGATCGCCCGACTTTCTTCTTGTCGCAGAATCGTGTTGATCTCTTCGTCCATCATCCGCGCCGTATCATCGCTGTACTCACGACCGCCAGTCATCAAGTCCTCACCAAGGAAAACTTGTTGCTGGTTATGCCACGCCATGGGACCGACCTTGTCGCTCATACCCCATTCGCGAACCATGCGTCGCGCTAGACCGGTGACAACTTCAAGGTCGTTAGAGGCACCTGTTGTTTGTTGCTGAAACACAAGTTGCTCAGCAACGCGTCCGCCTAACGCCATGCAAATACGGTCAAGAATGTAGTTCTTGGAAAAACTATGCCGTTCTTCTGGCAAAGTTTGTGTGACTCCGAGTGCCATGCCCCGTGGCAAAATCGTCACCTTGTGCAATGCATCACCGTTAGGTAGAACGGTGGCCAAGATTGCATGACCACCCTCATGATACGCAGTGACTCGCTTTTCTTCAGCGGACAAGATCAAAGAATCGCGACGGGCACCCATCATGATCCGATCGCGTGCAGATTCAAAGTCGATCCGTTCAATCTGCGCGCTTTCGCGTCGCACGGCAAACAGCGCAGACTCATTGACGAGGTTTGCCAAGTCGGCGCCACTCATTCCAGGAGTTCCCTTGGCCATGACATCGAGATCCACGTCGGGCCCCATGCGCTTATCGCGACTATGAACTCGCAGAATCGCCGCGCGCTCTTCAAATTCTGGCAAAGGTACAACGATCTGGCGATCAAAACGACCTGGACGCAATAAAGCGGGATCCAAAACATCGGGGCGGTTGGTGGCTGCCAAAATGACGATTCCTTCAGATGTCTCAAAGCCATCCATCTCTGAGAGCAACTGGTTCAAAGTCTGCTCGCGCTCGTCATGACCGCCACCGAGTCCGGCACCGCGTTTGCGACCGATGGAATCAATTTCGTCAATGAAAATGATGGCTTTACCCATTTTGCGAGCCTGCTGGAAAAGATCACGTACACGACTTGCTCCGACACCCACGAACATTTCCATGAAGTCCGAACCGGTCACCGATAAAAATCCAACGCCGGCTTCTCCTGCGACGGCGCGGGCAAAGAGAGTTTTTCCAGTTCCAGGAGGGCCGACTAAAAGCATGCCCTTAGGAACTTTGGCACCGATTTCTTTAAAGCGCTCTGGCATGCGCAAGAAATCAACAACCTCTTTAATTTCCGTTTTGACACCCTCGTAACCGGCGATGTCGGCGAAAGTTGTGGATGGTCGATCTGGGTTAAAAGTCTTGGCCCGGCTGCGGCCCACGGACATCATGTTGCCCATCTGTCCAGAAGCTCGCTTATTCATCCATACCAAGAAGCCGATAATCAAAACGAACGGCAACAGCAAGGGAATCAAGTTCATCAGCCAACTGGTTTGCGGGGTAGTTGGTTTGAAGTCCACGCCTTTGGTGCGCAGTAGCTCGCGATCGAGTTCATTGGGGAATCCTGGAGGGGCAGTCGTCGAGAAATCGCTGCCATCAGTAAATGAGCCGGTGATTGTCAAGGTGAGGTTATTTAGTTTGACTTCGTCAACTCGACCACCCTCAACCTGGGTCATGAACTCTTCAAAGCCGAGTTTTTCACGATCGGGTCCAGGTAAAAGTTGCGGGCCGAATATCAGAGCAAGAATCAATGCGAGCAGAACCCATGGCGACCATTTAGGCATCGACGGTCGACCCGTCGTCTTACCGTCAGAGGACTGGTCCTGCGGGGCACGATTCTTGAGTGCGCCAGCGCGCTTTGGTGTGCGGCGTGGGCCAGCGCTGGGTGGAGGTGGTGGAGGGGGAGGAGTGGACTCGCTCATGGGACATATCCTACGGGCGTTCAACAAGCCCCGTTGGGTCGGGCTCGGCTTCAGTGTGGACCCGTAACCCCGTTTCGGTCACAGTCAATGGCCAATGGCAAACTCGAGACTCGGATATCCACCAAAGCAGACGACTTTTCTCGTACATTTTGCCGATGCGATCGTGTACTCGAAGTGGTTGTCAGGAAAAGGCTCACATTTCTTTGGCGTTTCAATATGCCACGTCGGTGATTTGGATTGATCACCTCCACGATCGGCGCGAATCTCACATCTACGAACTGTGCTCAAAGCATTGGCAGCGTTTCGCTGCACCCACTGGCTGGAACTTAGATGATCGTCGTCGGGCAGATGTTTTGCCGTTTGTTCATCGCCTGGCTGGCTGAAACTTTTCGTGGACCGTGCTCGACCGGCGACGAACGCCACTCGTTTTAGCGTTGCTATCGCGGCCAGCGCTTGGTTGTTGGCCTCTTTGGGGGCATTGCCGATTCAGGGAATAGCTCAGGAACTTCTTGGGCGTAGTGGTGAAAAAAGTGAGCAGTGGCCAACATCTTTTACCATCGTTTCCCTTTTCTGTTTGTGGATGCCGATGCTGGCAGCCGTGATGATTGTCAGTCGGCGATGGGGTGGATCAAGCTTCGTTGATGATTTCAAACTCCGCTTTCGAATCGCAGATCTTTGGGGATTACCCATTGGAGTTGCTTGTCAGCTCGCTCTCGTTCCAGCGGTGTATTGGCCGTTGCAGCAGATTTGGTCGGGGACTTTTTCTGGCGACAAAATTGAGCAGCGAGCCCAGGATTTATGGGATAAGGCTGATGGTGCTTGGGCAGTGGGACTTTTTCTGATGATCGCTATCGGGGCCCCACTCATTGAGGAATTGATGTATCGCGGCTTGGTTCTGCAGGCACTGCAGAGTCGACTACAGAACTATTTGGCATTGTTTATTTCGGCAGCCTTTTTTGCGGCAATCCATCTTCAGCCAGTTGAGTTCCCTGGACTATTCGCCTTTGCTTTGCTCTTGGGCTTCGGCTTCCAGCGTTCGGGGAGACTAAGTCTGTCGATTTTGATGCACATCGGCTTCAATGCCACGGCCCTGATCGGTCTCGCGCTCGCGTCCTAGGCGTACCGAGGTGGCAAGATAGAGGCATATGAACGATTCGGATGCGGTGACTGATTCGGGGGCCATGGCATGGTTCCATAAGACGGCGATGGGTCAGTGGAGTCGTCAACGCTTCACAATTTTCTGGGTACGCGTGGCCTTGGTTGGGCTGAGCACTTTT
>Ga0209190_1002410_pt1 | contig 12593 bp, 11 predicted proteins | sample M_140205_XF_Meta_FD_187315 | JGI IMG/M metagenome (GOLD analysis project Ga0209190, IMG submission 187315) | Freshwater microbial communities from Lake Montjoie, Canada to study carbon cycling - M_140205_XF_MetaG (SPAdes) (version 2) | ecosystem: Environmental > Aquatic > Freshwater > Lake... | reverse complement strand
CTAGTCCCCTCGGCCCTATTAAGGCGAAAGCCCATGAGCCATCCATCGTCCTCCGCGGTTGCACCCTCGCGAGCGACAAAGACTGCCTCTCCATACCCAAATGCGTCGCCCTCATCGCGCACCTCAGAGGAGCCATTAAATAGGTCATATTTAACAATCCCCCCCTGGTTAAACTGCTCCTTGAGCGCCGATGCATACCCATATCGATTCTCGGCACCGACTCGCGATTCGTTAACGCGTGGAAACTCGATTGCTCTGTCGTCGAGTCGCTCAACTGCAGAGTTACCTGCGTCTGGCGAGAGGACCCATCGCTCTAAAACAGGGTCGCCCTCTAAAGGCCCGCGACGCTCTACATCGAACATGCTTGGGTGCCTCACTACATCGAGAACGACACTTCCATCGGCCCGATCGTAAGCATTCATTGGATGAAAAACGTAGCAAGACGGAACCTCGCACCATTTGACCTCACTTGCATCGCCTTCCCGCGGGAGAAGCCCAACGCGTGCTTTGTAATTGGGGTCCCAGAGATATGGGAACCGAGAACCCTCCATTGCTGCATCAAGATTGAAGACGCAAGGCAGATCGAATACGACAACAAAACGATCAGTAATTGCGGTGTCGTGGATCATCGGACCGCCCGGCAATGCAATATCGAGGGTCTTGCGTACACGCCCGTCTCGACCGACCACTACATACTGAGCCGAGTTGCCTCGCTCCCAGTGGTAGGTCATGACATGCAGCTCACCCGTTATTGGATCCAATTTTGGGTGTGCACTAAAGGCCCCACTAAGGGTGCCTTCCAAATTCGAGATAGAGAGAGTCTCTAACTCCTCTGAGAGTTCAATGGGCGGGAAGCCGGCCTCTATGAGCGCAAGCGTCTTACCTGCGAACGAGATGATATTTGTATTCGCCGATGCAGTTACATGGTTTGATGCCCATGGATTATGCACGTGAGCTTCTTCTAAAAGGTTGCTCACGTCTGCGCTGCGCACATATCGGTTTCGATACCACTCAGCACGGCCTTCATTGAGACGTATCCCATGCACCATGCCGTGACCAAGAAACCAATGGTGGCGTTGTTCGTCAATGGCCCCAATCGGGTTGGGTCCGTTACGAAGATACCGCCCGCTTAGCTCGATAGGCAGAGTGCCTTCGATGCTGAGATCTAATAGTGTTTCTTCGGTAGTTACAGGTGCAAACTCCCCATGGATGAATGGGTGTTCAACGCGTGCCTGTGTCATCTCTGCTCCTATTAATTCTTAAGTATCTCTTCGTTCTCTAACTCGTCTGTCTCGTCTGTCTCATCTGCCTCATCTGCCTCGTCACCAGCAAGAGGGTGATTTTGAATTCGGCGAGATGCTGCGAATCCTAATAAACCAAGCACCCCCAGCGCGCCTAAGGCTGCCTTGAGTCCATCGATCTGAGCAGTTACATAGTCGCCAACCACAGCATCCACCTCGCTACTCGGCAGCCCACTCGCCTCGGCTGCGTTACGAGCCTGATCCTCAGAGACGAATGCAACCCCCTGCTTTGAAGCGGTCTCTACGGCCACTTTGGTCTGGGGCTCAACCTTTGGATTAGCCCCCACCGTGCGCACAAATGCCGAGTTGAGGCCCGACAAGAGAATTGCTCCGATAAGCGCTGTACCTAAAGAAGCCCCAAGGTTCTGCGCAGTGCCCTGGAGTCCACCAACCTCGTTACTCCTAGTTACCTTCACCGAAGACTGTGTCACATTGCCTAACTGCGAAGCGACTATGCCGATACCCGCACCGGTAATCGCCATAGCGAGTCCAAACAAGTTCGACCGAAGATGGACATCCACAGCAGCGATACAGAACACCACTCCAATGATCGTTATTGATAGGCCAACGCGCACAAGTCTACGAGCAGAGAACCGAGAGGAGAGAGCAGCCCCCAAGAATGATGCGATTAGTAGCGCGATAGAGAGCGGAAGAATTCGCAGCCCAGACTCAAGGGCATCTAATCCCAAAACATACTGAAGGTATAGGGGGAGAACGAAGAAGAGTCCAGCAATTACGAACTGCTGAACCCCAAGTGTCGCGAGCCCACCGGCTAGCGATGGTATTCGGAGCAACTCAGGGTCTAGGAGCGGAGTACCTCCACGCTCCTTAAGGCTCGCCTGGCTCGTAAGGAAAATCCAGACCACGAAAATTCCTAATACAACCATCGGAATTGTCGGAGCAAAACCTAGAACTGCGAAGGGCGCTTCGCGAGGCATTACCCAGCCCCAGATTCCTGCCTGCACTATAGAGATGACGATAAGACCGAAACCGAGTGCGGAGAGTGCAACCCCTAAGAAATCAAAGCCCTTTCCTACAGTGGGGCGCTCCCCTTCTTTTATGAATCTCGATAAGGCCACCACCACAAGGCAGATCACAACCTCCGAGGCAAATATGTATCTCCAGGAGTATGCCGAGGTGACCCAACCGCCGATAACTGGTCCGGCAGCAGCCGCTGCCCCTGAGATGCCTCCAATAATTCCAAAAGCGAGTGCTCGCTGTTTACCGCTGTAGTTCGCCGCAGTTAGCGCAGCGATAGCAGGGATCACGAGCACTGCCCCTAAGCCTTCGAGCACAGACCAGCCGATAAACAATGCAGTAAAGGTCGGCGCAATTGCAGTTGTGAATGATCCGCAAGCGTAGACAACTAAACCAATTACAAATGCACGCTTTCTCCCTAAACGATTCCCCAGACCTGCCCCTGCAAGCATGAAGGCCGCCATTACAAGACTGAAGCATGCAATCGCTAGCTGCATCTTTGAGACTGTGGTGCCGAGATCTTTTACTACTGCACTGATCGAGACTGCCATCACCGTGCTGTCAAGCACCATGACAAACTGCGCGAAGGCTAAGACGCAGATTGGAAGCCATAAACGAAGACCGCTTCCTTTTTGCTCTCCCTTCTCCTGCGGAGATTCTTGTTGGGGGGTAACAGGTGCAGAGGCGTTAGTCATACAGGTTCTCTTACTCCGCTACTAGCCAAGATGGCATATTATTGGCCGCCAATTCAGAGAGTTGATCAGCGAGCAAAATGTTTGATTCCTTGAAGCGGCGCAAGACATCGGTCTCGATATCCCCATCCGCTTTAGGCATCGGTCGACCGTTTACGCGGTAATAAGCAGCACGCGCTTTGGTCTTTATTGCGGGGTGCTTTCGAAGTATCGGCTCAAGACTCGAGTTAATCGCAAGAGCGACCTTCTGAAGGCCCTTTCGCCTATAGAGCACAGAGGGATTGTCATGAGGCAGCTCAAGTCCAACGAAAGGCTCCGGATCCACTCCAAGCCACTGCGCTAATGCGGCTAGTACCTCTGAAGTATCCGATGTCAGATCCTCAAATGCAACCACACGAACATCGAATCTGTTTGACCACTCTGGAATGAACTCGGAGTACATCCCCCCAATCACTCCAAGATATGGATCCTGAGCGTGATCACTCAATGCTTCACGCCCCAATGGCGCGCTAATCGAGACGTACTCAGCCAAGGTCATTTCGACAGGAATGCGGAGCCGAGCCTGCTGTGCGCGATAGTAGGAGCGCAGGCGTGCAATGGGTTCGCGAATAGTAAATAGAACTTTTGGTTTTCCTAGGAGCGACTCCACGGCGTCGAGTAACGGTGCGCCACCATAGACATAAGCCGGCGTTGCCTCCATGCGCAGAAGTGCCTGCTCTGTTCCAGCAAAGAGCCCTCGGTAATCGCTCTGCGACCCCATACTCTCGCCATAACGCGCAGGTAAGAAATACTCGGTCTCTTTTACTCTCGAACCGCCTATCTCGGGGTGGCGAGCAAGGAGCGAGAATAATGAAGTAGTCCCGGTTTTAGGAAAGCCAGCAATAAGGAGATTCGGTAACGGGCCTTCAGATATCACTGGCATATGGTCACGCTAGCCGTGAGGAGCTTGTGGCTCGCGAAACTTGCGTTTGCTATTAGTGAAAGTGACGCGCAATCGACGCCGCGTACCTGTGTGCTGACCCCGGTGCGAGGTCAAGAAAGAGTGAAGGCTCATTAGCCTCAACCTCGAGGACGAGAATCTCTCCCCCATCCCCCTGTACGAGATCAATACGCACATAAGTTGGCGGCCCGGAAGACGGTATCGCTGCTGTTACGAGTGCAGCAACGTCGATCTCGTCGCTTGTGGGGGCCCGCACCGAGATGTCCTCAACCGCGTAGAGCCCGTCGACCGTTCGCATAGCCGAACCATGCGAGAGGATTGGGCCCTTCCGCAGAGCGTGACTCGCCACCCCGTCGAAGCAGACCAAGGCCGTCTCCCCGCGCTCATCAACACTCTTGATATAGGGCTGAATAAGCACATCGCGACCTGCGGCTAGGAGTGTCTCTACATGGAGAGTCGCCTTGTCGGTCTCGCGGAAGTTATAACGCCCGGTATCACGCGAGCCCGCCGAGACGCTTGGCTTAACTACGAACTCGCCATTGCTCGGGAGCACCACAGGGTCGCCTGCGTGCAGAAATGTGCTCGGAATAATCGGGACACCTGCATGCTCCAAGTCAAGCAAATAATGCTTATCCGAGCTCCAGCGCAGCACCGCTGCCTCGTTAACAAGCTTCGATTCAGCCTCCACTCGATCGATCCACGCCAGATACTCAGCGAGGCGCGTTGAGTAATCCCAAGGTGAGCGCACTAGCACCAGAGAAAAATCGCTCCAAGCGACCGTTGGGTCATCCCACTCCACTACCTGCGTTGAGATCCCAAGATCGGATAGAGCAGCGAGGGTAGGGGCAATATCCATATCGAGGTGGCGGCTCACAGCGGCGGTGACAATCGCTATGGGGCGGGCAGCACTGCTTGAGGCAATGCCTGTATCCACATTCACCTCAACCAGAGCCCCATTTGAACATTCTCGCATGGACCTGACCCCCTAAGCGAAGACGCATCGAGCGAGGGGGCATTCGGGGCAGAGTCATTCGGTGAGAAAGCATGCTGCATGGCAGGCTGTGAGTATGAGCGTAAGTATTCATTCTGTTGACTCCCTGCGCACCCTCCTCGAGTTGGAGCAGGTAAAGCCAGATGCCTTTCTCGGAGCTGGCCCGAACCTTGGTTGGGGTCGAATCTATGGAGGCCAGGTCGTCTCGCAGGCCCTGCGCGCAGCGGGGCTAACTGTAAGCGCCTCCCACCGAGTCCACTCCTTTCACGCATACTTCGTACGTGCTGGTGTGGAGACCGAGACAGTCCTCTATGAAGTTGAGCGTGTGCGTGATGGTAAGTCGTTCACAACACGACAGGTAGTTGCGTATCAAGCAGGCGGCGCAATCCTTAACCTCATAGCGTCCTTTCAAGCCGACGAGGACGGCGAGGACGTGCAATCACGACTCTTCCCTCACGCCACTCCCTCGCCGGATCGCCTTGAGTCAATGCCTACTGATCTCTTCTTTGACCACCGATTCGTACGCCACGGCAACGATCCCTCACCGCGCGCGACATCTTGGCTGAAAGTAACGGGCGATCTCGGTGATGACCCGATGGTCCACGCATGTGCACTCGCCTATCTCTCTGATGAGGATCTTCTCGGAGTAGCACTACTGCCGCACTCCCTCGCTGGAGACTGGGACTCGATGATGAACGCAAGCCTTGATCATGCGGTTTGGTTTCACCGCCCAGTACGCGCAGACCAGTGGCTTCTCTTTGACTTAGAGGGAAGCGGAATCGCAAATGCTCGCGGCCATGCCTTCGCAAGAGTCTTCACGGCCGACGGACTCCACGTTGCCACTGTCGCGCAAGAGGGGCTTGGGCGAGAGCGGCGCCAATAAACACAGCCCTTAAAGGCTGCGGTTTCTAACTGAAGAGGTCCCTGCGAGGGTTATCGGTATAGATCGGATCTCTATTCTGATCAAAAGCACGAATTGCCTCAGGGAGATTCTCCGTAAAACCAAGCATCAATTGATTTCGATCCTCAATCTCAATTGCAGCAGTGAGGCTTGGGTTCTCAAGGTTGACCCAGATGATCTCTTTTGTCATCTGGAGACCGTACGGACTGAACCTCGCCATGCCAGCTGCCATCTCGAGTGCAGCGGGGAGCAGATCTTCATCAGCGACTACCCGTGAGACGAGGCCCATGCGAAGTGCTTCCTGCGCTCCAATACGTCGCCCTGTCAGGAGGAGATCACTCGAGTGGGCGGCGCCAATCAATCTAGGCAGGAGCCAACTCACACCGAGTTCGGTACTCGTGAGTCCGTTTACGATCCCAGTCGCGTTGAACTCCGCTGACTCAGAAGCGATGCGCAGCTCTGCCCCGAGGGTCAAGCACATCCCACCGCCAAACGCTGGTCCGTTTACCGCGCAGATAATCGGCTGGGGCATCTGCCTCATTGTCGGGATCAAACGCGAGTAGTAGCGCATAGAGCGCTGGGCGATACGACCGACCGAGAGTCCATCGATATTTGGAATAATCCCATAATCCTTGAGGTCGAGGCCAGAGCAGAATCCGCGCCCGGCGCCGGTCAGCACGACCACACTTACTTCATTGTTGGCCGCAACAGCGCTTAAGGCGTCGTTGAGCTCAATCACTAAATCTATGGACATTGCATTGAGTCGCTCGGGGCGATTTAGGGTCACCACAGCGGTTCGGTCCTGCGGGTATTCAATGGTGACGAGACTCAATTGGAACTCCCAGATCGTTTCTTATTCTCTGCGTATTCTCTGTTGGCCTGATTATTGCGCGATTACTGACACCACTAGGCCCTCTCCGTGCGTGAGAATAAGCGAGTATGCCCTCAATGCCAACCGCCGATGAGAGAGCAGCCCCACGTCGGGGTAGGCCTCGACTCAAAGTCCCATATGAGCCCGGCATTGACGGCCTGCGGGCGCTCGCAGTTACCTCTGTACTTCTATATCACTCCGATGTGCCTTGGGTCCCGGGAGGGTTCTTCGGAGTAGAGGTCTTCTTTGTAATCAGTGGCTACCTCATAACCGCCCTGCTGCTCGCCGAATGGCGAAATGGGCACCGCATTGCGCTCGGATCGTTCTACCTGCGGAGGGCGAGACGACTGCTACCCGCGTTGTTCCTGATGCTCGGCGTCGTAGGTCTTTACTCTGTGCTCTTTCTACCGGATGATGTTCACACACTACGCGGCGACACCTTCGGCGCGATCGCATACGTCCAGAATTGGTGGCAGATTTTTGCCGAGAGATCATATTTTGCTGAAGCCGGAAGACCACCGCTACTAAAACATCTTTGGTCACTAGCGGTCGAAGAACAGTTCTACTTACTCTGGCCATTAATTTGCGCAGTCCTCTTTAAGTTCTTCGGAGACCGCCCCGCAAGGCTCTTCGCAATAATTGTAGGCGGCGCGCTCTTCTCAACGATATTGATGTGGGTCATGTTCCCGGGCAATGCCATTGACGCGAGCCGCGTTTATTACGGCACTGATACTCGAGCCTCGGGCCTACTACTCGGGGCAGCACTTGCAGTTGCTTGGCCACCTTGGAGACTCACGCCAAAGGTCACAGTTGTTGGGCGAGTTGTCCTGAATACGGCGGGCGCTGTTGGTCTGGCGATAGTTGGCTGGTATCTATTCGGAATTTCAGACTCTGCCGCTTGGGTCTATCGAGGCGGCTTTCTAATCCTTGGTATTGGAACTCTGCTTGTAATCGCAACGACCGTTCACCCTGGAGCCGACATTCGACGCGTCCTCGGTTTTAAGCCTCTCGTGTGGATCGGTCTACGTTCATATTCCTTGTACATTTGGCATTGGCCGATCTATCAGATCACGCGACCGGACCTAGATGTCCCGGTACATGGTTATGCGCTACTCGGAATGCGCCTTACCCTGACAATGATCGTCGCGGAGTTGTCGTTCCGTTTTGTCGAGACCCCGATTCGCAAGGGAGCACTCTCTCGCACATGGCACGCACTGCGCGACAGCACCTCAGATCATCGTGCAGTCCTTATTCAACGAACAACCGCCATTGCTTCAACATCGCTAATTATCTTGGCGGTAGTTGGAGTTGGGTTCGCAGGGGCGCAGGAGCCACTCCCGCCCAAGGAGTTCAGAGGTATTACAGGTGTCTCTGGAGTAATCGGGGCAACCTCGGTCTCTGGAGTAACTGGTGTGCCAGGCGCATCTGGAGTCTCCGGCACTCAAGGCGTAACCGGCCCGGATGGAGTGCTCTACCCACCGCTCGACCCAAATGTTCCTAGTCGCCTAGCAGTTGGTGACTCAGTAATGCTTGGGACTGTTGCGGAGTTAGGTCAGGTCTTTCCAGGGATCCTTGTCAATGCAGCCGTGAGTCGTCAGGCATCGACACTCGCCGACATTGTGGAGCAGATTCACGCAATGGGGGCTGGGCGCGACCTCACAATCATTCATACTGGAACTAATGGCGACATGAACCCGACACGGTTCGGCCAGATGCTTGCATCGCTTGCAAACGTTCGCTGCGTGGTCGTACTAAATTTAAAGGTTCCGCGCCGATGGGAGGCCAGTAACAACGCCATCATCGCCCAGGTCACACCGAGATTCCCAAACACGACACTCATTGACTGGAATGGAACCGGTAACGCACATGGGGATTGGTTCTACAACGATGGATTCCATTTAAGGCCAGTCGGTCGAGCCGCGTACGCCGCTCTAGTTGCGCAGGTTGCTCCAACTTGTGCGCGTTAGCGGATCTATTGCTCGCTTGCTGCGCTAAAGAGACCGACCTGACAAGCCACACCAGTGCCGCCGATTCCGCAGTACCCATTTGGATTCTTTGCTAAATACTGCTGGTGGTAATCCTCAGCGAAATAGAAGACCGGCTTAGTTCCACCAATAATCTCAGTGGTTATAGGTCCGTAACCAGCAGTCGTGAGCGGCACCTGATACGCAGCGCGCGAGGCCTCTGCTAATTCACGCTGTCTCTCGTCGAAACAATAAATACCCGAGCGATACTGAGTACCACGATCGTTACCTTGACGCATCCCCTGCGTTGGGTCATGAGACTCCCAGAAGATCGCGAGTAGCGATTCGTATGAAATGATCTTCGAGTCGAAGACAACTTGCACAACCTCGTTGTGCCCGGTGCGTCCGCTGCAGACCAACTCATAACTTGGGTTCTCAATATCTCCGCCCGCGTACCCGACTGCGGTTACCCACACGCCCGGAAGGCTCCAGAAAATTCGCTCGGCCCCCCAGAAGCACCCCATACCGAAAATTGCCTTATCGAATCCATCTGGGTACGGACCAACTATTGAATTGCCATTGACGCTGTGGGGCGATGCGTTGATTGTCATACCCGACATTGTGTCAGTTAAGACCTGGATCCTCCGGAAAACTAGCGAAGGCCGCAACTGGCCATCCTTGTCGTGAAAGCACCGACCTCCAGAGCACGTCGGGGTCGTCGGTCCAAGTATCTGATGGCTCGGCCTCTATCACTATCCACCCGCCGTCTTTGATCTCGGCATCGAGTTGACCCGCGGACCAACCTGCGTACCCAAAAAATACACGCAGGTCCACAAGCAGGCCGTCTACCAAATCAGGCTGAGCATCTAGGTCAATTGAGACGAGATCCCCCAAAATTGGGCTAGCAAAGGCATCCGCGTCAACGCATGGGTGGTGAAGCCGACCTAGCGCAATAGTCGCATCGCGCTGAACGGGGCCCCCGTCGAATACAACTCTCGGTTCGGATCCATGGATACCCCAGCCGGTAGCGGCCTCGTCTAGGGAGACTCCAAGGCGCCGATTGAGCATCACTCCGAGCGCCCCATCAGAGGTGTGCTCCAGAATCAAAATCACACTGCGCCTGAAATTTGGGTCATCGAGGTCGGGCGAGGCAACGAGGAGTTGGCCTTGCAGAGACGGTATCGGCACCTAGAAATTCTCCCACGCCCCCAGCCCCTCCAGAACCACGCTATTTCGAAGTAGTTTCCGTGGCATGCCTAAAGACAAGCCAGTCAAATCGCCATCGAAGCCTCGTGACAAAAAGTCAGAGAAGCCCGATTCTCCTCCCAACACATCTTCCTACAACGCTGAGATCTATCGCCTTCAAGTTGAATTAGTGAAGATGCAGGAGTGGGTGCGAGCGACTGGAGCAAGGGTGGTGGTCATATTTGAGGGACGCGATGCTTCAGGCAAGGGTGGCACCATCGCCCGCATCACGGCGAACCTCAACTCTAGAGTTGTGCGGATAGCAGCGTTACCGAAGCCAACCGAACGAGAGAAAACGGAGTGGTATTTCCAGCGCTACATAAGCCACTTACCGGCTGGCGGTGAGATTGTGATTTTCGATCGAAGTTGGTACAACCGTGCGGGCGTAGAACTTGTTTTTGGTTTCTGCACTCCAGAGCAACACAGACAATTCCTGGAGCAGTGCCCCGTCTTCGAGCGCCTGCTAATCGATGACGGTGTCATCCTTGTGAAGTATTGGTTCTCGGTTAGTGATGACGAACAAGAGAAGCGCTTCCAAGCTCGAATGGATGATCCATTAAAGAGATGGAAACTAAGCCCAGTTGACCTTCCATCACGCGCCCACTGGGTTGATTACTCGAAGGCCAAGGACACAATGTTTGAGTACACAGATACTGCTGCCAATCCTTGGTGGGTCGTAGAGGGCGATGATAAGAAAAAAGCCCGCATCAACTGCATTACGCACCTCCTATCTCAGGTGCCGTATCACGATGTATTCGAAGAAGAATTAGTGCTTCCGAAGCGGCAGAAGAACGATGGTTACAAGCGCCCGGACGAGTCAACGCAGAACTTTGTTCCAGATGTCGCAACAAAAATTCTTGATCAAGCCAGATGACGCAACTCCCCATCTCATATCCACCCGCGAAGCACATCCTCAGGAGTCTGCGCTACGAGGTAGAGCATCGCCCTGATTTCACGAGTACTGCCTCAATGGAGGCTGGCCCCAATCTCCGCACTACCTCTGGAAATGTCGAGATAGGAGCGCTCGCAACCCTCGCCGATGCAACGGCCGGCGGCTTAGCGGCTATCGCTGCAAGCCCAGGTTGGATTGCAACCTCCGACCTCACGCTTCACCTTGCCGGAGCAGTAAACACCGAGCGCGTCTTGGCTCACGGTCGCGTGCTGCGTCGAGGAAACTCTAAAATTGTTCTCGCAGTTGATCTTGAATCAGATACGGGAGCGTCTCTCGGTATTGCAACTATGAGTTTCTCTGTGCTTCCAAGGCGTGATGGAAACCCGATCATGAACCCAGTATCCGAGACAACAACTCACACGTTTATGCCGATTGATGACAGCACACAGATTCGACACATTCACGATGCAATTGGTTTAACTCAAATTGCAGGTGTAGTTGGTGGGGTTGAGTCTCAAATGACCGATTACGTGGTCAATACTCTCGGGGCGATGCAGGGCGGAGCAGTAGCAACTCTAGGAGCAGCATCAGCGTCCTTCGCCCTACAAGCGGCGACACAGAGCAATGAGCTTTTTGAGTGCGTGGACTTAGTTATTACATACCTATCACTAGGCAAGACCGGCCCGATACGCGCCAGCGCAGTAGTGACTCAGGTCAATATTGACTGGGGTACGGCGCGCGTAGAGATTCGCGACGCTGGATCTGAGAACCGCTTGATGGCCATAGTCGCCGCTACAGCAGTACGCGTAGAGTCATCGCCGAATACTGACGGATCGCTATGAAGCCAGATTTCCACAACCCTCATTTTGGTCGATTGGTCGCGCAGTACAGCCGTATTGACATTCTCGAGACGACCCTCCCAGAGGGTCCCGTAACGCTGCGCGGGACCGTTGACATACCCGAGATTTTCCTCGATGAGCACCGGGTACTTCACTCCGGAATCCTCACGACACTTGCGGACATCATCGGCGGCTTCACATGTGGACTCGCCGCACTCCCCCTCTGGATTGTCTCGACCGACCTAAATATCTCAAGATTTCAGTTCGCTATTAGGGGGCCGCTTGAACTCAACACGCAGATACTCAGAGTCGGGAAATCATCAGCTGTTGCAGGCGTTACGCTCACAGATAACGGCTCAGATAACGCTGTAGTTGCCAACGCCGTGGTCTCATCGGCGCTACTTGCACCTCCAGATGGGATGCCAGAGAGAGAGCGTCCGTTTAGATTCGCTGCTTCGGACCCGGAGTCACTGCCCGACCTTCGAGTCCTTGAATTCTTCAGAGTCACCGTTGTGGCGCACGACACTGTGAGCATCGACATCAACGACGATCTGCGTAATCCATGGGGCATTGTTCATGGAGGCACCATCGCAACGCTTGTAGCTGCAACCGCTGAGCATTTTGGGCTCAGTCTCCCCAGCAGCACCGCAGGGGGATCAAGTGCGGAGACCCCTTTCTACGCTCAGGACACAGTTCTGAGATTCCTCCGCCCAGGCAGGGTTGGACCACTAATTGGCGTAGCTCGACTCATCGGCGAGCGCCTCGACGGTACATGCGTAGAGGTAACTATTCGAGACTCCGGGTCCGATGACAGAGTGGTAGCAGAGGCAGTTGTGACGCTCCGGCGCTTTCGTGAGTCGGATCCGCTACGGTCTCAGGCATGAGAGGGTTAGGCATGAGAGGGCAGCAAGGTACTCCCCGTCCGAATATGCGCGCACGCTTCCTAGTGAGGCTGTGCGAGACAGTTGTTCATGTCTTT
>Ga0209190_1002409_pt1 | contig 12594 bp, 8 predicted proteins | sample M_140205_XF_Meta_FD_187315 | JGI IMG/M metagenome (GOLD analysis project Ga0209190, IMG submission 187315) | Freshwater microbial communities from Lake Montjoie, Canada to study carbon cycling - M_140205_XF_MetaG (SPAdes) (version 2) | ecosystem: Environmental > Aquatic > Freshwater > Lake... | reverse complement strand
GAGAGAACCTATCCCGAAGTCAGGAAGGAACTGCGGGGGCGCTATCCCAGGCATCCCTGGCCTGAAGACCCGTGGAACGCGGTGCCCACGCACCGCGCCCAGCCGCGCCGCTGATCGAGCGGTCTATTTCTTCAGTTCGTTCACCACCACCTGCACGTTGCTCTTCACGCGAGCCTCGGCAGCGGTGTAGCCCGCATACTTCGCCGGCACCTTGTACTCCGCCGCGATGGCGTCGACGCTCTTGCCCGCTTGCACGCCCGCACGGACGAAGGCCGCGAAGTCCTTGTTGAACTGCGCGTACTCACGCAGGTCGGCCACCGTCATCTGCCCGGCATGGCCGGTGATGATCGTGTCGATGTTCTTCACCGTATCCGCGCCCTTGGTCAGTGAGTCGCCGATCTCGAGGCCGCTGCCGCCGTTGTTGGCGTCCAGGATCGGGGCCACCTTGCCGGAGAAGATGTCACCGGCGTGCATGACCCGGAGTGCCGGCCACACCACCCACGCGTCGCCGTTCGTGTGACCGCGGCCGAAGTAGTAGAGGTCAATCTGATCGGCGCCGGTGCCGATCGTCATCTTCTCCTTGAACGTCCGCTTGGCCATGCCGCGACCGTTGTTCACCGTGAAGATGTTCGGCTGCGGCGGAGCTCCGGCCGGCGTCAATCCGGTCACCGGTGCCATCCGCTGCATGTTGGCCTTCGTGTTCTCCTGCACCACCACATCGACCGTCGCGGGGAACTCGACGTTGCCGCTCACATGGTCGCCGTGCGTGTGGGTGTTGATGATGCGCACGACCGGCTTGTTCGACAGTTCCTTGATCTTGTCGAGCACCGGCTGTCCCCAACCAGGGTTCTTCGTGTCGACCACGGTGATGCCGCTGGCGCCGACGAACACGGCGGTGTTGCCGCCGCCGCCCTTCAAGACGAACAGGTTGTCCTTGAGCTTCTCGACCTCGATCACCTTGGGCGCCGCGGCTGGCGCCTGGTAAGCCGACAGCGTTAACGACAGGCCACCGACGGCCAGGATTCCACCAAGCAGCAGAACTCGTTTCATGCAATCCCTCCAGGAAAGAACACGCGTTGAACGAACCAGAATGTGCCGGCGGCAATCACGGCCACTGAGCCGACGACGGCAAGACGACGCCCGGCAGTTTCGCTACGCGCCCGAATCGCCGCCAGGGCGGACGCCACCGCTACTACGACGACGAGTTGGCCGACTTCGACCCCGAGATTAAAGGAAAAAAGGGACCAGCCTAGAGCCGAGCGCGGCAGGTCCATTTCTCTGAGCACATTGGCGAAGCCGAACCCGTGGATGAACCCGAAGGCAAACGCGATCCATGCCCGCATGTCGCGGCCGTCGCGCACCATCAGGTTGTCCGCGCCTACGTAGACGATGCTGAGCGCGATGGCCGGCTCGATGATGCGGGCCGGCGGGTTCAGGAGGTTGAGCGCAGCGAGTGACAGCGTGATGCTGTGCGCCAGGGTGAAGGCGCTGACCACCAACGCCAGTTGACGCAGCGTGCCGCCCAGCAGCAGCAAGCCCACCAGGAACAGCAGGTGGTCGGGGCCGATCAGGATGTGCTTCACGCCTGACGGCACGAACTTCCTGACGACGGCCCACACCCCCTGCCTGGATCCGGAGAAGAACTCGACGCGTGTCTTGGTCTGGTCGAGGATGGCCTGCAGTGCGAGGGTGTCATCCTCGTAGACGTTGACGAAGGTCTGGTGCAGCGGGTCGTAGGCAAACATCAACGAGTCGAGCGCGATTGTTCCCGGGCGCGCGGCGAGCGGGAAGCGCGTCGAGATCCGTATCGACTGCCGATCTATTACGGCCTCTGGCAGCGACCAGTCGCCAGCCGTGAGCGGCGTGCCGTCCGCCTGCAACCGCACGCGCGCCCCGAGCAGCGCAGCGATGTCCCCCCGCCTGGCCCGGAGTAGCTCAGCGTTGAGCAACTGTTCCGGCGGGTCGATGTGCAGGTCGTGGGCGACGTCGATGATGTGGGCGACGAGGTCCACCTCCGCCGCGCCCTGTGCCACGCGGATGTCCAGATAGCTGAACGGGGTCGGGTGTGCAGACGCGGGTGACGCACACAGGAGCAGAACGGCGAGCAGGCCAAGGACGAGGGTCCTCATGAGGGGGTCAATGGTAACGTATCCGGCAGCGGGTTGGAGCCCGTGCTGAACCTCACGATGCCAGTCGCGAGCCTCATCGACGTCGACGAAAAGGGAATCCGCGACTGTCGGCTTCTCGGTGACCCGCGCGAGCTTCGGTCACGCGGCCTGTTCGTCGCTGAAGGTCGCCTCGTGGTCGAGCGCATGCTGCCTGATGCGCGCTCTGCCGTCGACTCGCTGCGAGCGTCAGGATTCACCATTGCCGACTCGCGCAGTCTTGCCGTAGTTTCGGCAATTGCCATGCCTTCATTGTCGGGCGCGATGATGCTGACCGGTTCGCCGTCATGACGCCGCAGGCCGCCGACGCTCGCCAGATCAAGCCCAACGTATTCGGCTGGCTCGATCAGCCGATTCCGCCGGTTGCTGAGGGGCGACTCGTCGTCGCGGGGTGGGTGTTCTCGTCATCGTCGGCGGTCACGTCTCTCACCGCTTCAATCTCTGGTCGCCCGGTCAGGCTTCAGTACGGCCTCCACCGACCAGATGTTGCGGCGGAGTATCCCCTCCAGGCGATGGCTGCGCACTCGGGATTCATCGGAATTGTGGACTTCGAGACGCCGCTGCATCGGCCTGCAATGCTGACCGTGTTTGCCGCACTCGAAGACGGACAACGTCTGGTGCTCTTCAAGAGGCCGTTGGCGCCACATCCGATTGTCCGTTACCTTCGTCGTCTGCTCGGGCGAACGGTCGCCGATACCTCGGCTGACGCAGGAGAGCGCGGCGGTCGGCCTAGTTCGAACGACGCAAGCGCGCGAGAGCTCCACTTCGCCGATTCTCGTGCGCACCTCCGTGCGTTTTTCGAGTCAGGCCGCCGGCTCGATCTTCGCACTTCCGCCGCGCCACAAGTGTCGATTGTGGTCGTTCTCTGGAACCGCGCCGAGCTCACGCTTCGTTGCTTGGAATCGCTCTGTCTCCAGCACGATGTGGGCTGTGAGGTCATCGTAGTCGACAACGCATCGACGGATGATACCGCGCGTCTTCTTTCCCGCGTATCCGGCGCCATCGTTGTTGGCAACCTCGACAACCTCGGGTTCACCACCGCGGCCAACATCGGCGCTCGGCAGGCCACCGGGGAGTTTCTGGTGTTCGTCAACAGCGACATGGAGTTGCTCCCGGGGTGCATTGGAGCGTTGGTTGACGCTGCCAGGCGAGACCCTGCTGCCAGCATTGTCGGCGGCAAGTTGGTGTTCCCGAGTGGGAAACTGCAGGAAGCCGGATCGGTGGTGTGGACGGATGGTTCGTGCGACGGCTACGGCAGGAACGACGATCCGTCGGCAGCCAAGTACAACTTCGAACGCGAAGTCGACTTCTGTTCTGGTGCACTCCTGCTGGTTCGACGGAGCCTGTTCGACGTCCTGGCCGGCTTCGACGAAGCGTATAGACCTGCCTATTACGAAGACGTCGACCTGTGCACGCGCGCGTGGCAGGCCGGGCATCGCGTGCTATATCAACCGGCCGCGGTTGCTGTGCACTGCGAGTTCGGGAGCGCGATCTCGTCGGAGTTCGCTATCGCCCTTCAACTCGATCGGCGCGCGATCTACGTCAGCCGCCATCAAGAGTGGCTCCGACATCAACACCCGCGCACCGAAGGCATCCAGGTTGCCAAATCGCGACGGCGCGGCCGCCGCTCTGTGCTGGTCATTGATGACTCGTGGCCGGAACCGTCCCGCGGTTCAGGATTTCCTCGTGCCGACGCGATGCTGCGCGCGCTCGTGCGGCTCGACTGCATTGTCACGTCCTATCCGATGGACGGTCGCGAACGGCCGTCGGTGCCGTCAGACGAACTCGCCCGAGTGGAAGTTCTGTCAGGGCACGGGCCGGAACGTCTGCGGGAGTCCCTGGTTGGGAGCAGCGCACACGACGTCGTGATTGTCAGCCGTCCGCATAACCTGCAACTCGTGCTGGCCGCCGTCGGGCCTGAACTCGATCGCATTGATGCGCCCGTCGTCTACGACGCAGAGGCTGTCTACGCGTCTAGAGAGCTTGCGCGACTCCGTCTGAAAGGTGTGGAGACAGACGCAGAGGGTGGTGAGCAAATGGTCGCCCGCGAGCTGCAGCTCGCCCGCGGCTGTGCCGCCATTCTGGCGGTCAATGAAGGCGAGAGAGACCGGTTCCTTGCCGCCGGCTTCGAATCGACGTTCGTGCTGGGGCACGCCGTCCAGCAACGATCCCTTGGGCCTGACCGCGCGTCGCGGAAGGGGCTACTGTTCGTTGGGGCGATTCACCCGGAGTCTCCAAACGAAGACGCCGTGTTGTATCTGGTCGACGAGGTTCTCCCGGCCGTTGCGGCATGCACGGGAGCGCTGCCGACCCTTACGATCGCTGGCGCCGTCATCTCAGAGCGGGTCATGCGCCGTGCGAGCGAACATGTGCGCATGTGTGTTGGTGTCCCTGATTTACAACCGCTGTATCACTCCGCCACAGTGTTCGTGGCGCCCACCCGATATTCAGCGGGCATACCGCTCAAGTTGCTCGAAGCGGCCGCATTTGGCGTGCCCATCGTCTGCACATCGCAACTCGCCGCCCAGATTGGCTGGCGCGATGGTCTTGAACTGCTGGTCGGCGACACTCCAGGGACGCTCGCCGCAGCAGTCCGCCGCTTGGAGGACGACGATGGCCTCTGGAGACGAGTCCGAATGGGGGCGCGTGCCCGACTTATCAGCGACGCCTCTGCGGAGACGTTCACGTCAACGCTCGCTGCGGTTCTGGGTCGAGTCTTTGCCGACGAAACCCAACAACTTGGCCATCGTGCGGACGGCGCCACTCCAGCGCCAGGTGCGTGAGGCATATACGCGCCGAAGCTCGCGCCATATCGTGTCGGCGTCGATCTGGAGCCGTCTGTATGCATCGCGCTGCGCACTGAGCTCACTGTCGAGACTGGAACAATCGGCCTTAGATGCGCTGAGCGCTTGGTTTGTGCTGGCGACCTCCTCGCTCATGGCGGTGACCGTGTCCTGCAACGCGTTCAGTTCAGCGTGCAGCGACTCGATGTTGAGGAGTTGCGCGTCGAGCCTATGCTGCCATGCCTTCTCGGTCTCACGTTGTGTGGCTCGTGCGTGCGCCAGGTCGTCGCGGCTGATCGTGAGGGTCAACTCCAATTGCAGGATGTTCGCCGCGGCCGAGGCCAGCGCGGGTTCAAGGGTGTTCCCGATGTGTGCGGCAAGGACGTCACACTCGACCTGTGTCGAGGCCGCGAGAGACTGGAACGCTCTCGCCGTCGACTCCGCATGCTGTCGTGCCGCCTCACCAATCTCACGCTGTGCCTTTGCCTCGGCTGCATCCCTTGCAGCGCTGTCCAACGCGGTCTGAATCCGTCCCGCGTCTTCCAGCGCGATAGTCACTCTTGTTCGCACCGGATCGAATTCGACCAAAGTAGATGGGTCCCGCACGAACGTCGGCGCCTGCAGGTCGAACTCGTTGTACTGGACGTGCCACCCGCGAGCCCGCTCTTCAACCGCGAACCGCGGCAGTCGCTCCTGCCAGATCTTGCGACGCCCGTGTTCGTCGCCGCGTATCGGGTAATGACGCAAGAGAAACCGCAGCGGGCATACGCGACGGTCTGGGAAGGCGACGTCGTGACCGCCCGAACTGACCAGGTCGACCGGTGCATCCTGGCGCCGCCAGCAGCGAACCTGCTTCCTGTTGAACGGCAGCCCGTACTCGAATCGCGTGAGGCCCGCGATGGCGGACTGGCCGCTCGATGCGCGATCCGGCGAGTGGCCAGTCGGCCAGAAATCCAGCAGCGCAAAGTCGATCGCGTTATAGCCCGCTGCGTCCACCAGGCTGATGGCATCCGTGAGGCTCACCGCCGGCCACGGCGACTCCCGAAATTCGTCCGCATCATGGTTGATGAACCAATCAGCGTCGAGGTTCAGGCACAGCGCTTCCTTTCGGCGCAGGATTCTGGATAGATCAAACGTCTCCGACGGGCCGAAACGCTCGACAGCAATCACGCCGTTGCCAACCAGCGGACCCAGCAGGTCAAGCGTCCCGTCGGTTGAACCATCGTCCAGGACATAGGACTCGACGCCCTGCTCGATCAGCGCACTCACGCAGGAGAGCACAATGTCCGCTTCGTTGAATGCGGCAATGACCGCGACGATGCGGAGAGGACGTGTCATGGTCATCCAGCGATGTCCCGGATCACGGCACGCCGCACGTCCTCGATGGCCGGAAGGGCACCCGCGGCGCACGCTCCGGCCAGGTCAGCGGCTTCCCGCGTTTTGCAGGAGTCGAAGGCTGCTAGCAGGTGCTCGACCGTCACGGTGTCGGCCGGGAAGGCGAACGGCCAGCCAAGCACATCAGTGGCGTTGCGATCGAGACGCGTGTCTATCTCGATCACGGCCCCTGCACGGGACTCCACCAGTTGCTGGAGCATCCGGTTCGCCGCTTCAACGAGTGCCTGCCCGTAGGGTTCGACCAGGCATCGTCCAATCAACGGTACCGGCACCAAGTTCGACGCCAGGGAAATGTCCGGGCGCACGGTTCGTGTGCTGTCGCGCTCGAGCAGGGGGTCGAACGGGCTCCACTCGTCGAGCGGCACAAGCATGGAGAGATTGACGCCAAGCGTCCGGCCTGTCGTGAATCGATCCAGGAACGCCAGCTTCATCTCGTCGCCCCGTGCAAAGGGACCGCACACGAAGATCGCGTGCGTGTAGGAAGACGGCGGCGCGGTGCGCCATTCGATGCCGTCCGCAAAGGGCGCGACCGCTGCCACGTCTACAACGCAGCCCGCCGCGATGGCCCAGGTGCGAACCAGTTCCATGGCCGCCAGATCGCCTGCTGTGGCGTGTCCTTCATCGAAACTGAACCAGCCTGCGATGAGAACGCGTCGACGTCGTGGGTCCGTGGCCATGGTCAGCCCTGCAGGGCCCACAGCAGCTCGTTCGCCGTAAGGGCCCCGGCGTCGATGCGGGGTAACAGCAATCGCTCGTCACCGTCCTGAAGTCGGCGAGACTCCGTCGTGACGGCCACATCGTATCCCGCATGCGCAGCCAGGGGCTGGAGGAACGCCGCCGTGCCGCCCGACGCGTACGACTGTGAGCATGATGGGGCCGCTGTTCGACCAGGTCTGACCCTTGCTTACGAGTGACGTCTTGTCCTTGCGTTGATCTGTCGGTCTGGGTCGGACAGCACTCACCCAGATGCGGTTTGATCGGGTGGGCAGTGACCCAATAGGGGCCTGGCTCGCGAGACCCATCACAGTCCTGTCCGCTCGCTCGGTCAGACCATGTCGCCCAGCCTATGGAAAGAGGTCAGCCGCATGTCGAGTCCGAGCGTCTCTGCCAAATCCCTTGCCACGATCATCGTCGGCGTCGATACCCACAAACACGTCCACGTCGCGGTCGCGATCGATTTGCTCGGCGCCCGGCTCGCCACCTGTAGTGCGGCGGCGGACCGAGCGGGCTACGCGGAGCTTGTAACATGGGCTCGCACGCTGGGCACGATCGAGGCGTTCGGGATCGAGGGGACCGGTTCGTACGGCGTGGGTCTCACCAGCTTCGTACGCAGACACGCGATCCGTGTCGTCGAGGTCAGCCACTGCGATCGTCGGAAACGTCGCAATGTCGGCAAGAGCGACACGATCGATGCCGAGACCGCTGCGCGGTCCGTGCTGTCGGGAGTCGCGACGGCCATTCCAAAGACCGCCGACGGCGCGGCGGAGATGGTCCGCCAGATCAAGATCGCCAGAGATACAGCCGTCAAAGCTCGCAGTGCTGCGATCATCGCGCTCAAGTCCCTTATCGTTAATGCGCCTGACGCGCTCCGCGAATCGCTTGACCCGCTCACCGACAAGAAGCTCATTGATCAGTGCGCCGCCCTCGTCCCCGGCGATATTCTCAATCCCACGGCCTCGACGAAGCACGCACTCCGGGCGCTCGCGGCTCGCTGGCTCGCGCTGGCGGCCGAGGTCCGGACACACGACGACGTCCTTGACGCCATCACGCAGGCGGCCGCCCCGACGCTACGCGAAGCCTTCGGCATCGGTGCCGACTCGGCGGCCGAGATGATGATCGTCGCCGGCGACAACCCGACGCGAGTGCGCTCGGAGGCCGCCTTCGCGAAGCTGTGTGGTGCGTGCCCGATCCCAGCCTCGAGCGGCGTGACACATCGACATCGACTCTTTCGCGGCGGCCACCGTCAGGCGAACGCGGCCCTGTATCGCATCGTGACCGTGCGCATGCGCTGGCACCAGCCGACCCTGGATTACGCCGCCCGGCGGACGGCTCAGGGCCTCACCAAGCGAGACATCATCCGCTGCCTCAAGCGATTCGTGGCGCGAGAGATCTACCACGCGCTCATCGGAGACTACCGCTCACGGGTGGCCTTGATTGGCGCCGCGTGACGGGCCCATTCCGTCTCTCTTGACACATAGGGGCTTCAACGCCCTGACTGGTTGTCCCAAGAGATTCTCGAGGAGCGACTTCGAGCGTGTGAGCTCCTCCAGGCATCGACCGGTGGTCTGGGTTGGCAGCCACAGATGATTCAACGTGTGAGATCCGATCCGCATTCCCGGCTTGCGCGCGAGCTCCACCACTTGATCGCGGTCGAGGAGCGCACTCGAGAGCCTGCGGCGCTCGGCGAACAGTCTCACGAGCGCGTCCAGAATCGCCTGACGTTCATTCGGATCAGCGAGGTAGAGGGCCGAGAACAGGCGGTCGCGAGCGCGCAGGCGATTGTCGGCGCTCTTCATAGGGAGGTCTTCCGGTCCGTCTCGAAACGGCACCCGGATCGACGCAGGCAGGTCGGCCCGCAGCAGCGTCTGGTCGACGATGTCCCACCAAAATGCGCCACCGTCCATAACGCTGGCTGCGACCACGAAGAAGGTGGCAGGGCATCCGAGCTCCTCGAGGATGGGACTCGCCACCGTGAGCGCGTCCTCGTAGCCATCGTCGACGGTGATGGCGACCCGGCGACCCGCGCTCTCCTCGTCCAGCGCGAGTTCAGCGAGATCGCACACTCGGTAGCCAAGGCTTCGGATGAGGTGCAGGTGCTCGAGGAACTCCGTACTCGGGATCGACAGGTGGCGCGGCTCTGCCGGGCCGATGCGGTGGTACATCAGAATCGCCCGGGACGCAGCCTCCGGTGCGCGGGAGCGACCATGGCCCGCGCGTCGACCCGAGCGTGCCTTGACCGCTCGCACGCAGTAGACGATGGGGAATGACGGATCCGCGACCGAGAACGCTTCTGCCGGAAGCTCGTGTGCTGCGAGGCCGTAGAGGAAACCCGCTCCAGACAGCACGTTGCCGAAAGACTCGACGCTCAGGTCGGTGGTCGGGAAACCCTCAGCGAACAGCCGTCGAGTGGACGCGTCCGTGAACCGCCAGTAGTCGCCGTCGATGCCCGGCGGCTCGGACGAGAGGCGACCGGCGGCAGGCAGCGTACAGAGAAAGACACCGCCTGGTTTCAGGATGCGCTCGGCATGGCGCAGCGCGCTCGTCACGTCATAAATCAGTCCCAGCGTCTGCGTGCAGATGAAACAGTCGTACGTGTCGTCGGGAATCGAGCCAGCGGCGGCGAGGTCAGCGACGACGTTCGCTCGCGGGTTCGAGCTGTCGACGTCCAGCACGTCTGTCTGCATGACATCGGTGCCGAACCGCTCGGTGTAAGCCGAGTCCTTGACCTCGAGCACTCGCCCGCGAATGTCATCCCGGTGTCTGGCGAGGAACTGCTCGATGAAGGGGCGATCGGCCGGGGTCCCGCGGTCGACACCCCAGCTGTCGCTCAGCGGCGTGGTTCGTTCGAAGTCACCGAATCGAAATGGAGCGGAGCCCAGCGCAGTCAGTTCTTGGCGCGCCTGCCGAAGGTCGTGCTCGCATTCGTCGACGGCCCTGGCAAGGTCGGCCTTCTGCGACTCGAGCTCGCGTTGGTGCGTGCGCTGCTCGACGATGAATGCTTCCTTGGCGACCAGTAAGTCGGGGACGATCGGCTCGATTGCCGTGCGATGCTTCGCATAGATGCGGGCCATCAGTTCCTCGTGCGTCCCGCTCTCCGTCGCCCACTGATACAGCGAATCGGTCCTGACGCGGTACTTCAGCAGCGGTTCCTGCAGCACGGCGCCGCAGAATCCGGCCGAGATCACGGCCGTCCAGAACTCCACCTCCTCGTGGGCTCTGAACTGCTCGTCGAATCCGCCCACGGCCTCCCAGACGCTGCGCCGGAACATGCTCGAACTGTGCACGACCCTTCCGGTCAGGCAGTTCAGGAGCGATGGCTCGGGCGGATACCATACGCCGTCGAGCAGACCGAACGACTCCATGCCCGAACTGACGAATGACAGGCTGCCGTCGTCGGCAAGGCGCTCAGCCGCTTTCTGGAGATACGTTGGGTCCAGCAGGTCGTCGGCGTCCAGCATCACGAGCAACGGCGCCGTCGTGACGCTGATGCCAGTGTTCCTCGCTGCTGACACGCCGCGATTGTTGCATCGAAGAATCCGTCGTCCCCGTTCGCCCTCAGCGGCAAGCGCCTGTTGCGTATACAGGTCGTCGGAGCCGTCGTCGACCACCACGAGCTCGGCAGGCCGCAGCGTCTGCTCGTCGACGCTGCGCAGTGACTCGGCAAGCGTTCGACCCAGGTTGAAGCAGGTCACGACGACCGCAATTGAAGGCGCTGTCACGTCAGGACCTCAGGCGCCGGAGAAAATCGTAGCCTGCCCTCAGGGGCCGCGTCAGCGTCCAGCTGGTCGACCGGCGAAGATCACGGATCTCCTGCAACGCACGTCGATACTCACTGTCCAACGCCAGCAGTTCGCACCGCAGATCGTCGCTGGCGGGACCATTTGATGTCGCCGCGCCCGGCACAGCGGCTCGCTGCAGTCCCTGTAGCCTCTGGCGCAGGCCCTCGAGCTCCGACCGTCGGCGTGAAACCAGCGCCCTCAGTTCACCGACCTCTCGCTCGAGAGTGACGTTGGCGCGCCTGAGCTCGCCGACAGCCCGCTCCTTCTCGTTCAGTACCTCGGGCAGATGCGTCCGGTATGCGGCTTCGTGTTTACGGACGATGTAGTTGACCAGTGACAAATACGTTGGACCGGAAGTGCAGTCTTCGAGCATGGAGCCATGGCGGCGTCGATAGAAAAACAGCACCTCCGGCAGGATCCGTCCCCTGTGCCCGGCCTTGACGAGGCTGATCCAGAGATCCCAGTCCTCGTCTCCCTGAGCAGGCATGTTGGTGTCGTAGCCGCCCACCCGGAGAACGGCATCGCGTTTTACGAGGGCGGCGGTGATGACCGTGTCATCCACGAGAAGCGCCGCGAGATCGCAGCGATCTATCTCAGGCCACAGGCGGTCATCAATGCCGAACATCTGCAGATGCGTCGAGACGAACGTCAGCGCGCGATCGTCTTCGAATGCCGCAAGCGTGCGTTCCAGGAAGGTCTCATGCAGCACGTCGTCCGCGTCGAGCGCACACATATACGTGCCGCGTGCTTCGCTGATCAGTGCATTGCGTGTTGCCGCAAGTCCGCGATGGGGGTAGCGAAACAGGCGCGTGTGTGGCTTCGAGAACGTGTCGAGGACTCGCCGCGTATCCTCATCGGTCGAGCCATCGTCCCCTACCAGGATCTCGTAGCTGTCGACGGTCTGGGACAGCACGCTGTCGACCGCCTCGTGCAGATACTGCCCCAGGTTGAAGCAGGGCACGACGACAGAGACCAGCGGCGCCGCTGCCATCATCGCGAGTCCTGTGCCGTCAACGCATCCCGGTCCACACCGGCACCCGCGGCCAGCAGACTCACGTAGGCGTCGGCAACCTGCGGGCCCGTTCCGGCGACCAGGACACGGCCACGCTCCAACAACAGAGCCCGATCGCAGAAGGTCGTCATCGTCCTCGGGTCATGGCTGACCACGATGATCGTATGCCCTTGCGCATGCAGTTCCATGAACCGCTGCTCGCAGCGTTGCTTGAACCCCGCATCCCCGACCGCGAAGATCTCATCGAGTATCAAAATCTCCCGCACCGCCTTGAACGCCACCGCATACGCCAACCGCGACGCCATGCCGCTCGAGTAGTGCTGCAGTTTCAGGTTCGCAAACCGCTCCAGTTCCGCGAACGCCAGGATCTCGTCGGTCGCCTGCCGCAGTTCCTGCAGGCTCATCCCCATCACCGAACCGAGCAGCAGGATGTTGTCGATGGCATCGAGCTCAGGATTCCACCCGACGCCAAGCTCGAGGATCGGAGTGATGGGACCGCGCGCAATCACCTCGCCCGTGTCGGTCATGTAGATGCCCGACAGGATCTTCAGGAGCGTGCTCTTGCCGCAGCCATTGCGGCCCATGATGCCGAGCGTTTCTCCCCGCTCAACCTCGAACGAGACGTCGTCGAGCACGACGAGTTCTTCAGTGCTCGACGGACGCAGCATCCCGAGGACGTGCTCGCGCACGGTGGCACGCTTCACACTCGGAATCCGGAAGCGCTTCGAGAGATGGCGGGC
>Ga0209190_1002407_pt1 | contig 12604 bp, 9 predicted proteins | sample M_140205_XF_Meta_FD_187315 | JGI IMG/M metagenome (GOLD analysis project Ga0209190, IMG submission 187315) | Freshwater microbial communities from Lake Montjoie, Canada to study carbon cycling - M_140205_XF_MetaG (SPAdes) (version 2) | ecosystem: Environmental > Aquatic > Freshwater > Lake... | reverse complement strand
TTTCGGGGACCACGTAATCGGCCGGTCGCCCCTCGAGATAGCAAGCGGCAAGGGCCGCATCTTTCCCGCGCAAAAGATCGACGATGATGTTGGTATCCAGCGCGCGGATCATTCGAACCGTGCCATTTGGTCTCCCTCCGGAGGGGGATCCTGCGGGGCGATGAATGACCCCTCTTGCACGCTGCCCAAAACGTCGCTGTAGCCAACCGGCCAATCGGGGGTACCGGCAGCAGCCAGAAGTTTTTCGCGCGCCCAGCGGGAGAGCGAGAGAGATTCGCTCTTGGCCGCCTTCACAATTCGCCGCGCGGCAGGCTCATCGACATAAATGTTGAGGTGCGGCACGTAGGAAACGGTAGCCATTACAAGTATGTTTGCAAGTATATTTTGCGCGGCACGAGGGCACTGTTCCTTAGAGCATGCAATGGCAGCACGCGCACCACCGCTGCCGCTTCAACTTCACCGAGGCCAATCGAGTAGTGGGATCACTTTTCGGCCCGCGCGACGATAGACCCTGAATTCTTTGTCGAGGGTCCACACTAGCGCGCTGGGATGTGGAACGCGACAAGACGGCGCTGATCGCGCTCCCGTAGTCACAAACAGGCAGAAGGCAACTACCGGAGCCACCCCGGCCAACGCGGTCAGGCATCGCCAACGGAATCGACGAGAAGCCTTCGTGTCTCCCGCACCGAACTAGCGATGTCATCGGACTGCAGCCAGCCGGAGACGATGACCACGCGCCGCGCGCCGGCGGCTACGATGTCAGCGAGGTTATCGTTTTTGATGCCGCCGATGCAAAAGATGGGGATGGAAAGCTCCTCGTGCACCGCCGCGATCTCGCCCAATCCGATGGCCGGACGGCCGGGTTTGGTCGGCGTGGCATAGAGCGGGCCGAATCCGATATAATCAGCTCCCTCCTCCGCTGCGGCGAGGGCTTGGGCGAGGCTGTGTGTTGATTTGCCGATGACGACCGGGCGTCCAGCGGCGGCGCGGGCCTCGGCCACGCTCATGTCATCCTGTCCGGCATGCGCGCCTTTGGCGGGAACCTCGCGAAGCAAATCGGGATAGTCGTTGAGGATGAGCGGCACACCGGCGGCGGAGGTGATCTTGTGGATTTGCGCGGCGAGGGCGGCGACGGTGGGTTTGTCCCACCCCTTGGCACGAAGTTGCAGGAGATCGACACCTCCTTCGATCAATCGCGCCGCCGCGTCCGGGGCAGCTGCGGCGGAGACATAACCGAGATCGACGATGCCGTAGAGGCGGGCGTCGGCCAAAGCCTTCACTTTTTCGGCTTGCCGGGTTCAGCGAGCATGCGCTCGAGAAAGCCGGTGTCGTATTTCCCAGCGATGAAGTCTTTGTTCTTCATGATCTCCAGCTGCAGCGGGATGGTCGTCTTGATGCCGCTGATCATGTATTCACCGAGCGCGCGGCGCATGCGGGCGATGGCCTGCTCGCGCGTCGAGGCGTGCACGATGAGCTTGGCGATCATGGAATCGTAGTTCGGCGGGATCGGGTAACCGGCGTAAGCGTGCGAGTCGATGCGCACGCCGCGTCCGCCCGGCGCATAGTAGAGGCTGATCGTGCCGGGGCTGGGGCAAAAATTGTTGTCCGGGTCCTCGGCGTTGATGCGGCACTCGATGGAATGATGCCGCGGCACAGCGTTGAGCACGTGGTGCGAGAGCGGTTGGCCGGAGGCGATCTGGAGCTGCTGCTTGACCAGGTCGACGCCGTAGACCTCCTCGGTGATCGGGTGCTCGACCTGGATGCGCGTGTTCATCTCCATGAAGTAGAAATTGCCGTCGTCATCCACGAGAAACTCGATCGTTCCGGCATTCTCGTAGTTGACCGCCTTGGCCAGAGCGACCGAGGCCTCGCCCATTTTTTTGCGCAGCTTGTCGGTCATGATCGGCGACGGGCACTCCTCGATGATCTTCTGGTTGCGGCGCTGCACGGAGCAGTCGCGCTCGCCTAAGTGGACGACATTGCCCTGGCTGTCGGCGATGAGCTGGAATTCGATGTGGTGAGGGTTCTGGACAAATTTTTCGATGTAGACCGCGGGGTTGCCGAAGGCCTTGTCCGCCTCGGTGCGCGCGCTGTGGAAGCCTTTGACCAACGTGACCTCATTGTGGGCCACGCGCATGCCGCGTCCGCCGCCGCCGGCCACGGCCTTGACCATCACGGGAAAACCGATTTTGCGCGCCACGCGCAGGGCCTCGCCCTCGGTCTCGATGATGCCGTCGCTGCCGGGGGTGACCGGCACGCCGGCCTTGATCGCCTGCTGGCGCGCCATATTTTTGTCGCCCATCAGGCGGATGGCTTCGGGTGAAGGGCCGACAAATTTGATTTTGCAGCTCGCGCAAACCTCGGCGAAATGCGCGTTCTCGGCGAGGAAGCCGTAGCCCGGGTGGATGGCGTCGGCGTCGGCGATCTCGGCCGCGCTGATGATGCGATCGATCTTCAGATAGCTCTGCGAGCTGGGCGCGGCACCGATGCAGATCGCCTCGTCGGCCAGTTGCACGTGCAGGGATTGCACGTCGGCCTCGGAATAGACGGCGATGCTGCGGATGCCGAGTTCCTTGCAGGCGCGGATGATGCGCAGGGCGATCTCGCCGCGGTTGGCAATAAGGAGACGTTTGATCATGGCAAAACGAACCGGCCCCGAAGGAGCGACTATTTGTAGCGGAAGAGGGCCTGGCCGAACTGGACAGGTTGCCCGTTTTCCGCCGCGATCTCGGTGATCGTTCCGGCGACCTCGGCCTTGATTTCGTTCATCACCTTCATCGCCTCGATGATACAGACAACGGTGTCGGGCGTGACTTTTTGGCCTACGGTGATGAAAGCGGGCGCTTCGGGCGAAGCCGCCGAGTAGAATGTCCCGACCATCGGCGAGGCGATTTCCTTGCCGGACGGGGCGGCAGCCGCGGGGGCAGCCGCGGGTGCCGGAGCGGCGTAAGCCATACCGCTCTGGTAGGCGGCTTCCTTGGCCAGGGAGATGCGAAACCCGTCCTTCTCCAGTTCGAAGGCGGTCAGCCCGTTCTTCTGCATCAAGTCGATGAGTGCTTTGATTTCTTTGAGGTCCACGTTGGTCTCTTTTTTCATGTGCCGATGAGAAATGATGAGTTCCTCGAAGGGGGGAGTCAAGACCTCGGCTGGCGCCTCAAGCCTCCTCATCACCACCGAGGAGAAAGCGAAAATCGTCGAGCGTGAGGGCCTGAGCGAAACTTTCCTCCCCGAGGATATCGGAGGCAAGCGCGCCCTTCTGCTTCTGCAATAATCGAATTTTCTCTTCGATCGTGCCCTTGATCAGCAGACGGTAGGCGAAGACGGTTTTTTTCTGGCCGATCCGGTGAGTGCGGTCGATCGCTTGAGCTTCGACTGCGGGGTTCCACCATGGGTCGAAGAGCACGACATAGCTGGCCGCTGTGAGATTGAGTCCGGTGCCGCCGGCCTTGAGACTGATGAGGAAGACCGCCGCGCCGTCGTGGCGCTGAAAAGAATCAACCAGCGGCCCGCGGTCATCGGTCTCACCGGTCAGCTTGAACGTGCTCCAGCCGCGCGCGGCCAGCTCCTGCTCGATGATCTCGAGCATTTGCACGAACTGCGAAAAGACGAGGACCTTCTGTCCCTCCTCAATCAACGGCTCGAGCGTTTCGAGCAGGGCGGAGATCTTGGCACTGCTCTCCTCCTGCGGCGCCGCGGCGATTTTGCGTTTACGGCGTTTCCCGTCACCCTCGAAACCGACGAGCTGCGGATGGCAGCAAATTTGCCGCAGGCGGAGAAGGCTGGTCAGGATGCTGAAGCGGAGCTTGTCCAACTGCCGGCTCGTGCGGACGCGGAGGAGTTCGGCGCGCGCCCGTTTGAGCTCCGCCTGATAAAGCGCGGCCTGCGTCCCATCGAACTCGATGACGAGATCCTCCTCGATCCGCTCGGGCAGGTCGCTGGCCACCTCTTTTTTCGTGCGCCGCAGGAGGAACGGCCGGGTGCGCGCGGCCAGGCGGCGGCGAGCCAAAGGATCATTCGCGTGCTCGAAATGCTTGGCAAAGGCGCCCTTGGTGCCCAGCACCCCCGGCATGGCAAAGGCGAAAATGGACCACAAATCCATCAGCCGATTTTCCACCGGCGTGCCGGTCAGCGCGAGGCGGTGCGCGGTCGCCAGGGCGCACGCGACGCGGGCGTTTTGCGAGGAGGGATTCTTGATCGCCTGAGCTTCATCCAAAATGACCGCACCCCAGGGAACGCTCTGCAACAGATCTGCGTGGTTGCGGAGCTGGACGTAATGGATAACAAGCAGATCCGCGGAGCCATCCAGCCCACTCTGCCCGGCCGTGGTGCGGCTCCAGACATCCACCTTGAGGCCGGGAAAAAATTTCGCGCTTTCTCCTCGCCAGTTATCCTGCACGGATTTCGGACAGACCACGAGAACAGGTCGGTCGATTTTTTTCTCCGCCCGCAGCCACGCGATCCAGGCAAGCGCTTGCAGGGTTTTGCCCAGGCCCATGTCGTCGGCCAGGACGCCGCCGAAATTGTTTTCGGTCAGGTAGGACAGAAAGTGAAATCCTTCGACCTGATACGGCCGCAGTTCGGCCGTGATGGCGGACGGCAGCGGCGGAGTCACGCGAGTCTTGATTTGCTCGATGCGTCGCCGCACCTCGAGGGCACGGTTTGCGGGGAGCAGGGAGTTTTTCTTTTCTCCGAGAGCCCCGAGTTGGAGAGCGTGGAGGCGCTGTTTCTCCGCCCCGAATTCATGAGCAGCCAAGCCAAGCGAGGCGAGTTCGGACCTCTGCGCGTCGTCGATCTCGAGATCCAGCTTCCGCCAACCCTTGCCAGTCAGGCGAACCCACCGGCCCTGGGCCTTGAGGAGCAACCCGACCTCCGCTGGCGTGAGTTCAGTGTCACTGAGCTGCAAGACAACCTTGAGGTCGAACCAGTCGATCCCGTGGGGAGATTCCTCGATGTCCAGTCGCACAGAGCCGGAAACCCGGCCGCTGCGCAGGCTGGCCAACTCGGGATCCAATCGCAACTCGCACCCCTTGGGGCAAGAGTCCAACCAAACGAGGAACTGCTCTGCCCAGTCTTTCCCGACGATGCGCTGCTCCAGCCAGGTATCCCTCGAGTAATCGCGAACCGGCCGGAGCGGCCGCGAACGCACCCAGACGGAGGCTGCGGCGAGCGGGGTGTGGTCGTATTGGAAAATCTCCCCATCGGCCGAGGCCACCAACTCGCGAGTTCCCTCCCCGTCGGCCACCCACGACTCTCCGTTCCATTGCAAGGGAGCCTTGCCCCCATGCTCATAAATTGCGCGGGTATTGACGTGGAGGTAGTCGCTAGACCCCTGCCTCGGACGATGCACGCGGGCTTTGACCACCACGCTCGGGCTGAGGGTGCGCACGCGGGAGGCCAGCCGCGATGGAAACGGTATCCCCAGACGGCCAAGCGCGGTCAGCCCCTCGCTCGACTCCAGCGCAGCGCCGGGGATCATGATAGGGAAATCCATCTCGCCCCCGCTAAACGGCCAGTAATCGAGAGAATAAACGGCCGAGTCCGTGACATACCTCCATGGTGTCCCCGGAATGATGGCGACCGGTGCTGGAATCGTTTCAGCCTGCGGCCCGCACAGTCGCAACTGGTAGGTGCTCCCGCCCGCCGTCGGCGGATCAAGCAGCCAGCGCAGTGGCTCGGCCACAATGGGCAGCGGGTCGCCGTCGGCACCAACGACGTGGCGGCGAAACAAATCGGGACTACCGATCAACCCAGCGAGACTCTCAACCAAGGCATCTGATCCACTCTTAATGTCCCCACGAGCATAGCCGCCATAGGAGTCGGTCAGCGCCCGCGCGACCAACGCCGCCCCTAGGGGGACCCCTGCCTGGCGACCGGCGCGCATGGCGCGGATGATCGGTTCGACCACTTGGCGCGGCGGGCGGGCAAAGACCCCATCGGCCGCAATCGCCTCGACCGTCGCGCCACCGGCCTGCAGTCGCAGACGAAGGTGTGGAGGGGCGGAGGGCCCGGCACCGTCTGCCTCGGCCCACGTGGCCAGCGAGCGCCGCCAACGCAGGATCTCCGCCGACCTTTCAGACTCCGAGGCCAGTTTGGACAGCATGTCCGGGTCGATCAAATCCGGCAGGGGCGGTGGCAGTGTCAGATTGAGCCTCCGCGCGGTGAGAAAAAGATAAGTCAAGAATTCCCAGACCGTTTCCGGAGGATTTGTCGGCGGAAACAGCTGCACGTTTTGGTCGTTGTATCCCCAGAAAGCCGCCCGGCCGCACAACTGCGAAATTTCCCCCGCCGTCGCCTGGTCCCTCCCGGTCTCCCACCACGCGTTGGCCTCGAGCAAAACTTTCGACGCCGCAGCCGTCAGGGCCGATGGGATCTTGCTCTGCGCCTGCACCAGGAGAGCCTCCGCTGCGGGTTCGGTCTCGACCACCGCCTCGTCGCAAACAGGCAAAGCACAACCCCGTTCCTCGAGGAAGTAAGAAACCGCCGCGGCATGCTTGCAATACTCACCAAAGGGACACGTACAGTCCGTCTCGAGGGAACCCGAGCCAAGCATCAGTCGCGTGGTGTAGCGCTTCCCTCCCCGCACCTGCGCAACAACGGTTCGACCAGCAACTTCCCAGACCGCGCTACTCACCCCGCACTGCCGGAAAATTTTTCGACCGCGCTTGCGCTGCAGTTCCCCGAAGAGGAGGAGCCCATGACGTAGCTGCGCCAACTGATCCACCCCCAATGGCATCTCTGCTGACATACTCACGCGCTAAGTTGCTTCGGCGGTGCCGGCTGCTGCTGGCTCAGGCAGTGCACCGAACCGAGACCGATGATGAGATCGGTGCAGTCGATCGGCACCACCCTGCGGCCGGGGAAGACCGAACCCAGGATGGAGGCCGCCTCGGAGTCGCGCGGGTCGTCGAAGGCGGGCATGAGGACACCGCCATTGACGACCAGAAAATTGGCGTAGCTGCACGGCAGCCGATGCCCTTCCCATTCGCGGCGACGAGCCGGCATGGGCAGCGGGATAATCTCGAGCGGTTGGCCGTCCTCGTCGCGCAGAGTGCGTAGGGCGGACAGGTTTTCTTCGAGGATCGCGTGGTTCGGGTCGTCTTTATTCTCCTCGACCACGGTTACCACGCGCGACTTGCCGACGAAGCGCGTGAGGTCATCGATGTGGCCATCGGTGTCATCGCCCTCGATGCCATCGCCGAGCCAGAGGATATTCCGCACGCCGAGCCACTCGCGCAGGTTCTGCTCGATCTGCGGGGGCGTCATGGACGGGTTGCGGTTCGGATGGAGCAGGCAGCTCCGCGTGGTCAGCACCGAACCAGTGCCGTTCACCTCGAGCGATCCGCCCTCGAGCACCATGGGGTTGGGGAAGCAGCGAAGGCCGAGTTGCCGCGCCAGAGAAGCGGGCACCGTGCGATCCAGCTCCCAATGCTCGAGCTTGCGTCCCCACGAGTTGAAATCGAAGTCGGCCACAGCCACTTCGCCCGTCGCGTCATTGACGAGGAAGATCGGGCCGTGATCGCGGCACCAAGGCTCGTCGGTCGGGACGTGGAAGTATTCCACCTCAGTCACATTGCCCAAGTGCCGCCGCACCTCCGCCTCCTCAGCCGCATCGTTCACGTTCACGCGCACCGGCTCGAACTGCGCCGCGGCGCGGATCAGTACCGCCATGGCGGAGGGGATGCGCTCGTAAGCGCCCGGGAAGCTCCCGCACCCTGGATGCGGCCACGAGAACCACACCGCCTCTTGCGGTTCCCATTCGGCGGGCATACGGAATCCCGAGGCGGCGGGGTAGTGCATCCCACCATCTCGACCGACCGCAGAAAAAAAAGCAAGCCGCGCGGTTGAACGCGGGCGGCAACCGCCTCAGCTACTCGCCGTCGGAGCGGTAGATGCGGAAAGAGTAGGTCCGATCATCGCCCTCGATGGTCCCCGTGGCGTTGAGCGGATCGGAGAAGAGCAGCCGGATCGCTGGCTCGTGGTCGAAGGTAATCGTTGCGCCGCCCGCGCTCTTCACCGCGTAGGTGTAGCGGCCCTCGCGGCTGTCGGCCGCCGTCTCGTTCTGCGACATGGAGGCAAATCGGTAGAGGCCATCCTCGAAGAAAGTGTAAACGTAGTGACCATGGTTGTCGGCATACTTCATCTGGCTGCCGGCCAGAGCGCTCGGGGCCATGCCGTGTTCCGGTGAGGACGAATTTGCGTCATCGGCCCCGCCAAACGAGGCCACACGGTCGATCTTCATCTGCCACGAGGCCTCACCCGGCTTGAGTTTGTATTGGAACTGGCGCCACCCGCCGGTCGGGGCCGCGTTGACATCGCCTTTGTTGTAGACGGGAAAACGCCGCACAAAGGTGTTTTCCACCACCTCGTATTCGTCGTGGCCCAGGTAGCCGGAGAGGTCCTTCTCCTCGGGCTTCTGAATCACGATAGGTGTCAGACTCTTTTTGCGGTTGGTACAAAACGCGAGCGCTTCCCCATAGGAACCGCTGCCGGGATTGGTGAAAATGAGGAACAGTTCCGGCGAATTATCACCATCCATATCGGCGAGGAAGGCGCGGGTCAGCGGGCTTTCCGCCGGCACCTCGAGCGGATCGTTCACGCTGAGCAGACCGGACGGGGTGATAGAGACGGCATTGTGATCCGCCGCATTTGGCGCGGTAACTAGGACCGTGAATCCGTCGCCATCCAGCGTCTGGTCAAACGGCTCTCCCACGCAGGTCAGCGCAAGGACAAAGGGCAGAAGAATTGCGAGGCAGGAGGCCTTCATGAACTTCACAGTAGAATGCAAGAAGGCGCGGGAACATCCCAATAATCGAGTCTTTGGCTTCCGGGGCGGCGGAGCTTTCAAAAGTGGAGCGGTGAATCTATGCTTCCTGCCATGCCGAAGGTGTTCCTCAAAACCTATGGATGCCAGATGAACGAGCGCGACTCCGAACAGGTCGCGCAAATGCTCGTCTCCCGCGGCTATGAAATGACCGGCGACGCGGAGGAGGCCGACGTCGTCCTCCTTAACACCTGCAGTGTGCGCGATATGGCCGAGCAGAAAGCGCTCGGCAAAATGGGGATCTTGGGACGCCTGCAAAAGAAGCGCCCCCACACGGTCTACGGATTCCTCGGCTGCATGGCGCAGAGCCGTGGATCGGCACTGCTATCCGAGGTCCCGCACCTCGACCTCGTCGTCGGCACGCAGAAATTCCACAAAGTCGCCGACCACGTGGACGCCATCCTGCGTCGGAAGATGGCCCATGACACCGCGATGGACGATCTGCGTTTTTCCATCGTCGACACGGAGGAGGAGGCCGGATCGCAGGAGACGATCCGCGACCACGCAAGCGTGCCGCCGAGCGCGTTTGTATCGATCATGCAGGGCTGCAACATGCGTTGCACGTTCTGCATCGTGCCCGACACGCGCGGCGCGGAGCGCAGCCGCCGCATCGGCAGCATCGTCGGCGAGGTGCGCGATCTCGTCGCGCGCGGATGCCAGGAGGTCACGCTGCTCGGGCAGATCGTCAATCTCTACGGACGCCACGAATTTCCGAAGATCGAGGACCGCAGCCCGTTCGTGCAATTGCTCGAGGCGGTGCACGAGGTCGATGGACTCGAACGTCTGCGCTTCACCTCGCCCCACCCGATCGGATTCCGCGAGGATCTGGTCGATTGCTTCGGGCGGCTGCCAAAATTGGCCGAGCATGTGCACCTGCCCTTGCAATCGGGGTCCGACCGTCTCCTCAAGGCGATGCACCGCGGCTACACGGCGGAAAAATTCCGCACGCTTGTCGACAAGCTGCGGAGCAACTGTCCCGGCATCGCCATCACCACGGACATCATCGTCGGATTCCCCGGCGAGACGGAAGAGGATTACGCGGCGACGCGTGCGCTGGTCGATGAGATCGGTTTCGACAACGCGTTCGTCTTTCGCTACTCGCCGCGCAAGGACACACCAGCCGCGACGATGGAGCGCCAGCTTTCCGAGGAAGTGAAGGAAGATCGCAACCAGGACCTTCTCTCCGTGGTCAACCGCCACGCGCAGCAGAAACTGCAGGATCTCGTCGGGCACACGGTGGAAATTCTTTGCACCGGTCCAAGCCGCCACAACGACACGCGACTCACCGGACGCACCCGCGGCAACAAGATCGTTGTCTTCGAGGGCCCCGCGGAGATGGCGGGCACGTTGATCGATATCGAAGTGGCGGAGAGCGCGGGCTTCACCCTCTACGGGACCAATCCGCGCCCGGCCGCGAACCTCGCCGCCCTCGCCTGATGTCGTCTGCACCCACCGTTTGCCTGCTGGCCCAGACGCTTGGCTACCCCAAGGGCGGCGGGCATTTCTGGTGCTACTACAACTGGGCGCTCGGTTTTGCCTCCGCCGGCTTCCGCGTGATCTGGCTTGAGCCGGTGGGCGAACAGTTCCGCGCGCCGCCCGCCCTGGACAAGGCGCTGGCTGCGCTGCGCCAACGTCTCTCGACCGAGAAGGTGCAGATCACGGTCGCGTTGACCGGGGAGAACGGCGGACCCGTGCCCGCCCTGCCGGAACTCGGCGCCCTCTCACTGCACGAGGCGGCGGAGCAGGCCGATCTTTTTCTCAACTTCCGCTACGGCTTTGCGCCGGAAGCCGTGCGCCAATTCCGGAGCTCCGTGCTCGTCGACATCGATCCAGGCCTCCTCAGCCACTGGGTGGACCGCGGCTACTTCAGCCTCGCGCCGCACAATGTCTATGTGACGATAGGCGGTAACATCGACAAGGCCAACGCGCTGGTTCCCGACATCGGCGTGCGCTGGGAAAAAATCCGTCCGGCCGTCCACCTCCCCTCGTGGCCCGACACTCCCATGCCGGCCGGCGGGGCTTTCAGCGCCCTCTCCCATTGGGATGCGGCCGAATACATCAAAGTGGACGAAGAAAGTTTCTACGACAACAGCAAGCGGGCGGCCTTCGCCCCCTTCCTCGACCTCCCGTCCCTCACCCCCACTCCGCTCGAATTGGCGGTGTGCTTCGGCCGCGATGACGAGGAAGAGACGGCGCGTCTGCTCTCCCTCGGTTGGCGCGTGGTGCACAGCCACGATGTCAGCAGCACTCCGGCGGACTATCGCCGCTACCTCGGACAGTCCGCGGGGGAGTTCGGGGTGGCCAAACCCGCCTACGTGCGGATGAACACCGGTTGGATCAGCGACCGCACAGTCTGCTATCTGGCCAGCGGGCGGCCGTGCGTGGTGCAGGACACCGGTCCGATCGACGTGCCGACCGGCGAAGGTCTCTTGCGCTTCCGCACGACGGAGGAGGCGGCTGCAGCCCTCGAGGCGATTAGCAGCAATCCCGCCAGCCACAGCACCGCGGCGCGGCAGGTGGCTGAGGAATATTTCTCCGCGGAGAAACTCGCCCGACGCGTCGCTGAGCTGGCGCTCGATTAACGCGCGCCGCAGACCTCGCGGTAGACAGTGGCAGTTTTCTCCGCGATGGCCCGCCAGCTGAACATCTCCTCCACGCGTCGACGGGCGGCCGCGCCCATGGTTCTGCGGCGGGATGCGCCGCGCATCAGTTCGTTGATCGCCGCGGCCAGATCGCGCGCGAATTTTTCCGCATCGACCGGCTCGAAGGGCGCCTCCGCCATCTGCACCACCGGTACCAGAAGCCCGGTCTCGCCCGGAACGACCACCTCGGGAATGCCGCCCACCGCACTCGCCACGACCGGCGTACCGCAGGCCATCGCCTCGAGGTTGATGATGCCGAACGGTTCGTAGATCGAGGGGCAAACAAAGATCGCGGCCTGCGAGTAGAGCGGAATGATGTCAGCCTTGGGCACCATCTGCTCGATCCAGACAAGACCCGGGCGCAACGCCTGCGCCGTGGCCACGGCGGATTTCATCTCCGCGGCGATCTCCGGCGTGTCGGGCAAGCCCGCGCATAGAACGACCTGGAATCCCGGATCAAGATGCCGGAGGGCGCGGACAAGATGGACAATCCCCTTCTGCCGCGTGATGCGCCCGACGAAGAGGATGTATGGTTGCGCAGGATTGATGCCGTGGCGTTTAAGAACCTCCTCGTCGCCGCGGGAGCTGTATTCTTCGAGATCGATGCCGTTGTGGATGACGTGAACGCGCGCCGGGTCAACGTCGAACAAGCGCAGCACATCGGCCTTGGTCGACGCGGACACAGCAATGACCGCGTCGGCCATCTCGATCGCGGTTTTCTCCACCCAGCAGGAAAAGTCATAGCCGCAGCCGAGCTGCTCGCGCTTCCAAGGCCGCAGGGGCTCGAGCGAGTGAACCGTGAGCACGAGCGGCAGACCGTAGTTCTCCTTGATAAGGATGCCGCCAAGGTGAGTATACCAAGTGTGCACATGCACGAGATTGGCATCGGTACCCGCCGCCGCCATCGCCGTATCGCGCTCCAAAGCGGCGAAGACAGAATGCAGGGCTGGGGGGCAGCCGAAGCCGGACTGGTTAGAGCTGAAGCCGCGCACGGTCAGGTTGCCATCGTGCCCCTGCTGGTCGCCGAAGCAGCGCACCTCAACCTCCATCAAGTGCGCAAGCTCGCGGGAAAGGTAATCCAAGTGGACGCCCGCCCCGCCGTAAATATGGGGTGGATACTCATTGGTCAGCAGGAGCGACT